>Ga0163155_10004633_pt1 | contig 14024 bp, 9 predicted proteins | sample OliLakLV19SP4G1_FD_148611 | JGI IMG/M metagenome (GOLD analysis project Ga0163155, IMG submission 148611) | Freshwater microbial mat bacterial communities from Lake Vanda, McMurdo Dry Valleys, Antarctica - Oligotrophic Lake LV.19.SP4.G1 | ecosystem: Environmental > Aquatic > Freshwater > Lake >...
GTGCAAACGGGAGAATGTCTGCGGACGCTGGCGGGCTATAGCGATCGCGTTTTTTCCGTTGCCTTTTCACCCGATGGTCAATTCCTGGCCACGGGCAGCGAAGACCACCTGGTGCGGGTTTGGAATTTGCGCACCGGCGAGCTGCTGCACACCCTCAACGGCCACACCGATGAAGTCCGGTCGGTGGCATTTTCACCAGACCCCGTCCCGCCCACCGCTCACCCCTTGCTGCTGGCTAGCGCTAGCTATGACGGCACCGTGCGGCTGTGGGACGCAAAAACAGGTGAGGCGTTGCAGGTGCTGACTGGCCATCTTCACTGGGTTAGCTCGGTGGCCTTTAGCCCCGATGGCCACACCCTAGCCAGCGCCGGAGATGATGGCCTGCTGCGGCTGTGGGATGTGGTGACGGGTCACTGCCGCACCACCCTAGATGGCCACCTCCAGACCATTCGCACGGTGGCCTTTAGCCCCGATGGCCGCACCCTGGCCAGCGGCAGCGACGACTGCACCTTGCGCCTCTGGAACTACCACAGCGGCGACTGCCTGCGCGTGCTCTCGGGGCACAGCAGTTGGGTGTCGGCGATCGCCTTTAGCCCCGACAACGACATGCTGGCCAGCGGCAGCGAAGACCAGTCGGTGCGGCTGTGGGATAGCCGCACCAGCCTCTGCCTCAAAACCCTTCAGGGCTACAGCAACGGCGTTTGGTCAGTCGCGTTTGATCCCCATAGCCCTACTTTGGCCAGCGGCAGCCAAGACCGGACGGTGCGCCTTTGGCATCGCCACACGGGGGCACTGCTAGGCAGTTTGCACGGCCATACTAGCTGGGTGTGGTCGGTGGCCTTTAGCCCCGGTGGCGATCGACTGGTCAGCGGTAGCGAAGATCGCACGGTGCGGCTGTGGGATCCGCGATCGCACCAGCCCATTGGCGTTTTGGCGGGGCATCGAGATGCCGTGCTCGCCGTCCTGTTTACCCCAAATGCTCAGCAGATCATTAGCGGCAGTCTCGATGGCACCATTAAACTGTGGGATGCCCAAACCGAGCGCTGCCAGCAAACCCTGCGCGGCCACACAGGCGGCATTTGGAGCCTTGCCCTTAGCCGCGATGGCCAGCTGCTAGTCAGCGGCAGTCAAGACCAAACCGTCAAGCTGTGGGATGTGGCCACTGGCACCTGTCTAGCTACCTTAGACGGTCACCATAGCTGGATTCGTAGCGTTGCCATTAGTCCCGATCGCCAGATCATTCTCAGCGGCAGCGCCGACGGTGTGATTAAACAATGGCACGCGGGCGATCGCACCTGCACCCGCACCCTAGCCGCCCATCGTAGCCCTGTCCTCACCCTAGACGTTCACCCCAGCGGCACTATGTTTGCTAGCGGCAGCACCGACGCCACGATTAAATGCTGGCAAACTGAATCGGGGGACTGTCTGCAAACCCTAGCTGGCCACCAGCGCTGGGTCAGACATTTGGCCTTTAACGCCGAGGGCACAGCGCTAGCCAGTTGCAGTCAAGATGAAACCATTCGCCTCTGGAAAGCCGCAGATAATCAGCCATGGCACCCAGGCCAGACCGCTGACTGTACCAAGATCCTGCGGATTCCTCGACCCTATGAGCAGATGGCGATCGCCCAAGTGACTGGCTTAACCAACGCTCAAAAATCCACCCTCAAAATGCTGGGTGCTGTGGATGTGCCCCTGTAGACTTGTTCTGTAGCCGAGTTTGTAGTGAATAGTGAATTTGGATGATGAATTTGGTCAATTTAGCGGTTAACGGCACCCTGATGCGAGGCTTAGAACTCAACGGCAATTTGCAGGCAGTAGCCGCCGAGTTTTTGTACGAAGCCGAGACGGAACCGATGTATCGGCTGTGGTCAATTGGCGATCGCCACCCCGCGATGCTGCGGGTTAAACAGGGCGGACGGGCGATCGCGGTTGAAGTGTGGGCGGTGCCGTTTGAGGGTCTGGGCAAAATTTTGCTGCAAGAGCCACCAGGGCTGGCGATCGGCAAAGTGTTGCTGCATACGGGCGAAGAAGTGTTGGGGGTGTTGGCAGAAGCCTATCTTTGTGAAGAACAGCGCGAAATCACTGAATTTGGCGGCTGGCGAGCCTACTGTCAAACGATTCTGACCGCCTAAACCTGCGCCCGGTTAACTCGACCGCTACTGCTCAATTCTAGTTCTGTACTTTAAATCTACTCGCATACAGCGTGGATCGAGAAAATCGATCAGATCGATTAACCTGCCATGAATCAAAACGAGTCGATCCCCGTCGAATTTTGATGTCTTGGTGATCATATCCAAATCTTCTTTGAGGGCGGCAAACCATTGAGTAAACTCTGAGTCATTCATTTTCTGAACAAATGCAGCATAGCCAATACACTCACAGCCCACTGTTTGATCGATAGAGCGAGGCGTCATCATGATTTCTCCAATCGCCCGTTGTTCTCCATGCAAAAGTTGAAATATCGGGTCAAGATTACATTTGTCATTAAACCGACTGGTACTGAAACCCTTGGTGATGTTCACAATCAGTTCACTGAGGTGGCGATTTAATTCAAGATCACCTAAGTCTAAAAACTGAATTTCTTGGCGTAAAATTTCAACCCAGCCAAAATATTCTGCAAAAACACATAACGTATTTGTAATTAAATAATCTTGGCTCTTCAGGATTCTCTATGCTGGTTTTGCTGGACTTAACGAGTTTTCAGAGCTTTCAGCCTGGTCACACAGCCCCAAAATGTTTGCAGTGAACATTTACATACAAGATCCTATAGAGCCATAATCTTGTTCCGATAAACGTCGTTGATCAAAGTTTTGCAGAACCCGATTTTGATGGATGTTAAACAATCGACTTTGCAGATCAATGGCAGATCGGAGCAAGGGATCGCGATATTTTGCCATTAAAGCCGCTGTTTGCGCTTCACGCGATTCAGCTTCGCGTTGCTTAGCCAGTCGATCAGCAAATCGCGTTACCCGAATCTGCCCATAAATACTAATAATTGCACTGATGACTGCGATCAGCGCTGCAATAATGGCGGTAACAACTTCAGGCTTCATTGCAACTAGGCTGGCTATGTAATTAGCTGGCTATGTGATCGGTTAAGATGAGCAGCCGCCAATAACCTAGAATACTCCACAGATAAACTATCGGCGGTCGGCTCCATCGATTTGTTGGCTCTTCCGGCCTTGTGAATATAAGCAGAACTTATATCCTCACCTGACGGAGTTTCGGCCTTCTGCGGCAAAAGCTTTTGTATCTTAAGCTACTGTTTCAGATGGAGATCCGCAAGAGCCGATTGGTTATTCTGCGATCGCCATCTAAACTTCAGAACCTTTCCTTTTCCTTGTAGCCTTTTTTTCGTTAGAATACTGGACTACTTACACAAAATTTAGATATGAACCAGTCTTGCGTTATTTAGACTAAACATTAACTTGCTGAAGAAGTTGTTTGGATAATCTTTGAGCATTGCCCAAGATTCGTTGAGTTTCAGTACTCATTTGATTTAGGTCTCGCTGTTGTTGCTCACTTAATACCTCATTTCTCTCACGCTTTGTGTACAGCTCAGTGAGGGTGTTTTGAGTGTTATCCAACAGTGCATCTACCTCTTGACGGATATTTTGTTTCAGAGTAGCGAAGATTTCAGAGATTTGTTCATTGATCTTGCGATCGATGGGATTTTCCCGCAACTGTTTTTCGATCTCTACTAAGACAGCCTGCTGGTAATTAGCCTTAAAGCTCTCTACACGCTCACCAGCAAACACTAGCTTCGTAAGCTCACGTCCACTGAACATGGACAGAACAGTAATAAAAATAGCCACAGGCAATCCAGAAAGACCAATCGTAGTTGCAACTAAAATTCCAGCTACCAATCCCCCGAGATTCCCAACAGCACCAACAGCGGCTCCTTTCAGTCCAGCCTCTTTGAAACCCATCCAAACTCCTCCCCAACCAGTTGCCAAGGAAAAAACCTCGATTATACCCTCAACGGGAGTATTGCGCCTAGGGGTACTCTCTGCACTAACGGAAAGAAACTGCATTTCAATGCGCTGAAGTACTACATCAATTGATGTAGCAAACTCCTGTAAACGACTAATTTCTTTGAATAAACCTTGATCAATTTCATGCTGGATTTTTTCTGCCTGCTTCTGGGCAGCCTTTTCCACAGCTTCCGAAATCTGCTTACCCAACTTTTCCATCAAAGCTTGTTTATTTCGTAGATCGGAAGCATTGATCTCTGCCAAGTCAATCACCTCTTGCGCGGCCCGCTTCAACTCACTCTCCAATTCCCAAATCAAGGGTTGGACATGGCGCTTAACATTTTCAGATGCCGCATCAATCAGTTTCATCTCCTCAGCATTGCGCGTTCGCAAGGTCTTGATTTCAGTCACCGATTGCTCATACGTGGCTTGAAACTCCTCTTTCTGCATGGACAATGCATTTTGCCTCAAATTCAGGGCGCTCAAAATTTCAGTACCTGAAGCAATTAATCGATTAATGGGTACCTGTAAGAAGGCCGAGCCTCGTTCGTGGGTCAAAAAATTTTCGAGAACAGCTTCAAATTCAGGAAAGCGGCTCTTGACCAGTAACTCTCCATCACCCGTCTGCTTAGCTTGCAGGGCTTGGTAGGCAGAGAGGCCAATTACCTTAGGGTCACCGATTTTCTTTTTGCAGACTTCGTACTCCGGGGAGTCTTCCCCATACTGATCCTTAGCCCGTTGAAGGACAAGCTTGTGAATCCGATCTTTGATATATTTGATCCCTTTATTAACATCTTCAGGATTGTTGTAGCGATCGATCCCCGTTACCACAAAGATAATCCGCCCTAAATCATTGGTCAGTAACTTCGTCTCAAGGAACTTCTGCTCAGATTCAGCAAATGGAGATTGAGCCATAATTACCATAATGGCTGCATCCACATGGGGCAGTACTGAGAGGGTAACCTCAGTCATGCTGGCATCATCATTCAACCCAGGGGTATCGATAATGTCCACATTGTTCTGGCAGTAAAACACTGGATAATAAACGACTGCTTCCTTAATATGGATCGCTTTTTCCTCGGATTCTGGAGTCAACTTTGTCACATAGTCATCTAACTGATCAATAGCTATCTCTTCTTCATGCCCATCTCTATATACAATTCGCACCCGTGGCGTAACTCCATAGGTGACTCTGTTGAGGGTGGCAGAGCAGGGGTTAACATCGGAGGGCAGAATATCCTGCCCCAACAAGGCATTGATAAAAGTACTTTTGCCCCGTTTAAACTCCCCCACCACAGCTACAGAAAAGGAGTTAGATTGGACTCTGTCTAAAACATCATCAATAGGTTGAATGGAGGCATTTAAAGACAAAGTCCGAGAGTAGTTTCGTAGCCGCTCTAAATCACTAGTTACCGTTGCCAAAACTTTTCTGTAGTCTGTAAAGGTATTGGGTGTCGCCTCAGCTTCAACTTGGGTTTGACGGGTATCTGTTGTCATGAACCTTCCTCCTTTTGCAACTTATGAAATATTAATGATTGGCTCTTCCGGATCTGTGGTTAAAACTGTATAGAAAGCTACGAAATGTCATCTGAAAAATGGCTGAAACCCAGTTAAAGAGTCACATAAGGCTGTCTTAATCACCGCGAAGCCGGAAGAGCCAATGATTCATCTTGGGGTAGTTTTAGCTTGAATGCCGGACAATACCTTGAATGCCGGACAATACAATGATTCTTAAACTTTCTTAAGTAAAAAGCTTCTCGGGAAAGCTGTCAAGCCCTGGTGGCGTAGGAAACTCCTGAAACCCTTGCCAGAAAAGGATTATCACTGATATAGTGATCTTGGTGATTTTGATTTTTACGTCAACAAAGTTTTTGGAGCGTTATGAGGCATGGCGTGTCCAGGATGCCTCAAAGTAGTTCGTATGCTCTGCCTTGTCTCATTTTAGACTCGAAAAAGTCTTCTGCACCATTAAGGCTGTCAAGCTAAAATTAAATCGAAAAATGGGAACTGCGTTCAAGTGGCTTTATTTGTCAGGGAATTTAGTTTATGTCTGAAACAAGAACTTTTCAAGCTCCAGAAATTGATTTAAGTGATCTTGCTAACAACCTGAGCGACTGGTATCGATCCCAACGCTTCGAGGTTCAAATGCTGGATGTCCATGGGGGAGGGGTTTTAGTTCAGGCTAGCAAAGGTGGTTGGAGGAATGTAGTTGGAATGTCTTCTGCGTTGAACGTAGTTCTCCGTCAAAATGGCTCCACTTTATCTGTAGAGGTTGGTGCTGGTAAATGGCTAGATAAAGCAGCAGCAGGAGCAGTTAGTTTAGCTATCTTATGGCCTTTAGCTGTAGTAGCAGCTTGGGGAGCATGGAAGCAGAGCCAATTGCCGAAACAAACTTATGATTTTATTCAGCAATTCATTACCATGAAAGGAGCCTCTCAATCCCTTCCACTCGTTCAACCACCGCTGTCCCAACCTAGCTCACCTGTCGATTCAAACGCTTCTTTTAAATTTTGTCCAGCCTGCGGAAATTCAGTCGGTGAAAGCGATCGCTTTTGCTCTAAGTGTGGACATACTCTCATGTGAGATGGACATCCATCAGCTTCGTAAGCTGAGTTAAGAGATCTTGAGCATCGTTAAAAGTGCTCTGGGTTTGGCCTTTGATCCGTTCAAGTTCTTGGCATTCTATCTCTGTCTGGGCTTCATTCCTAGCAAATTTCACTTGTAGCTCTGTTAGAATGCCCTGAGATTGAGAAATCCCTACCTCCAGATCTTTTGCTCTATGTTTGATTCCCTCTAACAAGCTCCTAGTTTCCACCTCTACGTTTGTAACAATTGCATTAAGCTTTAATTGCTGACTGATTTCATTGCTGATAGCGATTTTGTAATTATCTTTAAAAACCTTAACAACATCATTGTTTCCAAGGGTATTCCCCAGCCAAACTCCCAAACCTTTGACACTGCCTGAAGTCTGTATGGCAATTCTTTTTTCTCTCACTATTTTGTTGAAAGTTTCAGCCAAGGCAACAAACTGAATACCAATACTTTTAATAAAGTTACGAATCTCTTCATCAGAGGGCTTTAACTCTAATGGCAGGGTTGACAACTCTCGCTGTAACTCCAACTGTAGCTTTCCTGCCAGACGGCGACTACACATTACAATCGCTTCTGCAATTTTTCCATCAAATTTGAACATGCGATCGAAGAGAACTGACTGATTGAAATCATGGGAGGTAATCAAGGTTGTGTCGATCGCATGATTTACAGCCTGTTGTAGTTCAAATTCAATTTGGCTGCAAACAAGCTGAGTTCCCTTAAAGATTTGCTCAACTTTTGCGCCATGTTGATGCTGCCTTCCCACTGCCATTTTTTGCTGGGCAGTTAAGTGGGTGATTTCTTGTTCATACTTGGTTTGTGTATTCACCTGATTCTGTTGCAGAGCAGTGATTGCTTGCGCTACAGTTGTCAGGATTTCTTTGGAAGCAGAAATAACTCGATTGACCGGAACTTGCAAAAAAATAACACCTCGTTCTTCTGCTAAGAAAGTTTCTAAGGCCATTTCAAATTCGCTAAAGCGGCTTGCCGCCATTAGAGCAGGATCGCGCTTCTGTTTCGCTTGCAGCGCTTGATAAGCAGACATTGGAAAAACTTTAGGTTGTATAATTCTGCTGACACAAGCTTTATATTCTTCAGAATCCTTTCCATGACGTTTTTCCATGCCATTCAGGATGTAAGTCCTGATTCGATTTTCAACATTCGCCACAATTTTTTCCACATCTTCGGGATGGTTGCAGCGATCGATGCCAGTCACAACAAATAAAATCCGTCCTAAATCTTCATTCAATAGATGATTTTCCAGGAAAGCTCGTTCTGATTCAGACAACGGTGACAATGCCATCACTACTAGAATTGCCACATCAACATGCGGGAGTACAGACAGCGTAATAGCTGTCATAGTTTCATCATCACTTAAACCCGGTGTATCGATAATATCAACATTATTCTGACAATAGGAGACAGGGTAATACACGATCGCTTCTTGAATCGTTGAAGCAATCGTCTCGGATTCCGGTGTAAGTTTAGTAACGTAATTGGACAGATCCTCAAGGGCTATAATTTCTTCTGAACCATTTTTGAAGTGGATCTTTACTAGGGGCTTTAACCCATAAGTAACGCGGTTAAGAGTAGCAGTTGTGGGCAGAATGTCCGCAGGCAAAATTTCTCGCCCTAAAAGAGCATTGATAAAGGTACTTTTTCCTCGCTTAAACTCACCGACAACAGCAATGGAGAAAGCATTCGTTTCAACTCGATGTAAGGTATCGTCAATCGAGTTGACTAAGTTCTGAAGATTGAGTCGCTCCGAAAAATCCCGCAATTGCCTTAACCAATTACCTAGTTTGAACAGAGTTTGCTTATAGTTGGTCAGGGAAAATTCTTTAGAGGTATCCATTTCTAACCCTTACTAGGTAAATTGTCGATTTACAACACAGAAAAAATCCAACCGTGCTCTCCCCCAAAGACCATTGGTAAATGACCTTCCGGAGCCTCTGGGGTAAAGCTTAGACGAGTCTCTTCTGAAAAGATACCGCCCTTCAGAGATGCTTGAGTCCAATTAACCGTTTGTAAAAACTCCCGCTCTTGCTGGTTGACTTGCTTAAAGATTTTTTTCTGGATGCTAAATCCAAAACGTCCATTGCTGTATTTCAGCCATAGTTGATCGATAGTTCTCAGATCCGTAACGGGAAAGCAGTCGATCGCACTACTATCAAGCCAACCCTCTTTTTCACACCCAGCGACTTGAAGCATCACCCGCTTGGTTTCCTGGTTAGCTTCTTGCCATTGTTGTGCCTTGAGGCAGTCACGTAACTTGGTGTAATTTACATTGAATTCAGAACTCAAGTCATCATCCAAGCTCACTGGGGGAGCTTTTGTTCCTGAAGATGAGGAGGCATAACCACCAACATTAACCTCTTGAAGAAGTTGTTTTGACAACCGATGAGCACTTCCCAAAATCTGCTGAGTTTCAGTCATCATCTGACTTATTTCCTGTTTTTGCTGCTCAGTTAGTACTGTCAAAGCACTTCGCTTTAGGGAAGTCAGAATCTCTGTTGCCGAGGCAATCAACCGATTGATAGGCACTTGCAAGAAGTCTGCACCTCGTTCGTGGGTTAAGAATTTTTCAAGAGCAGCTTCAAATTCGGGAAAGCGACTCTTCGCCAGCAACTCTTTATCGCCAGTATGCTTGGCTTGCAGGGCTTCATAGGCGGACAGTCCATAAACTTCGCTCCGACCAAGTTTCTTTTTATAGACTTCGTATTCTGGTGAATCTTCCCCATACCGATCTTTAGCTGGTTGAAGTACAAGCGTGAGAATACGATCGCGGACACATTGGATATGTTTATTGGCATCTTCAGAATTACTGAAGCGATCGATGCCCGTTGCCACAAAGATAATTCGTCCTAGATCACTGGTGAGTAACTTGGTTTCTAAGAACTTTCGCTCAGATTCAGAAAATGGGGATTGAGCCATAGTCACCATAATGGCTGCATCCACATGGGGCAGAACTGAGAGCGCAATTTCATCACTATTTTCAGTGCAATTAGGGGTATCAATGATATCTACATTGTTCTGGCAATAAGGAGTAGGGTAATAAATAATGGCTTCTTTAATGTGGACAGCTTTTGCTTCTGACTCTGGAGTTAACTGAGTAACATGATCAGTGAGTCGATCGATGGCTATTTCTTCTTCTCGCTCATCCCTGTAAACGATTCGCACACGTGGTGTAACTCCATAAGTGACTCGGCAGGGAATAGCAGAACATGGGCCGACATCGGTGGGTAAAATATCCTGTCCTAATAGGGCGTTGATGAGTGTAGTTTTCCCTCGACAGACATCTCCCACAACCGCTACAGAAAAGGAGCCAGAGTGGACTCTCTCTAGGACATCATCAATGAGTTGAACAGAGCTGTTTAATGACAAAACTTTAGAGTAGCGCCGGAACTGCTCTAAATCCCTAATTAGCGTTGCTAAAACCTTTCTGTAGTCTGTAAAGGTATTGGGTGGTATGTCAGATAAACTAGCGCCAGTTTCCTGAAGAGGGAGAGAGACTGGCGTGGAGGATTTGTGACCAACAGTATTGTCTGAAAATGGACTGGCAGCGGTTTCTTTAGGCGGTGAGGAAACTGGCGTGGGAGTTTTGTGACCAGCGGTATTGTCTGAGGATGATGTCCCAGCTTGACGGAGGGCGATGCGGCGTATGGCGTTGATGGCATCCATGTCTGAACCAGTGGCAGCGGCGAGAACTCGAAGCCATAGTTGCTCAGCAAGAGCATAGTCTTGGTGGATCTCAGCCAGGCAGGCATCGGTTTTGAGAACAGCAAGTTCAGCAAGGGTGACGTAGCGGCGATTGAGAATCAGGTGAGATTTGGTGATGGGTTCGGTGATTGTGTAGGGAGTTTGGTGATTTCGTTTATATTGCCACACCAGTTCAGGGACACGCTGACTCAGATATTGGTTGAGCCGTTCCACAGTGGCGCATTGGCCGCAAATACCCAACCCTTCTAGCAGGGCATAGGTGAAGGCTCCTTGCTTTAGTTCCTCAATTTCGTAGGAGTATTGGTTGGGGCTACAGGAAAAGAGGCTGATCACGCCAGTTTGGCGAGCAGCTTCCGCTGATTGACGACCGATACCTTCCCCAGCACGAGTGGAAGATTTCCGACAGGCATCCAGGATCATAATCACGTTGCCGGCTCCACAGCGGCGTAGCTTGTCTCTGATGTCGTCCACCGCGATGGCAGTGCGTTCTATGTTGCTGGGATACCCATCGGCAGGCATGAGGTAGTCTCTTCCTTGATGGGGGATACCATGACCACTAAAAAAGAACCAAAAGTTGTCGCCTGCTTCCATGAAGGATCTGGCAAAGATGTCATCTAGTATTTTGAGCAGATTGGTGAGGGTTGGGCGAGTAGACTTGCCTCCAATGTCAGGAGAATCGTCGGTGAATAGAAAAATTTTGTTGAACTCTAGTTCTTGTTGCAGAAAAGCACTCACGCCCAGAGCATCTTGGCCTGCATAATCCAGAGACTGCAAGTGGTCGTAGTGGTTAATTCCAATGACGATCGCCCAGTTCTTAGTCTGAGTCATAGATCCATGAACGTAGGTTCCATTAGGTTAATCATTAATCATTAACGTAGATGTCACAACCTAAATGTGCTCCTGAACTGAAATTTTTAGATAAAAGCGCAGGGCTTCTACTATTTTCAGTAAAGTAATCGATAGAGGTGCTCCATAGCAAGTTCTAAGAAACATCGTTTGAGCCAGACGTATCTTGTCTCTTAAACTTGAGAGCGATTGCACCTTTACCACTAGCCTTACCTCCACCCAGTCCCCAAAGTTTGATCTCCCCTTCACCGCTAATCTCGATGGTCAGCTCAATTTCATCAAGTTGTAGTCCTACTCTATGACCATTAGGCGAGGTAGCCTGTTCGGCCTTATCAAAGATACGACTCAAGTTTTGCAAAAAACTGGTCATTTCCTCTTCAAGCTTATCCACACTTATCAATTTAACAGTTGTATCCTTAGATACGGAGTTGCTTTCAATTTCGTCCATCCAAGAGCCACTATTAGTCTGAGCAGATTTTGCACCATCAGGAACCTCTGGATTGGAGGGATCGGCTGTAACAATTCGGATAAAGTTACTCATAATTATTTATAGTGATATGGGACTTACGCATTGACAAAGCGAAGTGTTTGTGGATTGAGGAAAGTGCTCCATTTCAAGCTTGTCTTAGAACGAAACAATTGAGGCTTCCCGGAAAGTCGTTTTGGGTACATCAACAATAGATTGTATCCACCGATACTGAATCTCACAGTACATGTTTCACTTTCTATCAATGTGTAAGTCCTATGATAGAAAAGCTCGTGAAAATTTGTTGGCTCAGTTCCTTGTTTAACAAAATGGAGTAGCCGATTAAGTTAACTAAAATTGCACCCTTGAATAAGCATTATCCTCATAAAGCGAATCGCTGTGACTTATTTCTCTGACAACTCTGTATATTATTAGCCCCAATTGGGCACTTGGGGCAATCGCTTCATCAAGTTTCCAGATCTGGAATAAACATGATCTGTCTATGACCGAAAGTATTGCAGATAACTTTACAGAGGCTACAGCATAACAACGTGATCAATCCTATGCAGGCAATCTTGCTTTACTTTACCGTCCAGAGGCTCCATCGGCATCGCAGGATCTATCACACGATCTATTGATCTGCTGCTTTTGCCTTAGCGTAGTGCCTGCTGTGCTGCTTGGGTCAATTGCTGAATGGTGGCTAATTCGGGACTTGGGGCGCTGTCATCCAGCCGCAGCCACAGCAGGTATTCAATATTACCCGCCGGACCCACCAGCGGTGACCAGGTCAGCCCTGCATAGTGCCAGCCCAAGGTTTGAGCAGATTGCAGCACATGGGCGATCGCCCAACATTGGTCTTTGGCATCGCGAACCACGCCCTTTTTGCCAATTTTTTCGCGCCCCACTTCAAACTGCGGTTTCACGAGCAGCACCAGTTCGCGGGGCGGCTGCAATAGTGCCCACAGTGCAGGCAACACTTTGGTGAGTGAAATAAACGATACATCTACTACACCCAAATCGGGACGAGGCGCATCGGGCGGATAGAGTTCTATGGGCGTCAGATAGCGCAGATTCGTCCGCTCTTTCAGCACCACACGCGGGTCTTGCCGCAGGTTCCAGGCCACCTGCCCATAGCCCACATCGACGCCATAGACGCGCTCGGCTCCGGCTTGCAGCAGGCAGTCTGTAAAGCCGCCCGTGGAAATGCCGCCGTCTAAACACACGCGTCCCGGTATTGCTAGGTCAAACTCGGTGAGGGCCTTGACCAGCTTTTCACCCCCGCGCGACACAAAGGGCGATCGCGCCTTCACATCAATCTGGGCGGCAATGTCTACCTGCGTCCCTGGCTTATCAACCACCTGCTGATTAACCCGCACCTCCCCAGCCTGAATTAGGCGCTGCGCCTGCTGCCGCGACGGGCAAAGGCTGCGTTCTACGAGTAAGCTATCGAGTCGTTGTTTGGCCAAGGTAATTTAAGGAACGGGGCAAGGAACAGGGCGAGGACGTGACCACGGGGTTTACCAATCGTTTGGATCGGGATCGACCGACTACACTTTAATTATTGTGAGTGTTGATGGCTGAGAAAAGCATTATGGGAACTGATATCGCCGGAATTGGCTACTTGGCGCTGCCCCCCGGTGGCGCTGGGCCAGGGGTGATGGTGCTGCAAGAGTGGTGGGGATTGGTGCCCCACATTAAAACAGTAGCCGATCGGATGGCTGAAGCGGGGTTTGTGGCGATCGCTCCCGACCTCTATCAGGGCACGACGACGCATGAACCAGACGAAGCCGGACGGCTGTTTATGGCGCTGAACATTGAACAAACGGCGCAGGCACTGCAATCGACCGTCGATTTTTTGTTGAAGCATGAGGCGGTAACGCGGGAAAAGCTGGGTGTTGTTGGCTTTTGTCTGGGCGGGCAATTGGCGCTGCTGGCAGCAACGCTGAGCCATCAGATTGGGGCAGTGGTCGATTTTTATGGCATCCATCCCAATGTGCATCCCGATTTTGCTAACCTGGCTGCACCCGTTTTGGGTCTGTTTGGTGAGCAAGATGATTTTGTCCCACCCGATGCGGTGCGATCGCTAGAATCTGCCATTCAGGCCGCAGGCGGCGTGATTGAAGCCCACATCTACCCAGGCGTGGGTCACGCATTTTTCAACGATTCGCGCCCCGAGGTCTACAGTGCCACCACCGCTGCCGATGCTTGGCAGCGCACCCTCGGCTTTTTGCAGCAGCATCTGGCTACGGCATAGCGCAGTCAGCCGCATCCGGACTGATCGATTAGCAGAGGTAAACCAGTAAATTACCCCACGGCTAGAAGCCGGGGGCTTTCTGTAGCCCTGACATGGTCTGCAAGATCGCAAGACAATACCGAACCTCTGGGATTATTTACGGAATCCCCAACGATTGAAATCACCTTTGAAC
>Ga0163155_10004637_pt1 | contig 14014 bp, 15 predicted proteins | sample OliLakLV19SP4G1_FD_148611 | JGI IMG/M metagenome (GOLD analysis project Ga0163155, IMG submission 148611) | Freshwater microbial mat bacterial communities from Lake Vanda, McMurdo Dry Valleys, Antarctica - Oligotrophic Lake LV.19.SP4.G1 | ecosystem: Environmental > Aquatic > Freshwater > Lake >...
CGTGCCCTACATCATGCTGCTGGTGACGCTGGCGCTAGTATGTGGGTTGATCTGGCAGCCGTTCGGCCAGATTGCTGCGCTGGTTGCCTGGGGGCCGCTCACCTGGCTGACCGAAGGGGCGCGCATGTTTTCGCAGATGCCCGGAGCAGCGACGCAATTGCCGCCATTTCCCTTGTGGATGTTGCTGCTGTATTATGCGGTTGTGGTCGGCGGCTGGTGGTGGATCGTGTCGGCCAAACTGGTGCAGGGGGACGCTACGATAGCGTCTGATTCGCCACCCAGTGTAGCAGCGGTGCAGGTGTAACGCAGGCCAGCCAATACGACGGCGATGTGGGCGAATCTCGTATTCGCCCCTACGTTCATTGTGTGCGATGATATGATACATTGTTGAATTGGTGGCTGATCGTTCGCAGCTGAGCCATGGTCAACGGGCGTTGGTGGGCCAATCACTTCTATTACGGGTCGGGTGCCCTCTGGGCGTTGACGGAACGGTTCCCGCGAAAAGAGTACCAGCACAGCAGGAGTCATCTATGCAAACTATTCGCTGGGGCATTATTGGATGCGGCAATGTCACCGAAGTGAAAAGCGGCCCTGGATTTCAGAAGGCCAATAACTCAAGCTTAATTGCTGTTATGCGGCGTAATGGCGATCTGGCCAGAGATTATGCGCATCGTCATGGCGTGCCCAAATGGTACGATACTGCCGAGGCCCTCATCCATGATCCAGATGTTGATGCGATTTATATTGCGACACCGCCTGCCTCGCATAAAGAATATACACTGTTGAGTGCTAAGGCCGGAAAACCCGTCTATGTAGAAAAGCCGATGGCGCTGAATACGGCAGAATGTCAGGCCATGATGGAGGCATGCCGGGCGGCTAATGTGCCACTATTCGTCGCCTACTATCGGCGGGCATTAGCACGCTTTCTCAAGGTAAAAGAGCTGATCGATACACGGGCAATCGGTGATGTTCGCTATATCACGGTGACTCTGTGCCAACCAGCGGCTGCCGATCTGCTCCAGGCTCCAACACTACCCTGGCGAGTTATTCCAGAAATAGCTGGTGGCGGGTTGTTTGTTGATCTGGCATCGCATATGCTGGATATTCTTGATTTCGTGCTTGGGCCTATTCGCGCTGTTCATGGCTTCGCCTCTAACCAGGCCCACCTGTATGCTGCCGAGGATATTGTTACAGGCACATTTGTGTTTGAATCAGGCGTGCATGCCGTCGGAACGTGGTGTTTTACAGGCTATAGGCGGCAAGATATCACCGAGATTGTTGGTACGGAAGGCCACATATCATATTCAACATTTGATGCACAACCAATTATTGTCACCAAACCCAATGGGAGCGAAGAATTTTTATTTGCAGATCCCGCGCATATTCAGCAACCCCTCATTCAAACTGTGGTCGATCACCTGAATGGTATTGGGCCATGCCCAAGTACTGGCGAAAGTGCCGCCCGCACATCCTGGGTGATGGATCAGATGCTGCGCCGCTCTGGCACCAACACGATATCTAAAGTTCCTTTCGATGCTCCATTGGGATGATACCTATTGACGCCAATTGTACGATAGCCTGGTGCAGATATACGCATGTGAATATGCTCAGGCGGATTGCATTCGAACTGATACATCCCATTCTGGTCGCTAAACAAGGTAGCACGCGATTCATTAGGATGCCCTTTGCCTGCTTCTTCTGGCCAAAACTCAAGCTTGGCGTTAATAATAGGGCTACAATCACTACTCGAACGAATGACACCAGTCAGTATGTGACCATGGCCGACTGCTGTACGGATGGGAGTATTTGGTATGTACGATGGGCTTACAGTATCATCATAGGTTGGTATACAAGCGATATGGCTCTCGGCAACAGCCGTCGAAGGAGGTGCATCACTCGTTGGAGTCATACTTATAGTGGGAATGGTTGTTGGTGAGAGAGGCATGATCGTAGCAGGGGATTGCATGCCAGCACAGGCCCTGGTTAGTAAGCAAACTGTGATCAGGCTGAGTAAACGACTGATAATGAGCATAGTGTTCCTTGCTCAGCGGGACAAACCGTCAATGGACTTGCTTGTGTGCTAGTTTATGCTCAATCATTGTTGTGCGTCAATATCGTATGGCTCGGTCATTGCATGATGCTGCTGTATGATGTTGCCGCTTGGATCTTTGATCCGCAGGCGCTCCTTGGGCTTTCCCTCGAATCCAAACGAAAGGCTCAGCGCTTGCTCAGGGCAAACGTTGATGCAGGCTTGGCACAGAATACATTCACTTGACGAAACCCGCTCGCTGTGTGCGATATAGCTTGTGATATCAATATCCATTGGGCAGATCGCCTCACATTCTTCGTGGCGATTACAGCGCGATGGGTTGGTCTGGATCTTTAGCAGCGCAAATGGGCTACCGATCTTGAGTGGCACGCTGATTGGGCACAGGTATTTACAAAATGCTCGGTTATCACGCAATGCATATGCCAGACTAATCCCGCTTGTATAATACATAGCCGTTGCCAGCCAGCACTATAATCAACGCAAAAATCGTACTGGAAAGCATCGCAATTGCGGGTGCCGCCAGATCCACCCATCGCAAACGCTTTGCACGCATGGAGCTACCTCCTGGGTTGCCAAGAGCATACGCTGATTGAGTGCGGAATGAAGGGTTGGCCAGGCCACACGGGGAGAATATTTCATTACCAGAATTGCTCCAGGGCTGTATGCTGGTGGGGTTTGGGGAGGCTACGCCTCCCCAAAGAGATTCCTTTCGCTATAGCAGCGGCGAAAGCTGCTGCTATAGCGAAATAAAAGAAAAAACTGATTTGACCAGGATGCGCTTCTGGGTTAGCATCCCCAAATACTATTGCAGAGGAGCAAACCAATGACGATCAGGATCGATGTTTGGTCGGATTTCGTCTGACCATGGTGTTTTATCGTCTCCTTCAGTTTGAAGGAGCTCGCCCAATCCCACGATGTGCATATTCACTGGCGATCCTATGAATTACGTCCGGCTGGTTCGCCACCCATTCCGCCAGAATATCTTGCCCGTATCGAAGCAACGCGTCCGCGTTTGCACGCAATGGCTCGCGAGCAGCATGGAATCGAGATGAACGAGGGGCCATTTGGTCAGAACAGCCGCCCAGCTCTGATTGGTGCGAAATATGCCGAGGCGCAGGGCAAGGGTGCCGAATATCATCAGGCGGTGTTCGATGCCTATTGGCTGCATGCCCGCGCTATTGAAAGTGCCGATGATCTGGCAACCATCGCAACCGCGGTCGGGCTGGATGAGCAGGCATTCCGGGCCGCACTCAACGATGCCGATCTTGAGATCCAGGTTGATGCGGATATCGAAATGGCGCGTGCCTATGGCCTCAATGGTGTTCCAGCAATTGTATTCGAGAATCGCTACCTGCTCTCTGGTGCACAACCCGTTGCAACCATGCGCCAGGTGTGTGATCGGCTCGCTGAGGGATAGATGACGAGTGATCATGCAATTGTTCAGTTGGTGCTGCGCCCAGGTATTCTTGATCTCGGCTGGGGTCATCCCGATCCGGCGTTGCTGCCGCTTGATGGAATGCGCTCTGCTGCCATCGAAGCGATTGAGCGGTTTGGCACAGATACGCTTGCCTATGGTAGTGCAGCTGGTGCTGGCCCACTGATCGGCTGGTTGCGAACGCGAATTGCACTCACCGAAGGGCGCGATCCCGGATCTGAGGGCATTACCATTACTGGCGGTAGTTCTCTTGGCCTCGATCAGGTGTGTACACTCCTAGCCCAACCAGGCGATGTTGTGCTGGTTGAATCGCCAACCTACCACTATGCTGTTCGGATCTTGCGCGATCATCCATTCGAACTCGTTCCGGTTGCAGCAGATGATAATGGCTTGCGGATTGAAGCTGTTGAGCAAGCATTGGCAGATGTCAAGCGTCGTGGACGTAAGGCGCGTATGCTCTATTGTGTGCCAACGTTCAACAATCCGACGGGGGCGAGTCTGAGTATGCAGCGGCGGCGGGCGTTGATCGATCTGGCAACCCGCGAGGATCTACTGATCCTGGAAGATGATGTCTATCGCGATCTGGCCTATGATAGCATTGCGCCACCATCATTATGGAGCATGGATTCATCTGGAATCGTGCTGCGGCTTGGATCATTTGCCAAGTCGCTTGCTCCCGGATTACGGCTTGGTTGGCTGACGGGTGCGCCAGCATTGATTCAGCGTATTGCAGGCGGTGGTGTGCTCGATAGTGGCGGTGGCGCAAATCACTTCACGGCGATGACAGTTGCTGCGTTCTGTTTGGCTGGCCGCTTTGAGCCACAGATTGAACGCTTACGAGCAACCTATGCCGAACGCAGCAGTGTGTTGGCGGCGTCACTCCGCGCAACATTGCCGCAGGGGTGTGAGGTTGTTGTGCCGCGTGGTGGCTTTTTCACATGGGTTCGGCTGCGCGATGGGATGCAGGCAGAACAGCTCCTGATGCATGCAGAAGCGCAGGGAGTTGCCTATATTCCTGGATCGCGTTTTTATGTACATGGCGGGGGCACCAATACACTACGCCTGGCGCATAGCCTCTATGGAACGGAAGATCTGATCGAAGCTGCTGCGCGCTTGGGACGGGCTTTGGCATAGTAGCGACAGCGACTGAAGGGTTTCCGGCTGCTGCCACGCGCAGCTGCCTGCATTGGAGCCATATGGCAACACAATCGGTACTTCCACAGAATATTCGGCTGATCGATACGATGCATCTTGGCCACCCAATGGTAGTTGCCTCCTATCTGTTGCTGGGCGATCAACTGGCGCTTGTCGATCCAGGCCCAACCAGTGCGTTACCAGGGCTTGAGGCAGGGCTAGCTGCCAATGGCATTCGAGTTGAGGATCTATCGGCGCTGCTGCTGACCCATATTCATTTTGATCACGCTGGTGCCACAGGCATGCTCCTGCGGCGTAACCCACGCCTGCGCGTGTATGTTCACCAACGCGGTGCCCCGCATCTGATTGATCCAGAAAAACTCATGCGTAGTGCCGCACGCCTCTATGGCGATCAGCTTGATTATCTATGGGGTGCGTTCCTGCCTGTTCCAGCGGAAAACGTGCGCATCCTGGCTGATGGCGAACAGATTGCACTCGGCACACGCACGCTCATTGCCTATGATGCACCAGGTCACGCCTCACATCATGTGTTGTATCACGAACCGGCCAGTGGCGCATTGTGGTGTGGCGATGATGCGGGGGTGCAGATGCCAGGGTTTCATTACTGCCGCCCGGCTACGCCACCGCCCGATATTGACCTTGAGGGTTGGGAGCGTACCTGGCAACACATGGAAGCGCTGCATCCAACGGTGCTATTATTGACTCACTTCGGGGCGTATGGCAATCCGCAACGCCATATTGGCGAGGTGCGCCAGCGTACTCTTGCATGGGCCGCATTGGTTCGCACAGAAATGGAACGAGGCGGCGATGAGGCAACCCAGATTGCGGCTCTCCAGAAACTAGCCAACGACGAGCTTGCCGTTTTTGGTGAACAGGCCAGCACCGCTGCAGTACTCTATAGCCAGGTCGCCGCAGTCGATCAATGCTGGCAGGGGTTGGCACGCTACTGGCGCAAGAAATTAGGCATCTAGCCGCCACACCACGCCGCAGGCTTCAGCCTGCGGCTGGGGGCTCATGCTATGGGCAACACCATCCCCTAGCCGCAGGCTTCAGCCTGCGGATGGGAAGGCCCATATTCCCCCAATTCCTGCTCCACTGTGGTACCATGAATCCACAATCGGCCTGTGTATGCATTATCTGGCGCTCCATAGGAGTCACTCTATGAAAGATGTTCTGCCCATGATCGATGAATGGCGCGCTCGCGGGGAGCGTGTTGCGGTTGCGACAGTTGTTAAGACGCTTGGATCGGCTCCGCGTGGTATCGGTGCCAAAATGGTTGTGTCATCTGGTGGCGCAATGGCTGGCTCGGTCAGCGGTGGTTGTATTGAGGGTGCCGTGTTCGATGCCTGCCAGGAAGCCCTAGCAACCGGCCATGCGCGCCTGCTGCATTTTGGCGTGGCCGATGATGATGCCTGGGAGGTTGGCCTAGCCTGTGGTGGGATCATCGATGTGTTTGTTGAACCACTGGAGGCCTGATGTCGATCCAACGCCTGTTTGCAGGGTTGCTGTGTATGGCGCTACTGGCCAGTTGTGCAGCGCGATCAGCAGCGCCGGCTGTAAATACCCCTGTTCCAGTTGTTAGCACAAGTATGAGTGTGCCAACGGTAGTGTCATCGCCCATTGCAACAGTACCATTGGCTCCATCGCCAACCATCACTCCCGCGCCAACTGTGCCATCTGGCCCGCCAACCATTGTGCCAACACAACAGCGTGGTGCCGATCCACCAGGGCCGATCTATTATATTGATGGTCGTCAACAGCTTTCGCGGGTTGCGACGAATGGGACAATTGAACAATTGACCGATGAGATCGGGAATCTGATTGACTTCGATATTTCACCAGCCGATAGCTCGATTGCGTACCTGTTGTTCGCTGCCCCAACGAAGATGCTGCTGGTTCAGGTCGATCCACAGGGTAAAAAGCGTACCGAAATCGCAACGGGTGTGTTCCGCCAACTCATGTTTAACCCATCTGGCACACAGCTTGCCTTTGCTGTTGATCTTGCTGGTGCCAAAGCTGGCGACACCGAACTGAGCCTGGGGGTCTGGTCGCTGCCAGCCGATGGTGGCCCGATCACGCAGCTTCTCGTCAATACGCCACCACAAACGGCTGCCGATGGCCAGGTGATACCAGGGCTACGTAACGCTCCGGCAGCATGGTCGCCGGATGGCAAACAACTGTTGCTCTACACGGCTCCCGATTTCGGGCCGGATGCGCCAGCTGGCGATATTGGTGTTGTTGGCCTTTCTGTGTTGAATATGGCCAATGGAACAACGACTGAACTGATTCCACCAGGCGGTAATCCGCGCTTATGTTTGGTTCCCGTTTGGAATAGTACCGGTGATGCCATCTATTGTGCAACGCCATATGGGGTTGGCGACGAAACACCGGCATTGTTCCGCATCAATTTGGCCGACCAAACGCAGACGGAACTGGTTGTACGGGCATCTGAGAGTGGGCGCACAACGGCGGTTCAGGGCGTATGGGCTGGCAATAATGGCATAACAGCGCTGTTCACCTATAATCAGAATGATGCTCCTGTTGGTGCGGCGTTTGAGCGCTTTACCAGCGATCCATCCAAGCGCACGGTTATTGCTTCGGCCAAGATCGTCCCAGAATTTTCTGTCCCAGTGCTATGGGCTCCAGATGGACGTGGTGCGCTGTATATGATTAGCAGCGAACAACCAGCACTCATCTGGCAGCCATTCGATGGTGGGCAGCCGCGTGTATTGGTTCAAGATCTGGTAGGTCGAACGCGCTGGGGCCGATAGATGGGTGAGCAGGGACGCGATATATCGCGTCCGTACGGTTTATCCCATAAAGATGAATGTAGTAAGTAATTATCTGTTTGGAGTGAACGATGGATACTGCACTCTATGAAGCCCTGCGCAGCGCTATTCAGCGTGAGGAGCCGGTTGCGACGGCGACGGTTGTGGAAGGCGTTTCGACTGGTGCAAAGCTGTTGATTCGTGCCGATGGCACCACGATTGGCTCGCTAGCAGAGGTCGTGCCGGAACTCGATGTCGTTGCTGATGCATTGGCCATGCTGGCACGCACAGAAAGTGGCATCCGTAGCTATGCCGAACGCCAGATTTTTATCGAAACCTTTGCGCCACCGCCAACCCTCTTTATTGTTGGTGCAGTGCATATTGCTATTCCATTGGTGACATATGCGAAGACCCTTGGATTTCGGACTGTTGTTGTTGATGCGCGTGGTGCCTTTGCGACACCAGAGCGCTTTGATCATGCAGATGAGTTGATTCACGCCTGGCCGGATGAGATCCTTGAGAGCCGCCTGACGATCAATAGCTTTGTGGTACTCCTAACCCACGATCCAAAGCTGGATGATCCAGCACTTGTGGTTGCGCTACCAAGCCCGGCGCGCTATGTTGGGGCGCTTGGTAGCCCAAAGACACATGCGAAACGGGTGGAACGCCTACGCAGCGAGGGCATGCAGGATGAACATCTGGCCCGTTTACATGCACCAATTGGGCTGAAGATCGGCGCGACGACTCCAGAGGAGATTGCTGTCAGTATCATTGCCGAGATCGTTGCTGCTCGGCATAGCTTAACCAGTAAATAGCCGACAGCCGACAGCTTTTCGGTGCATGCCAAGGTTATTATGAGTATTGGAACGTCTATTGTTTGCACAAACATCTATTGTTAGAGAGTTGAACGCTAGAGCAAAAAGCGGAACGATTGAGCTTCTTTGATCGAGCACAAACGCTTGCTAATATGTCAGCCATTCTGACTCCTGACTCCTGAATTCTGCTATAGAGAACGTCATGCATATCACCGGAATCATCCTTGCTGCTGGATCTTCAGCACGCATGGGGCACCCGAAGCAACTGCTCGATTGGGCTGGCCGCCCGCTGGTGCGGGTTGCTGCCGAATATGCCCTGGCAACATCGCTGAACGATATCATCGTGGTGACGGGTGCAGCACATGTTGCGGTAATATCCGCACTATCAGGCTTGCCGCTGCGCTTTGTTCATAACCCGCAGTATGCCAATGGCCAGAGTACTTCCCTGCGTATTGGGATTGCGGCGTTGCCTGGAGAAACCGATGCCGCAATGATCATGCTTGGTGATCAGCCGTTTGTGACTCCTGAAATCATTGAGCAGCTCATTCAGCATTGGCGGGCAACGAATGCGGTAATTGTTGCTCCTCGCTACCAGGGGCAGCGTGGAAATCCCGTCCTATTCTCGCAATCCGTCTTTGCAGAATTATCCGCAGTTACCGGCGATCAGGGCGCACGCACACTACTTGCCGCCAGGGCCGCCGAAATCGCCATTGTTGATATTGATGACCAACGACCATTGATTGATATTGATACGCCGGAAGAATATGCACGCCTAATTGGGCTTGCTCATTCCCTCACCCCTGGCCCCTCTCCTAGTGGGAGAGGGGCAGCGCAGCAGGGGTGAGGGTCGCCGAAAGCACCACGATGTACCAAACAATCCTCGCCGTCGATGCGGCGCTTGGCCATATTCTTCGCCATAATCTTTCTTCCGCAGATGGCCGCAAGGCGCTGCCAAAGGGCCGCCGGTTGCGTGCCGAGGATGTGCAGGTGTTGCGCGAACTCGGGCTCGATCACGTGCGCGTTGCGGTACTCGAAGCAGGCGATGTTCATGAGGATGAGGCTGCCAGCCGATTGGCCGCAGCCGTGTGTGGTGGCGAGGTGCTTGCCAGCGATGCATCGCACAGCCGAGTCAATCTACTGGCACAGGCCGATGGCATCGTTCAGGTTGATGTCGAGGCACTCCTGGCGATCAATGCGATTGAAGGGCTGACGATTGCAACGCTTGCACACAATAGCCTGGTGCGGATGCACAAGCGGGTTGCGACGATCAAGATCATTCCATTTGCCGTGCGAGAAGCGGATCTGGTACAGGCCGAGGCGATTGCTCGGGCGGCGGCGCATGGAATCGTAGCGATCCATCCATTACGCTCGCTGCGTGTTGGCGTGCTGCTGGTTGGGAGCGCCGCCGCCCGCACGCGGATTGAGCATGGAGTTCTGCCAGCCATTGAATCGCGGGTTGTTGAGCTTGGTTCAGTGCTGCTTGCGGTACGATTTGCGACAGCAGACGAACACGACATTGCGGAGGCTCTTGGTGATCTTGCCGCATCTGGTGCCGAACTGATCATTGCTGCTGGCGAAACCTCGATCATGGATCGCGATGATGTCACGCCCCAGGGTGTCCAACTGGCTGGTGGACGTATTGAACACTATGGCGCTCCTGTTGAACCAGGCAATCTCTTGCTGTTAGGGTATCTTGGCGAATTACCGGTTCTTGGTGCGCCAGGCTGTGTCCGTTCACGCGCTACCAATATTGTGGATCTGTTGCTGCCCAGGCTGTTGGCTGGCGAACACCTGACCTCACGCGATATTATTCTGCTGGGGCACGGGGGCTTACTATAGCTTTTAGTATTCAGGAGTCAGAAGTCAGAAGGTGCACCACTAACTCTATTCCTGCCTTATTCTGACTCCTGAATACTGACTCCTGAATACCTCGTCACCTCCACCGCGTCAATATCGCTTCGCGCTGAAACAGTTGCACGGCGGCCCATAGTGATCCAGCCGCAATCAGGGCCAGAACAATCGCTGCGCCAAGCGCCAATGGCACATTCAGCACTAATGCGCCTGCCATCTGGGCAAAGAAAATTGCCATCAGTGGAATAATGGCCACCGCAGTGATCTGTTGTGCGGTGCGTGGATCATTCACCCGCGACGAAATCGCGACGCACATGGCAATGGCGATCAGCGCTAACGATGGCGAGCAGAAGATCAGCACCGTTGTCCAGGCCGGGTTCAACACCGCTTCAGCAACTTGTGGCGAATTGGCGACGCTTCCGACACCTATAGCAAAGATTGCGGCGCTTACCCAGGCGGTGCCCACCGCCGGAATCAGTGCGGTCAGACATTTTGCCAGCAAGAGCTCCCAGGTTTTGATTGGCGTTGCCAGTAATGGTTCGAGTGTTCGCCCGGTTTTCTCGCCAACGATACTGTAGGCAGCAATAATTCCCGAGAGCAGCACTGGCGTGAGCAGCATCAATAGGCTGAACTGCTTGCCCATCACGGCTTGCCCAAGATCGGCGGTATTCATTCCAGCCAGTGTTGGGTCGGCCAGCACAATCCCGAGCTTGCTTGTATCATCATCTGGGGCATCGCGGAGCGCGATCATAATCCCAATTGGCATGAGTGTCAGCAGTAATGGCGGCAGAAACAGGCTGATCAGCAGCGAACGCTCACGGCGCAGTTCAAGCCATTCCTTCCATAATATCGCAAGAATTTTCATCTCGGTTGCTCCTCCTGGCTGCCAACCAACTCAAGATAGACCTCTTCGAGCGAATGGGCTTGTTGCTCAACATAGCGAATTGGTGCGCCAGCCACCGCCAGCGCCCGCACTAGTTCGGGATTCTGGCTTTCTGGATCATCAAGCGCCACTGTGAGGGTATTCTCGTTGGCAACAACACTTCGTACGAAGGCCAGCGAACGAGCGGTTTCGATCCAGGCAGTTGCAGCACTAGCCATGCGGATAATTGTTCCGCTGCCGAACAGCCGTGAGCGCAATTGATCTGGAGTACCAAGCGCCACCAGGCGGCTGCGGAACACGCCAACCAGATCGCAGAGCTCCTCGACCTCATTCAGATTATGGGTTGTCAGAAACACCGTGCGACCCTCATCCCGCAGTGCTCGTACGGAATCGCGTACGGTGCGAGCTGCCTCTGGATCAAGCCCTGAAGTTGGCTCATCCAGGAAGACAACCTGGGGATCGTGTAATAATGCGCGGGCAATCGCTAATTTCTGGCGCATACCCTTCGAGAAACCGCCAACCGTGTCATCACGGCGCTCCCATAATCCAAGCAACCGCAGATAAGCTTGGGCTTGCTGTTCAGCTTTGGTTCGCGTAAGATCATACATCTGCCCAAAAAAGACCAGATTCTGCTGTGCTGTGAGTTTATCGTACAAACCAGGCGTTTCTGTCAGCAGGCCAACAATCCGCCGAACAGAGTCGCTCTGTGGGCCAATCTCACATCCAGCCACATGCGCTTTCCCACTGCTTGGCGCAATCAAGCCAGCCAGCATACGCACAGTGGTTGTCTTACCGGCACCATTCGGGCCAAGGAAGCCAAACACATGGCCAACTGGAATCTGGAGTGTTAGTTTATCGACAGCGACCCGTTCGCCGAAGGTGCGGGTCAGTTCCTGGGTTTCAATAGCGAACACATATCCTCCAATATTTGACAAGCCGGGTGCTCCATGGTAAAAGAGTGGTCATACTTTCCAGTGCCCGCCAGCTATGTGTAACGGAGTCGTCTGTCTGTGACGCTCTTCTGTTCTCTGTGCGGGAGAGGAGCCATCATGAAGAGTATCGCCCGACCCCTGGTGCTTGGGCTGATCAGTTTTGTTGTTTGTGCGGCCCTTGTTGCAGTTGGCCCACGTGCTATTTCTGCCCCAATCATTGCTGATTCTAACACGATATTGCATAGTGATAATCTCCAAGAACCATTTGTGCGCCCGCTTCCCACGGCGCTTATTGAAGATCGATTCAATCTCCCACCAAACTTTAGCATATCTGCTCTGGCAGGTGAGACGCTACCATCGGCGCAGGAGTTGCTTGATCTCGATCTATTTGTTCCGCCAACACCAGCACCCGCAGCGCCAAAGCGTTCGGTGTGGCGAGCACCAGCCCGAATTCCTGGGTATGGGCCGCGCCTAGGGGGCACATTGGTCGAACAGACGGCCAGGATTGATGTGTATGTTAGCCGTGGCACATTCGATCCCGCCGATATTGCATCGGTCGCCTGGAAGCTCGAGTCGCTGTTGATCGAGAACGAAGCTGGCCTTGGCCCAACACGGCTTGATCATCGGATATCGATTGGCTTCTTTAGTAAGGGTTCTTCGCCATCCAAGGGAACGCGTGGCATTGCATATACCGATTCGGGCGTTATCGAGATCTACTATAGCCCGAATGAAGATATGAGTGCCGCTTTTACCATCGCAGCCCACGAAATGGCCCACCATTTGCAGAGCCAACGCTATGGGACTGCGGTGCATAGTCGCTCGGATCTGATTCTGCTGGAAGGCGAGGCAACCTGGATCTCTGGAGCGCGCTGGCTGAAGGAGTATGGCGTTCCGAGTTGGCGTGGGCGTGCTAATCAATTATACAATCAGGGCATTCCACTGCGCTTAGTTGGCGCACAATCATCTGGTTCCGATAATGCCTATGAGATGTGGGCATCGTTTGTGAGCTACCTGTATCGTCGCTATGGCATGGGCACAGTCGATGCGTTGTATCGGAGTTCGCGTGGACGCGCACAGGGTTCCGCCGATTATGCGGGTGTTACTGGTAAATCGCTCAAGGAATTGACCGAGGATTGGCGTAAATGGGTGATCGCCTATGTCCCGCCAACGCCAACCCCAGAACCGACACCCGTTCCCGCGACGCCAACTCTGCTACCGAAGCCAGGCCGGTAGATGATATTGTAGGGTCGGTTCGCGAACCGACCCTACAATCCAGCAGATGACCTAACATCCATTACCCCAGATTCAGCACCAACAGCTTCGGCTCGGTCATCTCCTCGATTGCGTATTTCAGCCCTTCGCGCCCAAAACCGGATTGCTTGACGCCACCATATGGCATTGGATCGACACGCCATGTTGGGACATCATTGACAATCAATCCGCCCACATCAAGTGTGTCGTAGGCCTCGAAGATCCGCCCAATATCGCGGGTGAAGATACCAGCCTGTAAGCCGAAATCGCTATCGTTGACGGCTGCTAGGGCATCGCCAAAATCACGATAGGTCTGCACCGTCACAACTGGCGCAAAAATTTCCTGGCAGTTAACGCGCAGTTGTGGCCCGGCCTTCACCACGATGGTCGGTTCGACAACACCAGCGTTCACATTTCCACCGATCAACACTTCTGCACCAGCTGCTCGTGCCTCGCTCAGCCATTCGGCGATGCGATCTCCTTCGCCAGCACTGATCAGCGCCGACAGATCGCTGGCGGGATCGAGTGGATGGCCCAGCTTGAGTGCCTGCACTGCTGGCACAAACTGGTCCATAAAGCCCTCGAAGATTGCTTCGTGAACAAAAATACGCTGCACACTGATGCACGTCTGCCCTGCATACGAGAAGCCCCCAACCACTGTGCGAGCTACGGAAAACGCAAGATCGGCATCATCGTGAACAATCACACCAGCGTTGCCGCCCAATTCCAGGGTGACGCGCTTGCGCCCTGCGCGGCGCTTGAGATCCCAGCCAACGATTGGTGAGCCAGTAAAACTCAGCAATTTGAAGCGTTCATCCTCAACCAATGGCCCGGCATCGCGGCTGTTGAGCGGCAGAACACTCAGGGCTTCGGC
>Ga0163155_10004650_pt1 | contig 13991 bp, 13 predicted proteins | sample OliLakLV19SP4G1_FD_148611 | JGI IMG/M metagenome (GOLD analysis project Ga0163155, IMG submission 148611) | Freshwater microbial mat bacterial communities from Lake Vanda, McMurdo Dry Valleys, Antarctica - Oligotrophic Lake LV.19.SP4.G1 | ecosystem: Environmental > Aquatic > Freshwater > Lake >...
GCTCCATACACCGTTTTGATATAGCGAGGATGGCGGGGATCGGGTTCCAGCTTAGTGCGTAGATGTCGAACATGCACCCGAATGGTTTCGATATCATCATCGGGAGCGTAGCCCCAGACTTCTTTTAAGATTTCACTCGGCGATACCGTTTGACCATGGCGCTGAAGCAAGCAATGCAGCAATTCAAATTCTAAATGGGTTAGCTTTACCGTCTGGTCAAACCAGATAGCCTCCAGCCGTTCAGGCACGAGAGTAAGCGGTCCGTAATTGAGAATTTCACTATGCTTAGCCGCCTGAGGAATGCGATCGGTGCGGCGCAGTAAGGCTCGTACCCGTGCCAGCATTTCTTCTACTTCAAACGGCTTAGTTAAATAGTCATCTGCCCCAGCATTGAACCCTTCAACCTTGTCTTGAGTTTGACTGAGTGCCGTCAATATCAGTACCGGAATGTCGGCGGTGCGTTCATCGCGGCGCAAGCGCTGGCAAACGGTAAACCCATCCACCTTTGGCAGCATTAGATCTAACATGATCAAATCAGGTAATAGCTGAAGCGCCATGGCTTGTCCTTTAATCCCATCGGGTGCCTGACTCACATCGTAGCCAGCCATCTCTAGGTTGATAGCAACCAGTTCTGAAATTGCAGAGTCATCATCGATGACAAGGATCCGAGGCATCATTAAGACAATAGGTTAGGTGATTTTTATGAAAAGCTGGTAAAGCTGGTTTAAAAAATAAAAAGATTTCTTTTTCTTTGTAAACTGTACGGATTATATTCAGAATTCTAAATTCTTTCTGTTAAAAATGCATCATGGCTGAGCGCTGGGGAACGAAGCAGAGCGCTGCCTCGCCTTTTAAGATGCCGAATCCATCAGTCGTATTTTTAAGACAGCAGGGATGAGAAACGGCTAGAGAATAGGGCTGACAAGAGCGGATTGGCTCTACATGTCAGCCCTAGATACAGTTCAGACGTTAGTTTGAAAGGTTCTAAACGTTGAAAGCTCTAAACCTTGGGATGGCAGCCTGAATGATGGAACTGCGATCGCCTTATAGCTCACCGCGAATTTCTTCGACGATGCCATCGCGTAGCAGGACTTCAACTTGCATTTTGCGGATCATATTGTCACCCACTTCAACTCGAAAGAATCCTTCGATTTGCCCTTGGGCGACTTCTTCGTCCATATTAAGCAGCTGCACCTGCTGGAGCTGTTGCAAAATTTGGTTTTTACGTTCTAACAATTCGGTCTTTTTTTGGTTGACCTGCATTTGAATATCGCCAGCTTGCTGGGCGATCGCCATATCACTCCCAGTGATAATTTGCTTTTGCACCTCGGATACCATCCGCTGACCCTGCGCTTCGAGCTGCTGAAGCTGAGTATCTAGCTGATTAATTTGGGCTTGAAGCTGCTGCTGCACTTCTTCCTTCCAGCGGGAAGTAACAATGACTTTAATATTGACAGCGCGCTTGAGGAGCAAGTGAGATTGGGAAGCATCCATAGGGGGGGTGAGACCTTGAGCGACACGACACAACGATTGCCTGCACTGTGTTAGTTCACATAACAGCAGCCTCAGGCAAACATCTCATCGATCATACTGCGATAGCGATCCATCACAACAGGTCGGCGGATTTTTAGGGTTTGGGTCATCATGCCGTTGTCGGCGCTAAACGGCTCTAGCAGCAGCCGGAATGGCCCAATTCGATCGTCGCCCCGGTAGCTAGGACGGTTTTGCACTTCGCGGGTCAGTTCTTGCCGGAACAGGTCTTGCACGGCTTTTTGGCTCACGTCTACTGAGCCATCAGCAGGATGGATTGGCAATTTTTGTGCGGCTGCCCATTTTTCTAATGTCTCTAAATTGGGCACAATTAAGGCCCCGATCGATCGCTGATCTTGTCCGACCAAGATAATTTGGTCAATATAGATGCTGCGCAGGCAGGCGTCCTCAATGGGCTGGGGTTCAATGTTCTCGCCATTAGTCAGTACAATTGTATCTTTGGCGCGCCCCGTCAGCACCAGATGCTGATCCCCAATGATCATGCCCAAATCGCCCGTGTCAAACCAGCCCTCGGGATCGATCGCCTTGCGGGTTGCCTCTGGGTTTTCGTAATAGCCCCGCATCACTTGGGGGCCCCGAGCCAGCACCAGTCCACGCTGTCCATGGGGTAACAGCTGACGGGTTTCGAGATCGACAATGCGAATCTCGGTCTGAGGCAAGGGTACGCCTGCCGACCCGCGCAGGTTGATACCGGGGCGACGAACGGTGAGCACGGGGGAGGTTTCGGTTAAACCATAGCCCACCAAGATTTCGACCCCAGCAACTTCAAAGAAGTCGTCTAAGTGCTTGGCCAAGGAGCCACCGCCGCTAATCACCTGTCTAATCTGCCCGCCTGTGGCCTCTCGCACCTTGCCATATACAATGCGCTCGGCTAGCCGGTGCCCTGCCCAGCGATAGATCATTTCAGCGATCGCGGCCAGCCGCTGGGCGGCAGTGGGAGTTGGGTTTTCTAGGCTTAGTCCTTCTACAATGCGTTTGGCGGCAATGTAGTGCAGGCTGTTGTCGATGAAGAAATTGATCAGTTTTTGCTTGTTTGGCGGCTGTTCGCGGAACTGTTTTTGCACCCCTTCATAGATAGATTCCCACAGGCGCGGCACGGCTACCATGATGTTTGGTCGATATTTTTTCAGGTCTTGTTTGATGTAGCGCAGGTTGGTGTAAACCTGGGTACAGCCCTGAGACAACAGGAAGTATTCGCAGGTGCGTTCGTAGGCGTGCCAGGTGGGGAGAATGCCGAGGGCGCGATCGCCGGGGTGGGGCTTGACGATCACCCCAAACGTCGTCACCTGATGCATGAAATTGCCGTGGGTGAGCATGACGCCCTTGGGCTTGCCTGTGGTGCCCGAGGTGTACAGCAGCGTCGCCAGCATATCGGCGCTGAGGGTGACTGGAGTGGGAACCAGCCCTGCCGCCGTTTGCATAAACTGCGAGAAGTTGAAGATTTTGAGCGACTCGTGAGCAGGCGGTTCTTCGTCTGAGAGCAGCAGAGCGAACCGGAAGGGCAGGCTGTGGATGCGATCGCCTAATTTTGTCAGTGTCTTGAGATTCTCGACCACTAGCCCTGTACTGCCACTATTTTCAGCAATGAACAGCAGCTCATCGCGGTCAGCATCGGCACCCCGCACGACATCGACTGCGCCGATTGTCAGAATCCCTAAGTCAGTGATCAGCCAGCGGGGGCTGTTGTCGGCAAACAGGGCAATGCGATCGCCCACCTGCACTCCCAACTGCTGTAGCCCTGCGGCAAACTGCTGGATGTACTGATGCAGCTCGACATAGGTGATGGTCAGCTCTGGTTTGGCATGGGGATCGTATAGGGCTGCCACGGTCGAGATCTGGGGATGCTGGGCACAGCGGGCAATCACCTCGGGCACCGACTGGGCAGAACTGTAGTCAATTAACCCATTAGAGGGGCGATCGCTCTGGCGCGATTGGGTAGCAGGAGTAGACAAACTCATAGACATAACTCCAGACGAACATTAGCTGTGATTAACCTATTGGCTTCGATTTAATCGGCCTTAATCGGCTGGCTGTGATTAACCTGTTTACACGCAAAACCAGCAAAGGCGATTGACTCTGGCTCTAGTTTGGCACCCAATCTAGAGATCTTTTCCTAGAAATTTGGATAACTTTGGAAAAACCCAAAGCGCTAGAATAGTTAAGCGTTTACTTTAAGGAACCTAACTCCATGCCAAAAGCTACCTGGAACGGGGCTGTCTTAGCCGAAAGCGATCGCTGCGTCGTGGTGGAAGGCAACCAATACTTCCCCCCTGATGCGATTAATTCTGACTACTTTCAGCCCAGCGATACCCACACCACCTGCCCCTGGAAAGGCAGCGCCAGCTACTACAGCGTTGTAGTCGATGGCCAAGTCAACAAAGACGCCGCTTGGTACTATCCCACGCCCAAGGATGCCGCCAATAATATCAAAGGCTACATTGCCTTTTGGCGCGGGGTCAAGGTCGAAGTCTAAGCTGATCTCTCTCGGTTCAAACCGGGCACACTAGCCAAACAGGGCGTTACCAGTTGCCAGACAAATTGCCAGACAAATCACGTTTTGATATAGAATTCTGCTGAACCACCGCACGAGGGTTAATGCAAGTACAAAGTCCACCCAATCCGCCTACACCCATTCTGTTGGATACCTTGCCCGACATTCCATTCGCTGACAATGGCTGTCCACGTCGAGCGCGGGTGCAGATTGACCTGCTATTGCTGGCAATCGAAGCGCTGGATTTGGGTGGCTCGGAAGCCCTGCTAGCAACCGCTAAAGAATTGGAACTCCAAGGTGTAGTCAAAAACCGGGTGGCTCTGTGGCGGTTACGCAGTTCCAATCCCTTGCGGCGATATGGCAGCCAGCGCCGAGAGCTAACTCAGCTTGAAGCCAAGGCCATGGTACTAATTGCCTGTAGCCTAGCGCGGCGGCTAACCGCATTGGTGAGACAATTACTGCTAGCGGCACAGCAGCTAAATGAGAAAGAGCTATCGTTTGATCACCATTTTCGGCTGGCGGAATATTTAGAGCGGTTTCGGGCACATTTTCGTTCCCGTATGAACCCCAAGCGGGCAGCAGTCATGCTGTACGGCAGCGATGATAAACTCAACGATTTGGCTCTCAATTTACTCCGGCAGCTGCTGTTTTGCACGGGTACAGCCGGGGCACAGCGGGTATGGTTTAGCCTGTTTGATGGAGAAGTAGCATGACGATTCGACGTCAATACAGCCTCCCTAACTGCAAACTGACAGTAGAAGGACTAGCAGACAGTGCTGCTGCCAGTGGGGGTGTTCGCCCGGTGATCTCTGTGGTTACTAATGCCGAGTGCCAATTTTTGGGGCATGAAACCGTTTTAAGCGGCGGACGAGACTTTTTAGAAAATCTGGCGATCGCCGTCAGCAACTATGCGCAAGAATTTTTAAGCAGCGTTCCCCATCCACATCACAATCGTGAGGGCAAGCTTGGTCTGGTGTCGTTAGCGCGAGTCGATAGCGATATTCATCGACTGACGGTTCAGTCTGAAGCGCCTTCTTTGGAGATGAATGGCAGCCAAGTGGCAGGACGACGAGTTGCCTCCCCTCCAGTTGAAGTGGACTTGCGCACAGGCCAACTGTTCGACTTGGTAGACGCGATTGACCAACTGTTTGCAGACACTCAAACCGTTCCCAACTTAACGCTTCAGCTAGCACCCGTTTCTAAGCGGTATGCGATGACGCACGAACCCATAACGAAACAGGTGGTGCCCGCCGCCGTTGGGTTGGCCAGTTTAGCCGCAGCGGCGATCGCCCTCTTCTTTGTCCCCATTCCCGAACGCCGACCTCAAAGCATAACCGACCCGACTACTCAGTCGTCGCCCGCCAGTTCTTCACCCGTGGCGGCTAGCCCTCCCGGCACATCCCCGGCTGCCGTTACGCCACCGTCTGCTGAGCCAGCCAGCCCTGAAGCCAGCCCTACAGACGCTAGTTCACCTAGCCCCACTACGCTAAGCAGTGCGCTAAATACCACGCCCGAGATTACAGATCCAGCGCAACTCAGCGCCTTGAAGCTCCAATTGCGAGACAAGCTGGCTGAAGCCTGGACGCAGCCCACCGATTTTAAAGAAGACTTGCTCTACCAAGTATCGGCAGCTCAAAATGGTGACATTCTTGGCTTCCGCTACATGAACAAGTCAGCGGTAAACTACGCCAACCAAACCCCCCTCCCCGACTTGCAGTACAAACCCGCAGAGCAAACCAATCCAGAACCTGTAGGGCTGTTTCGGGTCGTCTTTACCCCCAGTGGCGTGATCCAGGTTAGCCCTTGGTATGGCACACCCGAGCCGTCACCCTCGCCTTAAGGATGAAAAATCCCAGCCAGCAGGGCAAGCAGCGTTTACCCTGCTGGCTGGAGTTTTTAGCTTGTCCTTAGCTGCCCTTAGCTTGCGACTTGGGATTGTGCCTGAGGGCCTGCCCAAATGTTATTCATGACCCGCCCAAAGCTGATCGGCTGATCGTCTGGCACCAGTTTGGTCTGCCCCGACAGAGCAACTGAACACAGCTGCGGATCTGGATCGCCCAAGTTGCAAACCCGAAACAATGCTTGTTCAGGATGGGCTTGACTCCAGCCTAATAAAACAGCGTTGGTGTACTGCACTCCTGCCGGGGCTAACGTGCGCACTTGTCTAGATTGACGCTCCCAGACGACCGCATAATCAGAGGCAATATCTGAGCCAAACAACGACTCAAACTCCCGTGACAGCAGGCGATCGCTCGCTTCTGACCAAGCAACGGGGATGCCGATAGCGACCATGCCCGCTTGTGCCGGTTCAACATTAGGGGCAAACGGATTGTTAGAGAAAGGAGAGGTCGCCGCTAACGTTTGCAAATCTCGAGTGCGCAAGTTTTCGACAAACAGCGTGCTGCTGACTTGACTATGAGCCAGGTCTGGCGAAACTTGCATTTGCACCCTGCTATAGGCCGCATATTGGCCATCGGGTGAAATCAGTGCCTGCGTTCGGTAATAGTAAAGTTGGGGAGTCACCCAAGCACGATCTGAACCATGTTCTGCCTGGGTTGCGAGCACCCAACTCCAGGGAATAGGATAGGGACTATCGAGCGGATCAATCTGGACAAATTGCTGAGTCATGAGTGTAATGAGAGCGGATTAAATAGCGAAAAATAATAGTGAGGCCAAGGGTTTGCGTGAGCTAGTCGGGTTCTAAGCCCGGACGTATGCTGGCAGCAAAGCTCGCCCGCTATAGAGCCAGAGGTAGCCAAAGCTGGTCTGAAGCCCGTGCAGACTAATGAGAATTGACTCAACTGACAAGGCAAAAACAGGGAAACACAAAACCCAAGGTGGGCGATCGCTGAACTCAGGCGATCGCTGAACTCAGGCGATCGCTGAACTCAGGCGATTTCAGGCGATCTCAGTGGAGCGATAGAAACCTTGCCAACTCCATTGGGACAGCCGATCGATCTGCTGATTCAATCAATCGACGGCAGCCGCCGCAGCAGCAGCAAAGTGTTCCAGCTAGCGCTAAAAAAGTTGTTTGCACTGTCAAAAAACTGCGCTGTCTTAGGTATAGCAACTACCAATCAGATTCAGCCAACAACTTAAAAAGTCTTTAATAGATTCAACATGGGGCGATCGCCAGCCCAACGGGGATCGCGGACAAAAACAAGCAGATCTGCTTGGATCTGCTTGCTTTCATCAGATTTCACTCAAGTAATTGCTGAAATCTTGGAAAAACCCTGGCATTTTTGGGAAATATTTGGTTAACTAGATAGTTTCTCGACCATAACAAGTTGTCTTCGTACAACTATGATTGGGTAGTGCAAGCGGGTCAGCTTGATGGGTAAATGAGTGACCCTCAGCAATTCCCTCTAGAGAGGTCGCACTGGGCTTTTCTACCAGATCCTACTCGATCTCCACAGAGATCTCATTTATTGGCAGGAGTGAATGTTAATGACCGCTGCGCCTCAATCACTTATTCCTAATCGGCCACCTGCTTCCGGAAACACCTTCAAGGCGTCTCGTCGTCCTATTTATGCCGAGCGTTCCCAAGGCACCCACAAACTCGCCCACTTTCCCTCCCCCCGAGTTCCTGCCAGAATAGAGCTAGCACCCACAGCCCCACGGCGTGCCCCCCTCCAATCTCCGCCGCTGCGTCTGGCGACTCCCTCCCGACGACCGAGTGCTGCCCCAAACACAACTGTTCGGCGGCTACCTCAACCCAAATCGTCTCCTAGCTGGTTGAAACTGTTGCTGCTGCTGCAACGTAGCTCTGGGGGGGTAGCGCTGCTGCTAGGCGCTGCATTGCTCGCGGTTTATGGCTGGACGGCCTATATCCAGCAAGCTTGGGGGCAAGACTACCACAGTCTCCAGGCTCTCCAGCGCCAAGAGCGGCAGCTGTCAGTAGCGAATGAAATTTTGAGCAGCCAGATGGCACAAGCGGCTGAAAGCCCAAATTCGGGTTTGGTGTTACCCCAAGCAGGGGAGGCAATTTTTCTAGAGGCTTCTCCCGCCCAACCGCCGCTGCCCGCCCAGGCCGCACCTCTCCCTCAAGATTTGCCGCCGCTTCCCCTCAATCCGCCGCAAGGGTACTAACATTCTGCCATCGCTAGCCCAGCGCTGAGATCAAGGTGTCTAGCCAACATTAGCCCCTATTGCTCTAACGACTCATGTCTACTGGTGTTCCTCCATCTTCGGGTGATGATCGTTTCCGCCGCTCGTCTAATGGGAGGAAGCGTCGTGCTCCAGGAGAACGCGGTCGGCAATTGTCCGGCCACAAACTTCCTGCTACGCTCTCGCCTACCGCCGTGCGTAAACTACATGTTCGGATTTGGCTGGTGTGGGGCATGCTGACCCTCAGCGCCTTGATATTAGTGGGTAATCTATTTCGGTTGCAAATTGTTCAAGCTAGCTGGCTACAACAGCAGGCGATTGAACAGCATGTTGTCAATCTGCGCCCGCTTTTGCCTCGGCGCACCATTGTTGACCACCAGGGCAACGCTCTTGCACTCGATCAGATGGTTTATACCCTATACGCCCATCCGATTATGTTTAAGCAGCCTAAACCAGATCTAGCTGCGCTCCTAGCACCCATCCTCAACCGCTCAGCAGCAGACCTCACAGCCCTATTCAATCGTCAAGATACGGGGATCGAGATTGAATACGCGATATCAGAAGACTTGGCCAATCGGATTCAAGCTCAGGCCATAGATGGGCTGGAGTTAGTGCAGCGACAACAGCGGCTCTATCCACAAGAAAATTCTCTGGCAGAGGTCGTCGGCTACATTGATGTAGACCGCAAACCCCAACTAGGTGCGGAATATAGCCAGAACCAGCTGTTAGAGCGATCGGTACAGGCTGCCCGGTTTTTGCGTGCTGGGAACGATACCCTGACTCCTGGACGCGTTCCCGATACAATGTTGCAACAAGATGATTTGCAGCTCAAACTGACGGTTGATAGCCGCATCCAGCGAGTAGCCCGCACCGCCCTCAAACAGAAAATGCAGGAGTACAGTGCCAAGCGGGGTGCGGTTATTGTGATGGACGTTCGAGATGGAGCCTTGCTATCGCTGACGACAGAGCCAACCTATGACCCTAATCGCTATTTCAATTATGGATTAGAAAATCTGCGTAACTGGGCCTTGACCGACCCTTACGAACCTGGCTCGACGTTCAAACCCATTAATGTGGCGATCGCCCTAGAAACGGGTGCTGTTCGCCCTGACGACGTGTTTAACGACGAAGGCAGCATTGCGATTGGTGAGTGGACGATTGAGAACAACGACTACGCCCAAAACGGAGCTAGAGGAGCGCAGAGCATATCAGATATCGTCAAATACTCTAGCAACGTGGGGATGGTGCGAATTATGCAGCGGCTAAAGCGGGATGTATTTTACGATTGGCTGGCAAAAATTGGCCTATCGCAACCGGTTGGCATCGACTTGCCGAGCGAAATTGCCGGACAGGTAAAATCTCGTGACCAATTTCTGGCCGACCCAATTGAAGCGGCTACGGCTGCCTTTGGGCAAGGTTTTACCCTTACTCCCATTCAATTAGCTCAGTTGAACAGCACGTTGGCAAACGGAGGGACTTTAGTGACGCCGCATGTGGTGCAAGGATTATATGACCATGCCGGACAGCCACACTGGCAACCTTCCCAACCTGAAGCACCCCGCCTATTTTCTCAAAAGACTACACAAACTGTGCTGAGGATGATGGAGGGTGTAGTCGAAGGCGGCACCGGGAAAATTGCTCAAATTCCGGGCTACCGCATTGCCGGTAAAACTGGAACTGCTCAAAAGGCCAGCACCTCCGGAGGCTATTCCAATGCGCGAATTACTAGCTTCGTCGGTATTTTCCCAGTAGAGCTGCCACGATACACGGTGCTGGTGGTTGTGGATGAGCCGCAGGGCGACGATGCATATGGGTCTACTGTTGCTGCCCCGATTGCGCGGGCTGTGATGGAAGCTCTAATTGCGGTAGAACAGATACCTCCTAGCCAGCCCGTTGAGCAGTCTGCTGAACCAGCCCAGTGAACCGAGTGATCCATCGTGTCAGTGATCCATCGTGTCACAGCAGGGTCAATTCACCTTGAACATCGAGCCGCTTAAACTCGCCCAGGCTTAGGTAACGGTCGGCTAGGGTTTCGGCGATCGCTGGGGTAATCCAGCCCATTTGCTTGAGCAGCTGGGTGGCAACCGCGTATTTTGCTCGTTTAGCCCCATCTAGCACCTTGATCACTAAGCCCAGCCCTTCACCCACACGGGCAATGCACTGCACTCCCTCAGCTCCAGCTTTGCTGACCAATTCACCCGCCGTCAGCCGCATCAGCTCGGTGTCAAATTCGCCATCGCCTGCAACCAACGCCGGATGATTTGTCATAGCACGGCTAATTCGTTCTAGGTCGAGGTTGTTGCCCGAGGCGAGCTGAGCATAGAGGGTGGCAATTTGCGCCAGCTGCATAAAGTAAGTGGGCGCACCGCAGTCATCGTGGACGGCAATAAATTCGGCAGCAGGCATGCGCAGCAGATCTGAAACTTTGCCGAGAACCAATGTCTGTACTGGGTGGTTGCGCTGTAAATAATCGCCCAACGGATAGTTAAGCTGACGACAAACGGCCAGCATCCCTGCATGTTTGCCAGAACAGTTGTATTGTAGAGGGCTGTGTTTGCCCTCAGGAATAGGGCACCGCAGCGCCGACGGGTCTATATCGCACCGCCATAAAATGTTAAACACCTGCCGCACCTGCTCAATGCTGCCCCGGTGAGAACTACAAATAATGGCCAGGTCGCGATCGGTTAAGCCATAGCGTTCTAACGTGCCGCTGGTAGTTACCGCTAACGCCTGAAACGGTTTTAAGGCCGAGCGGGCAAATGTAGCTGTTTCAGCACTCCCTGCCACGGATAGCAACCTGCCCCGGTCGTCGGCAACGGCTGCTTGAACATGGTGCGTTGATTCAATGATTCCTTCTCGCAACAGTCGGACTTCCAACTCTGCGGCCTGTGTCCGTTTTCCCCTAGTCATCCTGAAAACCTTGACATAATTAATTGTTTCCTACTCCCCCAGCAAAGCCCCATCCCACCCAGCCTAGCAAGAACAGAACTGCAAAAAAAGCCAGGGTGCGCGCTAGGCGTTTTAGGATCGGTTGAATTTGGTAGGTGACAATCAAGCGATCGCGCTGTAGCACCTCTGCTGGCTTAGTCCAGGTTTGGCCGTCATACCAGCCCGACTCTTCATAGAAAATGGTTTCTTGACAGAGGCGATCGCGCACATACCACCACCCTAACCCCAAACGAGCTAGCGCCAATAAAGGCAGGACACACGCTCCCACCGCCCCGCTCAAAAAAAACTGTACCGGATGGCGATTAGGGTGGAAGCTAACCGCAGCAACTGGCCCAGCTAGTAACCAACTCAGGCTCCAGAGGATGACAATCGGCTTGAGATACCCCTGTAAATCTAACATTGCCCAGCTAAAAAACCAGGAACCTGACAAATCCTGGAACTCGTTAATGGGCTGCTGTTCAGCAGGAACCGGACAGACAGGAACAGAAGATTTCATGTCAAGGGACAAGGTATTTACCTAACTCTAGCGTCTTAATGTCAGTGCATTCACACCGATGCCTGCAAAAGCCTAACGAGCTGGTAAGGCAGTAAATGCTACCCGCTCTGCATGACCCCAAAACGCTTCCAAATTGTAGAACTCGCGTTCTTTTTGCAAAAAGACATGGGCAATCACCTCGCCGTAATCCAGTACTACCCAGCTGCCGTCTTTATGTCCTTCTCGATGAATGGGCAGCCGATTATATATTTCCTGCACAGATTGTTCGATGGAATTGGCGATCGCCCTCACTTGCACATGGGAAAAGCCGGTTGCGATCACAAAATAATCTGTTAGGTACGACACTTCGGCCACCTTCAGCACCACAATATCGGCACCTTTGCGATCGTCTGCTCCTTGGGCAACCGTGATAGCAAGCTCATAGCTGTCAGCGACGGCTTGCTCAATTGCATAGCCAGCAGCCGTCGAAACATTGGCTGGGCGAAACGTCTGAGTATCGGGAGATTGGGTCATTAAAAACTGAATTCCTTGCTAAAAAACACCAAATTAGAAAAATGACAGGGCTGCAACTAACGTAAGATTTTATGGTTTAAAATCGTTAGCGATCGCCAGCTTGCCATTCAACGAGTGCTGGAAGTTATCCTCGTTCAAGTTGGTTGGCTCACCAGTAGCACGGGCACTAATTGTTCTGTTTTGTGGATGCTAAGCAACTGGCTCTGCTTCCATCATAGAGAACCTGCTGGCAAGCTGGAATCCGATCATGGTAAATTTTGTCGGGTATCGGCTTGCAGAAACCAGTTGCGAGTCTGTAAAGCGGTTGGGTGAATCAGCTGATGGGTATCCAACAGGTATCTGAAGGTATAGTCGCAGGTCATCCAAACTGCTTTTGTTAAATTTTGTTGACTAATTTGTCGTAGATGATTTAACGCAGCGGTGTCGCCTCGTCCAGGTTCGAGACTGTCGGCCAAAAAGACCACACAGCTCAAGGGTGCCATCCCCGGCCTCCCTAAGGTATGGTCGGCGATCGCGGCTAGTACGTCTGGATCGTCTACTTGAAACTCTTGCTGCGCTACCAGTGCACTGACGCTAGCATGGAGCAAATGAGGATTGACCTGGTCTACTGGATCAATCGGCAAACCCGCAGCAGTGGCCATTTCTAACAGAATCTTGGGCTTGAAATACTTGGCCAAGTCGTGCATTAACCCAGCTTGAGCCGCCTGAGCCGCGTTGAGCGAGTGCTGCTGAGCCAGCGCGATCGCCAGTTGCTCAACCCTGAGAATATGAGCCACCCGCGAGAGCGGAACCTGCTGATGCAGCCAATCTAGAACCTGCTGTCGCTGCAATTGCTCAAATTCTGCCATATAAACGCGGTGCTTAGGTTTTAGCGATGGCTAACGGCTTTTGCAGGGGGGCGAGAGGCGATCGCTGGCACCACAACGGGCACAACGGGCTGAGTCAGCAACTGGCCAAAAAGAGCCTCATAGGCATTGAGTGATTGCTCAAGCGAGTAATGCGTCATCGCGTACCGTCTACCCTGTTTCCCCAGCGCCGCAACCTGCTCTGGCTCATAGTAAAGAGTACGAATGGCATCTGCCAGCCTATCAGGCTGTTCTGGCGGTACCACGACCCCACCACCGCTATTTCGTACCGCTTTTGCCATCGAACCATTACACGGCACAGAGGCCACCAGTGCCCGACCACTCGCTAGAATCAACTGAAATTTAGAAGGCATATTAAACGCCACCACATTGCGCCGCTGCACAATCAGACTCAGATCGGCAGCTGCCATCAACTCAGGCAGTTGCTCACGCGGCTGTAGCTCTAATAGTAAAACATTGTTGGTATTACACTTCTGGGCATGCTTCCGCAGCCGCTCACAGGCAGTGCGCTCTCCCACAATCACAAACTTAATCGTCGCAATATCTTGTAATAGCGCTGCCGCTTCTATAACAGTCTCTAGCCCTTGAGTCAGCGCAATATTGCCAGAGTATAAAACAACAAACTGATCTTCCAAGCCATATTTTTTCCGAAACGCATTCCCCTGTTTAGGCAATGGGCGAATAAAATTAACGTCCACCCAGTTGGGGATACAAGTAATTTTTTGCCGAGGCACGCCCTTCTTAATTAAATTCTCAGTAAATCCATCCGCAATCACACTGATTTTTGTGGCGGTACGATAAGCAAATTTCTCTAGAGCCTCAAATACCCGAATTGCCAACTTGCTCTTAACGAGTCCCAAATGCATGGCAGCTTCTGGCAAAATATCTTGAACGTTAAGCACAATGGGGCAGGAATAGAGCCAGCTCAGCAATACTGCCGGCACCGAAACGGGTAACGGGGGAACGGTTAGCAGGATGATATCTGGCTTTCCTCCGTTCAGCGCCTGCACCATGCTAG
>Ga0163155_10004651_pt1 | contig 13990 bp, 15 predicted proteins | sample OliLakLV19SP4G1_FD_148611 | JGI IMG/M metagenome (GOLD analysis project Ga0163155, IMG submission 148611) | Freshwater microbial mat bacterial communities from Lake Vanda, McMurdo Dry Valleys, Antarctica - Oligotrophic Lake LV.19.SP4.G1 | ecosystem: Environmental > Aquatic > Freshwater > Lake >...
GGCGACGTGCTAGCTCTTATCACTAGCTTCTCCGCGAGATTGTATGGAAAGCGCGGCGGTAGAAAAAAGTTGAAAGAAACCTTAGGACTAACAAACGATGAAAACTAAATTGGACCTGAACAAGTTATTTAAAAACCGTGGTAAGAAGCTCCCATCCCACACTATTACTACTACGGTCTACTACCTCAGAGCCGTCTGCAAACGTCTATAGAACCTTGCGGCAGTCGATCTTCGACTACTTTGGGATGGGAGAAATCTCAGACTAATCCTTCCTTAGAACAGGTCAGGAAGGTGACTGATGGAAATATTAGTTCTGAGGGAAGAAAGACCCTCATTCAACTACCTCAATGATTTTGGGGGATTTTGGAAACCTGGTGCAGACCGCAATACTCTACACACAAATCTACGGATTGGGCGGCGGACTAGGTTAGATCAGATCCTCTTCATCGAAATCTACTTCAGAATCGTCTAAATTATCAAAATCCTCGGGGTTCGTAGCGGGCGAGGCCATTTCTGGGGCTGCTCCCTCTTCTTTTCTAAAAAACATCCAATAAAGAGCGAGTAATGCTCCCGCTAGAAGTAATCCAGGCGCAGTCTTTTGAGCAGCATCCCCTAGGTAGCCAGCTAGACCGCGACGACGAGGCATTTGCATCCGACGACGGGGGTAACCACTAAACTCAGGGACAAATTCCCCCTCTTTAACTTCTTTGTTGTATTCCGCAACTCGCATCGCTTGAATGTCTCTGGGGATGTCTTGATAATTAAGAGCTTCAGCCTGTTTAGCAACGTCTGCTCCCGTTCCACTTCCGGGCAGGCTCATTTCTCCCGGCATTGTATTCATATTTATTTGGCTATACATGTTGCCGTATATCTTCTTGTTTAAGCTCATGGCAGTATGATACCAAAAAGCTAAAAAATTGTCATATACTCTAAAAAATTTTGCGCTATTTATTGTGATTTTGTTATACTCTAACTCAGTGAGGACTACATGGCTTTATCAACAAGAGAATTAGCTGCATTTGTGCAGAAGGTCGCTAAACTTCAACCCCAAGATCCAGCCGTATACGGCAACTCGCGGGCTTACGCCGGCTGCGCTTCTTGCGTGCCGACTCTCCCTGGGTTGGGTGAGCTAGGATTAGACTCTGTTTCCTGGGGTTCGGTTGCCCTTGGTGCAGCGCTCGGTGCGGGAGCGTTGTATCTAGTTGCGAAGCGTAAGCCGAGCTTGCTAATGCGCAGATCCAAGAAGCGCGCTAAGAAGTCACGCCGTAATCGGCGTAACCGTCGTCGGTAGTCATCTACTACCGTGTTAGCTAAGCAGCCCAGGTTTCCAAAATCCCCCAAAATCATTGAGGTAGTTGAATGAGGGTCTTTCTTCCCTCAGAACTAATGTTTCCATCAGTCACCTTCCTGACCTGTTCTAAGGAAGGATTAGTCTGAGATTTCTCCCATCCCAAAGTAGTCGAAGATCGACTGCCGCAAGGTTCTATAGACGTTTGCAGACGGCTCTGAGGTCCTGTGAGGACGACTTGTTCTCTTTTCAAAGCACTCCAAAGACTCCAATTGCTAAAACGCTTCTTACCATACTTTCCTTCAAGGGTTCTGGCAAGTCTTGTTTTAACGGACTCTTTGTTCTCTTTGAAAAGAGATATTTTTTCTTGGAAACCTAAGCCGCGACGAGCGATGGCATAAGCGGCGGCTTGGTGTCCGGTAATTCGATGCATCTTCGCATACTTATATCTACCGATGATGCTAGTAAAAGCGGGATGTACCTTCTTATAGGCAATACCATATTGGATGCACTTAGCTTCTAAGAGTTCTAGGATCTTTCGATAACAAAAGTTACTAAACATTCGATTTCTCTTCTTATTAAGAGAATAGTCTGGTCTAAACTTGAGGTTTTCGAAGACAATTCCTTTACCCGTTTTTCAGAGTTTCAATACTAATTGTTATAATTGTTTCATGCCACTTACAGCCGCTGATCACTTAAAAGTTTCTGCATTGCAACAAATCGCCAACATGGTTGGACAAATGCAGTCAGTTCAGGGAAATGTCGGTGTTACTTCGAATGTTGTTAATAACTTACTACCACTTATTCAACAATTCGAATCCTCGGATCCCGAATTTCAGGAACTAGGTAGTTTATTGCGGCAAGCCAGAGCATCCGGCTCGCAGGGTCCTGCCCCACACATAGTAGCTAATATTGCAGGGCAAGCACAGAGAATGATATCTCTGCTGCGCACAGGTCTTCCTTACAAAGTTAATGCAGCAGGAGAGCGCGTTGTTTGGGACCCGGTTCGTGGGAACGTAACTTCCCCTTTATTCGATAAAGATGAACCACTTAGACCCAATTCAGTGTATGATTGGAGGGGCAGTAAACGCTATCCTATGGGAAAAGCTTTTCCAGACGCGTGGAGCATAGAAGGCTGGGATACCGGATCTAAAAAGCTGTATGTAGCCCTAGGTGCCGCAATCATCTGCTTTGCTGTTTGGCATTTCCGCAAGACGAAATAAAATTATTAGGCCGGTTCTCGCTGCACTCTGCTAAAATATCTTTATGTACCGTCGGAACGCAGACACACAATTGCGGCATCTACAAAGAATAGCAGCATCTGGAGATCCAGATGCTCGCCAAAAACTAATCCAAAACCTATTCAGGGCTGGAAAGCAGCCATATTGGATTCGTGTGCGGGAGATTACTTCACATAAAGATGATATATACGAGGATGAGGGCATGCGGAAAAAGGATCCAAATATTCCTCGCTGGGAAGATCGTGGCACCTCTTTAGATAAGCGTTGGCATTTTTATTTACACATCCCCATCAGGGAGGGTACCCAGATGATTATTTGGTTAGGAGAAATGAACCTCTTCGAAGCATCAAATGGCGCATACATGCAGGGGTGCGTGGAAAGCTTGCGCGATAGATATACATTGGATCTGTGGTTAGACGCAGAACTAAGGGAGCACAATCGGCCCAATGAAATAGCCAGAATTAACTATGCGTTATCAAGTGCACTGATTCATGAGGGTCGTGCGGGCCAAACCAGAGCCCACTTTAACACCGATGTTCCGCTAGGCTGGACCCCGGCTGATCCGATTGAAGCTGTTTCGACTATCGCCCTTAACTGGGATCCTGCCGACAGAGATGCTGGTGAAGTAGATCCGTATAATCGATATGCACAAAAGTTTAGAGCTGGCGTGGGTGAGCCGGAAACTGTTATTCCAGAAGGTGAGTTTTTGGTTGAGGACTACTTATTTAACTTATTCTATGAATGGATGGGGCATACCCAAGTAGAGTATGGAGTAAGATTACGGCAAGCCTGCTACCCACTAGACTACCAGCTGCCATCTGTTTACCAAGGCCGACATGTTTGGTTGTTCTACTGGAAACATCAAGACTATGCTAATAAGCTTTTGGCGAAACTAGGAGATTACCATCCGAGCCGAACAGTATATGGTTGCGCTTACGCGGTTAATTGGATGTGGGGTTTTAATTCCAGGTTTTACAGATGGGGAAACGATGCAGCGCATGACAATGATGGGGCCCCATTAAATGGGTTGTGGACTAGCGAAGTGGTCCACGAAGACAAGCCTGAAACAGAGCATTTAGCCGCACAGCAGCAGGTTTGGGCGCGAGCCCGGGAATTGGTCGAAAGAAAAATAAAGGTTATGATGGAGGTGGCTGGTCGGTGGGGTTATCAAGTTATCCTAGTAGAAGGGCAACCCCCGAGACACTACGAAGATCCTTACAGGAGCAGTTGGATGGCAGGAATGCAGTTTCCGTTGACCCACGCAATCACCGACACAACAACGGGAATCAACTATTTCCGTTAGCCGCGTCATGCGCTCGGAGCCATGCTATAATTTCTGCGTCTACTGGATCTAATAAATCGTAAGTCTGATACTGCCAGGTTTCCAAAATCCCCCAAAATCATTGAGGTAGTTGAATGAGGGTCTTTCTTCCCTCAGAACTAATGTTTCCATCAGTCACCTTCCTGACCTGTTCTAAGGAAGGATTAGTCTGAGATTTCTCCCATCCCAAAGTAGTCGAAGATCGACTGCCGCAAGGTTCTATAGACGTTTGCAGACGGCTCCGAGGAGACGCTTCAGTTGGCTAAGTTCCTCACGGAGAGCGCGTAACTGAATATGTCGTTCGTTTTGCTTTGCAACTACAATTTTCTTCAATACGGAAAAGACATGGCGCATCAACTTGGAGGCGGGACTGATCTTGCGTAATTGCGCATAGAAAACTTGACGGCCTTGGTCGCCATAGTGGTCTAACATACCTGCATACATTCGGCTCAAACCCGGGGCCGACTCTGCTTCAAGCGGAATCACACCACGAGCAAACGGCTTGCTTCCAGTCTCCGACTTGGTCCAGAACTTAAATTCTTTGGCCTTTTTTGCCTCAGCCGACAACTCTTTGTTGGTCGGATTAAAACGTAACCCGAGCAGTTTAGAATCCGAACGAGCAAGGATGTTTTTAAGGTCGGCGACCTTAACTACTTTCTTTGCTAATTGTTTTCTAACTTTAGAGGCCCGTTTGTTCTTGAGAATGCTACGCGCTTCACTAACTTTCATCCAGCAATCACCCTTGTAACGACCCCGTCGTTAAGTATGAGGTTGTAACGTCTATCATCTCGATCTGAGGAGGCCCCCGCGACCGAGCCGTCTACAGCATACACCCGCCATTTACATTTAAAACCCTCAAGGGCTTCGATAGCTTCTGCTTCAGATTTGCCTATTAGTAGTCTGATAATTCCTTGATTAAGTCCTGCGTGTACCATTCCGGCATTGTAGCATATTTTAAAGTGCAAGCCCCAATTTTTCTACGGCGTGAAAAAGTGCGTGATTTTTTTGTTTAGCCTCTACGTCTATGTCAATAGCCCCTTTGTTGTTAGCGTCAAACTGATACTGCGGAACTGTATGAAGCATATCCGAATGCTCGCGTAGCTTAGTTACTGGTGCGTCATATTCAAAATATTCGGGCTTACTGTTCGAGACGTGGGTGAGCGGTCTTATTTTGTCAGGCCAAGTGCTCATAGCAGCTTCCATAGCCCTTACTCCACTGATACCCCCCATGTTGAAGGAGTGGTGGTGGCTATCGAACACAATCGGAACGCCTGTCTCCTTCGAGACAGCCATTAGATGGCTGACAGGGTATGCGAACTCACAATTCTCTAATGTGAGTCTGCTTAGGGCTGATTTGTTGAGACGCTTGATACCAGCAATGAGTTGGTCCTCGACTGCAGCTTTTCCGCCATGAATGTTGATAGCATAATAAGGCGTCTCCTCCAGGCCCATTTGATCCATGATCCAGGCATGCATCTCGATTTCCCTGATGGAATTGGCTACAGTTTGTGCATTATCACTGGACAGCACACAAAATTGACCAGGATGGGTGGTCAAGCGGATGCCGCTAAGCTGCGCTTGATTGCCTATCTGACGTAAAATTCGCGCGATGTTTGGGTTGTCCCAGAGATTCCGGTCTACCAAGTCAAAGAGTGGGAACAGCGAACTGCTAAACCTGAATGATTTGATACCTGCGGCGATGATTTTTGGGAAAACCTCGGCCAAATTTTGGACGTTAGCGAGGTAGGTATCATAGATTTTATCAGGGCTGTATTGACTCTTTCGATACCGAGACAGTTGTAGAGAGCGACTAATCAGGACATTCTTGATGCCTTTAGGGGTTGTTTCGAGCCACTGACAGCAAAGTCCTAGTGCCATGCGTCTACTCTAGTCTCTACCCAGTTCAATTCAAGCTAAAACGCGTTTTGGGTCGTAATCAAATTGTGGCAAACTCGCCCGGCGGCGTCCAAAGCTACTAGACGTGTGAACCCGTTGATATCCCGGAGTTCACATTGATTGTGGGGGCGTGTTTCGACAACCATAGTGTCCACGTTTAAGAACCTGATTGGTTTGTTGCTAAATAGAGCAGCACTGCTACCAGACACCAAAGCCGGCTGGGCGGCCATCATCCTCTTTTGTGCTTTTTTCGAAGCTCTGGATGAACTCACCGATGGGGGTAGATGGGGTGAACCCATTAGGAAATGGGATTAACCCAGCATCCTTGATGGCCTGAAGCTTAGAACGTCGCGCCCGAATTAGATCGTCTTCCACATCGCACCCTAAATGAAAAAACGAGCAGGGTTACTGCTCGTTTTTCTGATCGAATGTTGTGAGTTAGGATTCGACCGTGCGAGGAACCGCCGTGTGCACCAGACGACTGCGCGCGAAAGCGGAGACCTTCGCAACAATCGCGTTAGCCCGGTTCTTCCACGTCAGGGGAACATCGCCAGTTCCTTGCGACGCACCATTGAAGTGCTGGATGCGTTCGCTCAGCGGCCCTTCCAGGGACTCCATCAGGGGCTTGAGAACGTCGCGAACAGGCATCTCGCCGTCATAGGAGAGGCTGAAGACATTGCGACGTAGATTCAGAGCACGCAAGGTTTCGCGCGTCTGATCCAGCATTGCGTCCAGAATGAAACGAGCCGCAGGGCGGCTGTATTCATCTAGCGGGTTACAGACACAGACAGCCAAGCGAGCATTCTTGCCCGGCTGAGTATCCACGGCCAGAGCCACTCTGGCCAAAACCAGGTAACGGTAAGTCCTCATGTGTTCCTCTTCTTAGTTTGAGACTGAGGACGAGTCTAGCACTCGCCGGGCAGGGTAGCAAGGCCAAAGCAGAATTTAGCTTCCGTTTTCGTCGGTTTCGACATTTTCGTCACCTATCCGAAATTCTTCGATACCATCAAATAAGCTGTCTTCTGATTTTTCATATTTATCAAAATCTTTGGAGGTAAGTTGGCTTTTCATCTCCTTGATCGTAGTAATTGCGTTTTCGTATGAGTTCCCGAGTATCACAGTGGCTACAAATAATTCTTTGAGATGCGCGACAGACATACCTTGGGTATCTTTAACCCAACGATCCAGCGGGAGCTTTTTGTTCCAGGGTTTTGGACTCATGTTTTTGGCCAAATGCTCTAGGTATATTTTGCGAGACGGTGCGTTGGGGTAGCCAATGTAGAAACGCTTATCGAAGCGGCTAGGTCTGTTTAAAATTCTACCAGATAATTCTTCAGGATAGTTGGTTGTAGCCAAAAATACTATATTTTCCACATTGGAGATGCCGTCTAAAATACCGATCAAGTTAGTCTCGTCACCGTTAGTGTAAGAGTCTATATCTTCGATGATGGCGATAATAGGCTTTTCCTTATCAATCTTACGCATCACTTCCAACCCTGCTGCAAAAAGACTGACATTTTCAACCTGGAGGATGATTCCGCCAAGTTTGATCAAATCATTAATTAGAAAACGAATAGTGCAGGTTTTACCAGAACCCGGCGGCCCATAGAGTAAGATGCCACGCTTGTAGGGAAGTCCGAACTTATCGAAAAGTTCCTTTTTGCCCCAAAATGAGTTAATCTCGTCGATGACCTGATCTGAATTTGCGTCCGAGAAACGTATTAGATCCTCAGTTTTGATGTCTACTTTGGTAAAAAATATCTGACCGAAATTCATCCCTATGCTGTAGACACCGGCAGGTAACTCTTTGACAGAGGTCGCTGCCGGGAAGAAAATAACACCGTCATTCGATGTCCACTGACTGCAATTCGAAAAAGCCGGCTCGTCATCTTCAAAAGAAGTGTAAGCCTCGTCTCGGAGAGCATTTTTAAGGTCCATTGTTAAGCTCGCTTGGGAGTGTAGAGAAGGTCCGTAATCTCATCTGTGGCAACGCCTAGAACACGGTAGCGGCATACACGCATTTTTTGCTCTTTGTAATCGGGCGGGACAGCCACTACGTCTTTGGGGTTAACTTCTACTTCTAGCAGAACACCTTTTCCGCCATGGTAATGCACATTGGCATACTCATAAGCGGCAACGTGAAGCCCGTAAGAGCAGGTCTGCTCCCGATTCTCGTTTACATTTTTACGCTCGAATTTGATGACCTTACCCGGGGCATTGAGGATTTTGTGTGTGTAGAAGTCGTAGTAGTTTACATCGACTTTTTTATACGCAACGAAGCAACCCGAAGCTGTGATAGGCATCTTGTTTGCGCGCATAAAGCGAAACAGATCCTTTTTGGAGGTCTCCGACGGGTTTCGCTTGAGATTGTTCCAGTAATTTTCTAATGCTCGGGTTTCAACATCCCCATCAACAAACTCAAGTAGTTTATCTGACAGTTCAATGGGCAACTCTTCACCGTCAATTACGATGATGCCATCGTTAACTGTAAACTTCCCTTTGGTGTGCTCCATGATCTGCGTTGGTTTGTCCACCATCGCAGGGATAAGCTCAAAGTTCTTTAACCGAATTGCAGTTAAAACCTTATTGAAGAGGGGGTCAGCGCGGTTAATTATGACAGGGAACCCCTCCGTAAACATTAGAGTTACATTTTGTGGCGTAATTAGGTGGTTTTTGTACTGTTTCATTTTTTCTCCTAGGGGGCTTTCTTTAATTGCTCAGTCTTCATATTAACATAAGAAATTAAATCGGCAATGATTGCGGACGTATCATTACTACTGTAATAACTAAATTGAAGGTGCGCAAAAATCGGATACTGCCTAATAAGTTGATTATACAGGCCCTCCATTGGATCACTGTTTTCTCTTTTAGCTTCAATGCCAAAAGAGTGGGCGAGATTATAGGCGTGAACATCATTAGTTGCGTTGACCACACCCTCCTTAAAATATTTAACAGGCAAGCAGTTTTGGTCCGTAACTTCGGATAACCTTTTGGCAAAAGCTTTGACGAAGTGCTCTGAGAAGTGGTCTACAGCACGCCCAGGCCGACGGCTGTATAGCACACCACCATGCTTGGCCGCTTCTGCCTTGACCAACTCTTTAATGTAATCACGTAATGGAACCCATGAACTGTCTAGAAGTGGCTTGTGGCGAGTGGTTACAAAATGAATTTTGATAGGCCCTGCTAGTGAAGTGAGATGGGAGATGGCCTGATCAAAGTCTCTTCCGGTCAAACGGACCGGCTCTCCGGTGTCTGCCTGGTAAAATTGATTGTTTCCGGACCCCTCCAAATAATATTTTTTAACTGTTTTATCACTAGAAAGCGTTTCAAAGGGCTCCCTTGATACTCGCGAACTGCCTCCTGATAAGTAGCGCATCATTAGCTGCGCTGGGCTGGTCGATGCTTTACCAGCTGTAACAACTTCCTTCTTTTTATAAGAAGATAGCAAAACCGTATCTAAATAATTCCAATGACAACTCAGCTCTGCAATTTTTTTGTTAAGGGGGTAGGACACCTCGTCCACAATGATTTTTTTCTTCTGGATGACAACACCTGTGCTGGAAGTAAGTGTTTCAACAGTGGCCTTGTGGTAAAAACTGAGTAAATAAACACGCTTAATATGTTGATGGCTATCAAACAAATTAGCCAGTCTTTGTCGAGATATTGAGGGTGTAGGGCTGTCGTCTTCAACAATAAGGGTAGTTTCGTCTAAGATCATACTTTTTGCTCTACCCACAGCCCGGGTAAAACCAAACTCGTTACTGGAACGAAAAAATAGATCGCAATAAAGGTCTTTCAGGGGGATTTCATTATCCAGTTTAATGGGCTGCGTCGTTGTTGCCGCGTTTGGCGGGGCCCAAGAAGTATTAGAAACAAGATGTCCAAATTGTGGGTGCTTTTTAGCCTTCCTCCAGGTGACTACGGCCTTAATTAGACTGGTAGCCCTACTTACGGATTGCGTTAGCTGAAGGTGAAGTTCTGTAAAAGCATCATTTAAGCGCTTTTCTAATGCTTGGATGGTACGTTCTTGATAATCGATTTCTTCTCGGCTAGCAGTAATCGGTATCTCACCAACCCCAAAGAGCACGCGAATCGCGACAGTTTTGAAATTAGGAAAGTTCGGTTTAACACTCTTGAAGAGGTGTTCTCCCTTGATCGGATATGGGATGCCATCGATGATGGCATATGGGGAGGCTAGAACACCGCTGACTGGCGAAGCATTATGTACCTCCCAACGGTCGCCACTGTAAATAATGTCCATCTTAGGCCACTTCCAATCGCGGACACCTAATATTTTGGGTTTGACAGTCCAGAATGCTGTAGCGCGCAGCACTTGCTCGTGGAACAGTGCATAGTCTGCTTCATTTGGCGAGATCATAATGGTTGTGCCCTGTGGCTCTGTAGTCACCTCTTCTTTAACACAAGACATTTGACCAAGGCCGCTCTCATCGATGTGCGCAATATATTCACGCCTAACCATTTTTGACCCCTCTGGCGTTATCGAGATGATCGTAAAAGTATCTGAGTAAGCGAACGGCGACTTTGCTCCGAGGCCCCACCCACCGATTTGAAGATTGTTTTCTCGTTTCGTAGAACAACCATACTTGATGAAAACATCTGACATTCTCGCTGGCGTAATGCCTGGGCCAAAATCGCGAATCCAAAACGCAGGTTCTAGTTTATTGGGCAATTTGATTTCGATAGGTATCGAATCTTTACCGACTTCTCGGTGGGCATCCCGAGCATTCGAGCTAATCTCCTGGCAAATTGTTTGTATTGGGTTGGAATACATCTTCCCACGAAGAATCTCGAGGATTATTCGCTTGTCTCCAATATCAAAATTTTGACTTTCGAACGCTGCAGATCGTTCGACGGTAATATCCTGAAAATCAAGTTTCATGGGCCCCTCCTGTTGCAGCGGCAGGTTCTATCTGCGGGCTACTGGTTACCATGAACGCTATTTTAATAAGTGATTATTATTGTTCAAGCCCTAACTTTTTTGATATATTACAGTTGGAGCACCCTATGGATCTTAAAAATCTGCCAAGCAGGTATTCTCAAAGCACTGATACGCTGCGAGGTTCGCAAGAAGCTGCGGATCTCATCCGAGAGCAAGGACCCAAAGCCACGACAGCTAGTCGGCCTTTTGTGATAAAAGATATCGCCAAGACAGCCGATCGCCCGGGGTTTATAAATTGGAAAAGTGATGGGCATCCTTGGTTTAATATGGAGGGCTCGGCTAAGATCACAGGAAATGAAGTTAATTTAGAAAAGGCTCTGCTGCAAACACAAGTTGCTGCTAAACAGGGAACCACGGTTCCCGAACTTCCCAATGTCAAGCCCTTGCTAGTTACTACCACATCTGAAGTCAAAGACGCTATCGAAGGCTCAAAAAAGTCCAAAGAACTCGGACAAACAGATGAAACGTGTGCTTGGTGTCGCCCTAAGCACCTAGCATATATGGCTGCAGTTTTTGGAGTCGGCGCTGCTGTTGGCTGGTGGTTTTAGCTGTTGCAGAAAATCCTATTAAATGATACAAAAGTCCTTGAAATTTTCTTGACTTTTTAAGAAAAGAGACTTGACTTTTTAAGAAAAGAGACTAAGATGAGAGAACAAAGAGTCCGTTAAAACAAGACTTGCCAGAACCCTTGAAGGAAAGTATGGTAAGAAGCGTTTTAGCAATTGGAGTCTTTGGAGTGCTTTGAAAAGAGAACAAGTCGTCCTCACAGGACCTCAGAGCCGTCTGCAAACGTCTATAGAACCTTGCGGCAGTCGATCTTCGACTACTTTGGGATGGGAGAAATCTCAGACTAATCCTTCCTTAGAACAGGTCAGGAAGGTGACTGATGGAAACATTAGTTCTGAGGGAAGAAAGACCCTCATTCAACTACCTCAATGATTTTGGGGGGTTTTGGAAACCTGGCTAAAGTGCAGGGCAGGAATTATATTCCCCACTACGCCCTGACGCAATGTGAGATGCGGTCACGTCTATTTGTATTTCCGTCATGCTACGACCTAGAACCTTCCACGGTTCCTCTGTTGCGTATCCGTCAAATAGACGTTGTTGGCCGCTTTCTTAGTGTTCTTGGTTGTAACATTTTTTGCCGCCAATTGGAACTTGTAATTCCCCGATTCAAAATGCCAAACATTATCTACCAAATTAGCTAGTGTTATCACGAGCGGGGTCCTATTGAAATCTTCTCGCCAATAAGTTGAGGGGATAGCTTTTAATAAAACCGCATTATCCGTTACCAGAACACCGTCTGCGCCGCGAGCCGCCGCCCAATGGTTTTTCCCGCAAACAGTATGCGTTAAATTTGACCATTTTAGTTGGGGAAGTAAATGCGTGTGAAAGTTTAGGATGTGTGTGAACATATCTTCTGGGTGGTAATCCTTAACAATGTCTTTAACGTGATGAAATAGCTCGTCATTAAACACAGAGCCCCAGTAAATATTGAATGCTTTTAGCAAGCTAACCGGTTTGAATCCGCCCATACAAATCTTACCATCTTGGTAGGTGTTAGATAGTAGGTATGGTTTAACAGCAATATGCTCTGTTTGTGCCGTATTTAGAGCATATATTGAAAACTGTGTTTCAAAATGGGTTCCAATAGTTGGCTTAGGAAGAGTCGCGTATTGTGCTGTGAAGAGAAGCGTTGGGCTGTCTACTTTGAATTTAGAAGTATCATCTAGCGCAACAATAACGTTCCTATACTCGTCTTCATCGTAATCTTCTTGCTCATCAATGTGGATATTGTAGGAGTGGGGTGGGACTACGCAGGAGATACGGTAGTAGTTTTCCGGATTTTGGTAGTTTACAACAACTGCGTTAGCTTTGCTTGGGATGCGGTTAACAAACACTTTTGAGTTAGCAATTTTCAGTAGACCTAAATCCTGCATATCAGATTTAGGCTCTGCCGAAACTTCTTTTGCTTGTGGCGCTACCTCTTCGACTGCTTTTTTTGTGGCCATTTGTCTTACCTCGCTACTGAGTTTGCAGGGTTAAATAAATTATTGCAACTACAATTGATTTTTTTTTAAAACTACGGCATATTTACTGCATGGCACCAAATGGAGATCCTCAACAATATTATTTTGGCACAGTGCCACAAAATCCCGTTTGGACCTCTAGTGTTTATTTTGGCACAGTGCCACAAAATCCCGTTTGGACCTCTAGTGTGATAACGACTGGGTCCACGCTTGATACGACAGTTTGGGCCACTACAAGTCCGCCCTACAGCAGCGCGCGCTCACTTGAGACCCGCCTGGATGCTGTATTGGAGGAGCTTAGGCGTATTAACCATAAATACAATTTATGGGACGCAAACTTCACAGGTTGCGAAGTTCTAGCCTGCAAAATGCTTTTCGCGCAGTTGCCTAAGGATGCTGCTCAAATAGGTATATCCCCTTTGGAAAATGGAAAAAGAAATATGTTTCTTTTTGTCAAAACATACGATAAGGCTGAGGAGCAGGTCGTAGACGTATTTGCAACGAAATACGGGGGCCCCGCTATACAAGATGTGGGAGATACCCTGCCGTCTCGTTGGACTGCAGAATTTGTCTACAAAAGCCCGACTTCGGCTGTGAAAAGACTTCTTAAAGAGGGGAGGCCCTCCAAAGAACTGTTTCTGAAAGATGCAATCGCCTTATCCAGCCGATATGACATTTCTATTACGAAGCCGACTCAGTTGGACTTAAATCAGATAAACCCAGGAGATCCGGGGGGCCGCAAATTCTTGGATAAGTTTAACAAAGAGGTTGGGTTTAGAACAAATTTGGCTCAACTACTGATTGACAAGGATCCCCTTGTGGCCGAGAAAGCCAGAGCTATAGCCGAAATTATTTTACAACGTTAATCTTCGAAAGCTCCCCAACCAGCTAACTCAAACTGGAGGGGCAGCCCGCAAGAGCACTTTTGATTTTGAAAATGGTGTTCGAGCTTGGGTCGTTCGTTGTTGATGTTTACTGTCGTAATTTTCCCACAGCTACAGTCGGCCCTATAAATAGGGCCTTCTGATCGGGGGAGGATAACCTCCCCCGAGCCATCGCAATAATTGCAGGCAGAACGTGTTTCAGTGTCGCATAGAGGACATGCGTCTTTTTCAATCATCTTCTTGGCAGCCCAGGTTTCCAAAATCCCCCAAAATCATTGAGGTAGTTGAATGAGGGTCTTTCTTCCCTCAGAACTAATGTTTCCATCAGTCACCTTCCTGACCTGTTCTAAGGAAGGATTAGTCTGAGATT
>Ga0163155_10004656_pt1 | contig 13984 bp, 14 predicted proteins | sample OliLakLV19SP4G1_FD_148611 | JGI IMG/M metagenome (GOLD analysis project Ga0163155, IMG submission 148611) | Freshwater microbial mat bacterial communities from Lake Vanda, McMurdo Dry Valleys, Antarctica - Oligotrophic Lake LV.19.SP4.G1 | ecosystem: Environmental > Aquatic > Freshwater > Lake >...
GATCTCAAGTCGAGTTCCGCTTGTCGCACTGATAGTTCTGCTCTTAGTTCTTCTTCTCGGTGGAGTTGGAGCGATCGTCTATCTAAAGCGCCCAGACCTCTTAGGATCAAAACCAACGGACGAAGTTCCTTCTGTCACAGCGAGGTGGATCGAAGATAAAACCGCGACTGAACGTTTCGCTGCGGAGTGGTCGCGAGCCCGGGTGCTCCAGATTACTGAAGTAGGACAGTTCATTGAAAAGTTTTGGCAGCTCCAGTCTGCTTACATCAAGGACCCTTACTCCCAAGATCAAGCCGAGGTTGAGCAACACAAAACAGATCTTTTTAAGGAGTTCGTGCGGGGCGGGTTGATTGCGATTGAGATTTCCTTCACTGAATTTTTTTCCGGTGAAGTCTCTCCCAATACTCAGCGCTACACAGTCAAGCTCACAAGTGACCAGAAAGGCACAGGGGATGGGGGAGTTGTTTTTCTGCGTGGCCTACTCTCGCTAAAATTGCCATCAGCGGTCTCCCAGTTGAATCTTACGCCCAGCGCTGGAAGCGGCGAGCCAGACCGGGTCAGACTTTTACTCTCGGTCTATCACGCGGAGCCTCGCTCGGAGACTCGCTCCGTTCGTCCGAGGGAGCTTCCCGCTGATTTACGACGGTACGACGCAATTAACGCCTTTGTGACCCTAACGGAAGCGGATGTCTTGCTCTCGGCGGATCTGATCGGGATCGCTTCAATGGATAGTAAAGGGCAACAGCTAGTGGCAAAGATGAAAGGCTATGTCCTTCCCGAGAACTAGCTTGCAAACAGCGCTCCACAGATTCTTGGGCGTAGAGCGTTGGCGCGCTCTCGGGGAAGCCTTGAAAGCGGAAACTCAACTTTGTCCTGTGCCAAAGCAAGGAAGCTGGGCAGTTCTAGGTAGCACACTAGTAGCGCTTCTCCCGCTTCCCTTTATCTATCTGAATAGCGTCCAACCAAGTGCTACGCAGCTCGATCTTCCCTTACTGGTGATAGGAGTTACTACCCTAGTAGCAATCCTCCTCCGAGGTCGCATGCAGCTTTATTATAACCGGGTGACTACTTGGCGCGAGGCCTTCTCCTTGACCCACACCGCCTTCGCCTTGGGTTGTATTCCAGCAGTTCTAATACTTTTTTTCTCCCCCGAACTTTTCTCACAGCAACAACAGTTTGTGCAGGAGAAGTTAGTCACGAAAGCGCCTCAGCAGATCTCTCAGACAATGCTCATTCTTCAGACACTGTTGACCTTCCTGTTGGTTGCCTTGTGGGCTTCCGTCACCGAGGAAATTATCTATCGTGGGCTCTTGGTCAGCGTGGTTAGACGTTGGGATCTCGGAATGGCCCAGAAATATAAGGATATCCTGGCCTGTGTGTTAGGCGGCTCCATTTTTGGTCTAGCGCACCTTCCAACTTGGGGGCCAATCGCCGCGCTGGCGCTCGTGGGGCTCGGGATCGGCTTCTCCCTCGGCTATATCGCTAATGGGGAAAAGTTGATGCCTTTGATAGTTTACCACTTTTTATTTGATATGATTAGCATGTGCGTTAGCAGTCTGGGCGTATTCCGCTAGACGGAGTTGGTTAATCACAACTTTCGCACAATCTTTTTAGCTATTTGAATCCCTTCAGCATCTTATAGGTCGGACGGTCCCGCGCGTGGGACTACAGGTGATCCCTTTTAGCGGAGTCAGATCGGCGGGTGGATAGCTTATTTTCACGCTCTAGTTCCTTTCGGTCGTTCAATCAGAAGCGGTTGGACTACGCCACGTTGATGGGTGTCTGTGGGGCGTTGGGACTGGTGTTCCTAGCGATCTACTTCGGTGGCGATCTCCTTTCTTTCTTCGACCTAAATAGTTTTCTGATTGTGGTCGGCGGCACGATAGGGGCTACGCTCATAAATTTTCCAATCAACGATGTTCAACGCGCTTTGGCCGTAATTCGGACGGCATTCTTTCCTGACGAGCAAAGTCTGCGTGAACGGATGAAGAAGCTTGTCGAGATGTCACGCCGCGCCCGTGCTGACGGATTACTCGTGCTGCAGATTGACGCATCTCGGGAGCCGGATGCCTTTTTTCGAAAGTGTATTCAGTTGGTAGTTGATAACCATCCCGCCGCTGAAATCCGAAAAATACTGGAAACCGAGATGTCCTTCCTGGAGGAGCGGCACCGTCGAGGGGCAATGATCTTTCATTCCATGGGAAACGTAGCACCGGCGATGGGTCTGATCGGTACCTTAATTGGATTGGTCCAAATGCTGCGGCAGTTGGACGACCCCTCGGCGATTGGGCCAGCGATGGCAGTGGCGCTGCTGACTACTTTCTACGGAGCGGTACTTGCGTACATAGTTTTCTTTCCTCTCGCTGGAAAGCTCAGAACGCGTAGTCAGGAGGAGATGTTGCTTAAAGAGTTGACGATGGAGGGCATGCTTGCGATCTCGGAGAATATCAATCCACGTCTAGTGGAGGAACGACTCGTCTGCTATCTGCCCCCAGAAAAACGATTCTCTCTGTTCGAGCCAGCCGCAGAGTTTTAGCGATGGAAAGCTCTCCTCCTAGGTTGCGGAAGGTCGTCGCGGAAGAAGAACCGAGTGATAGCTTTCTCATCACCTTTACCAGTCTGAGCGTGATGCTGCTGAGCTTTTTTGTTTACTTAAATGCGATCGCGGTTCCCGATATTCGTCGCGAACGTCGAGTTGTAAAGTCCGTTGCGGCTGAGTTTAATTCTGCGACTACGGGGATGAAGCTGCTTGCTGGAAAACGAGAACGCGCTCAACGGGACATGCCGATACCGGAGCTTGGTTTAAACTTTCCCGGTTTAACCTTTGGTGCCAGCGCAGGTAGCGAACCGGGTGTGGCAGCTTCCGAAACCCCCGGCTTGGTGCGAAGAAGTGATCGCACAGTAATAACAATTCCGAGTGAAAGTTTATTTCAAAGTGGAGATACCACCATCAAAGCTGAGTATCTTCCGATGTTGGACGGAATTGCCCAGCGTCTATTGCAGTATGATCTCTCGATTGAGATCTATGGGCACACTGACGATCGTCCCATCCGCTCAGAGCGATTTCCATCTAATTGGGATCTCTCTGCGGCGCGGGCAGCTGCCGTACTCAGAGTTTTTATTGATCGTGGCGTGCCTCAAGATCGTTTGGCCGCAGGGGGCCGAGCAGAATTCAGGCCAGTCGCTTCAAACGATACCGAAGAGGGGAGGGCACTCAATCGACGGGTTGAGCTGGTGATAAAACAATCTGTGGCGGAACCTTAAGACTTCGATGGCTAGCTACTCAAGAAAAACAGTTGAAGATCCACCGATTCGCAGCTGGATGCTGACCTTTACCGACCTGCTTACGCTATTGCTGGGGTTTTTTGTGCTGCGACTCTCTATGTCGAGTCTTGGCGGACAGGGAGCGAGGGAATCATTCGATGCGGTAAGGGCCGCGACTGATTTTGGTTTAGTCGCTCCAATTGTCGAGCCAGAGAAGGCCCGCGGGGAGGAAAAACAGCCGGAGACGAAAATACCAGCGGGCTCTGGGACGGGCCCGACAGACCTCAGTCAGCGTCTAAGCTCAGCCTTAAAAGGACTCTCGTCGAAGGCTAATGATAAACTCGGGCCACTGCCACTAACAACAGATATCGAATTGCAGGATCAACCAGCAGGGACGCTGATCTCTCTGGGGAGCAGTATCTTTCAGCTCGGTAGCGATGAACTATCGTTTGCCGCGAAGGTCCAAGTGAAAGCTATCGGTGGAGTGCTTAAGGAGCAGCTACAACGAGGTGATCGCTTTGAGCTGCGGGTTGAAGGACATACTGACAACACACCGATCAACACACCTCGCTTCCCCTCGAATTGGGAGCTCTCAAGCGCCAGAGCTACTCGGGTTGCAGAACAGCTACTGGAGGGTGGTGTTGATCCGGGGTTGGTTTCGGCAGTGGGTTACGCCAGCACTCGGCCGTTACGGAATGTTCAGGTAGCGGAGGGGCGATTGCGTGGTGGAGAAAAAAATCGCCGGGTCGAGATTCTCGTAGTTCCCCAGAATCAGCGTTAAAGAACGAGATCCCAGCCGCAATTTATTAGGTAAACTACTGCGTCATTTCCGGCTCTGTCGGAGCGAAAGAGTCAAGGGATTGACGAGCTGACACGTCGGAGTCAGAAGAACGTCACACCTTCCTTACTTCACTTAACTTTCACTTAGCAAAATCAAAGCACTTTTTCGCGAAGCTGCATCTTAACAGGCATGTTCAGGGGCAGATTGATTGACACCTCCTGTATAGTGGGAGTCGGATACTTGGCCCTCCAAAGGTAAGACGAATCAAGCTCTAAGCGCGGGAATTTATGGCAAAAGAAGAAAAAAAAGAGAGTGAAGAGAAAGTCGAAGGCGAACCTGCCAAAAAGAGCAGCAAGAAAATGCTGATCATTATTGTGGCAGTCGTCGTCTTGCTCGGAGTTGGAGCTGGCGCGTTTTTCGCATTGGGAGGGAAGACGGCCGAGGAGGGAGAAGAGGGCGCTGATGAGGCCGCAGCAGACGAAGAGCATGCGGCTGAGGGCGAGGAGGGTGGTGAGATACCCGGCGCTGTGGTGCCTCTCGATGTTTTTATCGTGAATCTCGGTGTGAAAGGTAGTTTCCTTAAAACCGCAATTCAGCTGGAACTCGTAACTCCTGAGCCTGGACATGATTTTGAACGAAATATCCCGAAGATTCGCGATGCGGTGATTCGGGTACTCAGCGGTAAAGTAGCTGCCGAAATTTTGGCGGCAGAAGGGAAAGATAAGCTTCGGGAAGAAGTAAAGAAATCGATCAATGATACGTTGGGCACGGAGGATGTGGTGCAGGTTTTCTTTACAGAGTTCATTGTGCAGTAATCACAGGCTTTTTCTCTTCGGCTAGTGCTAGTACGGCGAGGTTTTTTTAGGTGTTGATATGAATCAGGTCCTTACTCAAGATGAGATCAATGCGCTACTCCGAGGGTTATCGGATGGCGACATCGAGACCGACAACTTTCAGGATGCGCAGAATGACGGCATGCGCAAATACGACCTCGCCAGTCAAGAGCGCATTATTCGTGGTCGTATGCCGACCATGGAACTTATCCATGATCGCTTTGCTAGGTCTTTTCGAACGGCGCTTTCTAAATTTCTAGGTCGCTCCTGTTTCATTAACGTCGGTGGTATTGAGATCGTTAAGTTCGGTCTCTTCATGAAGAAGCTGCCACTGCCCTCTAGCCTGCATATCTATCGTATGCCTCCGCTACAGGGTTACGCCCTGCTGGTCGTCTCGACCCCGCTAGTATTTTCTATCGTAGACAGTCTGTTTGGGGGCACCGGTAACGGGAAGGTAAAGATCGAGGGTCGTGAGTATACCGCCATTGAAACGCGCCTGATTGGTAAAGTCGTCATGATGGCGCTTGAAGTGCTCAAAGACGCTTGGGCTCCGATCCACCCAGTAGATTTTGTCTATGTTCGATCCGAGTTCAATCCTCTGGCGATTGCTATCGTACCTCCGACTGATGTGGTGATTATCGTCACCATTGAAGTTGAGTTGGAGCAAGAAAGCACAACTATCACCTTCTGCACACCATATTCAACGATTGAACCGTTACGGGCCAAACTTTCAACAGGTTTCCAGAGTACCCGACTAGAAGTTGATACGACTTTGATTCGGCGAATGGAGAAAAATATCAAAAACACTAATGTAAACTTAAGTATTGAACTCGGTGCCGGGACAATCAAAACAAGAGATGCGCTGGACCTCAAGGTCGGGGATGTAATTCCACTTGAGACCTCACCTTCCGACCCCGCGATCATTAAGATCGAAGGAACACCTAAATTCAAAGGCTTCGTCGGAAGCTACCGGGGGAGTCGCGCGGTTAGAGTTAGTGAGGCGATCGTGGCGAATCCGGAAGGTAAAGACGGAATTTAAAGGTTTACTAGCAGAGCGGGAGTCGAGATATGGCTGATGAAATGACGGAAGCAGCAGTAAGAGGAGTTGCGGAAGCGGCAGAGGGTGTCGTTCAGGCGACGCAGGCAACCCCCAAGAATCTGGATTTCCTGCTGGATGTTGCGTTGCAGGTTACCGTGGAAGTCGGGCGGTGTCGCATGACGATTCAGGATCTCTTGCAGTTGGGACAGGGTTCGGTAATTGAGTTGACGAAACTCGCCGGTGAGCCGTTGGACATTTATATCAATGAACGAGCGATTGCTCGGGGAGAAGCCGTCATAGTTAACGAAAAATTCGGTGTGCGAATTACAGATATCATTTCGCAGGCCGAACGAATCGAGGGGCTAGCCTAGTCGTGCGAATTTTTCTACTTCAATTAACCGCGCTCGCGGCAATTCTCGGAGCCGCGATGGTGCTTGTAACTCCAGCGGAGGTTCGAGCGGTGGAAGCGCCGCTGGCGCCAGCAGCGGAGGCATCAAGTGGCGGAACTCAATCAATTGCAAAACCTCAACCGATTGTGATTGGCAGTGATGTGCCTAAGTTTAGCGAACTGGCTAGTCGGGTAGGGCAGGGCTTAATGTGGGTCGGCTTTGGGATCTTTATCGTGATCGCTCTATTGAAGCGATTTGGACCCAACCGCATGCAGGCGCTTTCTCCGATCGAGGTGCTTGGTCGGCAGACCATCGGACCAAAGATGCAAATTAGCATCATAAAAGTTGAAGGTCGTAAATTCCTAATCTCGTCTACCGCGACCGATCTGCGCTTGCTAACGGAGCTAGTTCCGCCAGCAGAGAGTGAAGAGTTCAATAAATTTTTAATGAATGAGCAGTTACAAACAGCTCTAATTGGGAATAGCCGAACGTGAAACTTCTCCAAGCATCGTTTCTGCCGTTAGCCAGTCTTGGGCTGCTCCTGTTGCCAGAACTAGCTTTGGCGGCCGGTGCTGGGCCGGCGATAACGATCAACACTAATAGCGGAGGAGAGCTCTCGAATTCAGAAGTATATACGGGATTGAAACTCTCGTTCTTACTTAGTTCGTTGACTTTTTTGCCCTCTTTGCTGATGTGCGCTACCTGTTTTACTAGAATTACTATCGTACTAGCTTTGGCGCGTCAGGCATTGGGCGTTGCTCAAACGCCGCCCAACCAGATCTTGGTCGGCTTGGCGTTGCTAATGACTTTCGCCATCATGGGCCCGATCTTTAATGAGATCTACACAACCGCAGTCGTTCCCTATACCGAAGACCAGATTGGGCATCAAGAAGCCTTAGAGCGCGGATCCAAGCCGCTACGAGTCTTTATGTTGCGTCATACCCGCGAGTCGGATCTTAAACTTTTCACCGACATTACTAGAACGGAAGCACCAGACACACCCGATCTGATGCCGATGACTGTGGTGATCCCGGCCTTTCTGCTCAGTGAACTGAATACTGCGTTCCAGATAGGTTTCTTGATCTTTCTGCCGTTTCTGGTGCTAGACATGATCGTGTCGTCCGTTTTGACGTCGATGAGTATGATTACTCTACCACCAACAGTAATCTCGCTCCCGATAAAGCTGATGCTGTTTGTCGTAATCGATGGTTGGAGTTTGATCATCGGCAACCTTGTTAAGAGTTATCACGTTTAGCGGAGTACGATATGCAGCTAGAAGATTTTCTTCATGTCGCTGAATACGGAATCCAGACGGCGATGATAGTCTCTGCCCCGGTGCTGTTGCTAGGATTGGCTGCCGGTGTCTCGGTAAGCATAGTGCAAGCAGCGACGCAAATTAACGATTCGGCTTTGGCCTTCATGCCTAAGATCTTAGCGACTGTTGTCGCGCTATTATTCTTTGGCCCTTGGATGATCTCTCGCATGGCCGCTTTTGCGACCTATGCCTTTGATCAGATACCGTATGTCATTCAGTGATTGGTAGCGCTGCGTTGTGGACCTACTTAGCGACCAAGCCTTTAATCTAAATACTTACTGGACCTGGTTCCTGCTCTCCGTTCGTACAGCCTCCCTCTTCACTGTACTCCCCGGAATAGGGACCTCAGAAATTCCGGCGACCTATCGCTTCATGCTCTCGTTAATGTTAGCTTATGCCCTGACGCTGAGCGGAATTACCTCCGTTGAACCTAGCTCAATGGCGGAAGCGGGGCTGATGATCGGTAGCGAGATAATGCTCGGATTCATGCTCGGAACTGTGCCTTTTCTCATTATTCAGAGCCTCTCGATTGCTGGACAGCTGGTGGCGGGTTCAATTGGCCTGAGCTTCCCCAGTATGATCGACCCCTCGACGCAGCAAGCAGTGCCGGTTCTCTCTTCAATCAAGATATTGGTTGGCACCCTCGTGTTCCTCCAACTTAACGGCCATCATGTCGTCATTCGTGCGCTAGCGGAGGATGGCCCCCGTTCGATGGCGGGGGTTTTTAATCCCAATGCTGATATAATGCAGATTTATCTGCTGCGTTTTGTCGCTATGTTTGAGCTCTCGATTACTATCGCCGGTCCGGTGGTTGTCGCGGCTCTGCTGGCGCAATTGGTCTTAGGGCTTGTCACCAAGGCCGTTCCCTCAGTCAATGTTTTCATCGTCAGCTTGCCCTTGACCATCGGCCTGGGACTCTATCTGACCGCCTTTAATCTGCCTGGCATGGTGGAAAAATTGACTGAGGAATTTGCTGGCATGGATGAGGTGTTGGCGAGGATTACGGCGAACTCTACGCCACGGCCGTGAAGTAGTTGCCTTGACGCTTATTTGCGAGTCTTTTGACACTTCAGCCGGCACCAGTAGCTTACCCGAACTTGATTCTCTGCGGATTACAGCTGTTTAGCCCGTTACTATCCGCTATTTAGAACGGCACGACACTTGCTCTAGAGATTAGGCGCTGCTGCGCCCTAAGTTTGGCTCTCTGCGTCCAAGGACGTGGAAATTGCGAGAGTAATTCTGTCGATGGCTGAAGAAAACGAAAACGGGCAAGCGAAAACCGAAGAAGCCACCTCGAAGCGGATTGGTGAGAATCGGCGCGAGGGAATGATCGCAAAGTCGTACGATCTAAGTACCGTCTTTTCGTTAATGGCCACCTTCATCGCTCTCAAATATCTAGCCCCATATATCTGGAAAGATTTGATACTAGTCACGAGAGCGGCTCTGGAAACAGAGAAAGCCTATGAGCCGTTTACGATTGATATGCTGCGGTATAACTTTCTGGCACTAATCTGGCTAGCCGCGCCAAACACCTTGCTGCTGATTCTGATCGCAGCAGTAGTGGGCGTACTAGTCACTGGCATTCAGACCAAGTTCAACTGCTCCACTAAGTTGCTGATGCCCAAGTGGAACATGATTAGCCCCTTGGCTGGGATAAAACGCATCTTCAGCCTCCAGAATCTTTTCAATCTGATTAAATCAATCGCCAAGTTGGGAATTGTCGGGCCAGTTGCCTTCTTTTCCATGCAGGCAGCCTTTCCGCGAATTCTAAACATGATTGATTTACCGATTGCCCACCTGCTTCCACTAACTTCGCAGCTAGCCAATGAACTTTTCTGGCCAATTATGAAGATTCTATTTGTGATCGGAATCTTAGACTACGCCTGGCAGAAATACTCGACACAACAGAGGCAGATGATGTCCATGCAAGAGGTCAAGGACGAACGCAAGTCCGTGGAAGGAGATGAGCAGACCAAGATGCTTATTCGCTCTAAGGGACTTGAGCGAGCTATGCAACGGATGTATCAGGCAGTTCGGACTGCCGATGTCGTGGTAACAAATCCAACCCACATTGCTGTGGCCCTGAAGTACACGATGGAACCAGGTAAAGCTCCGATCGTGGTGGCGAAGGGACAGGGCTATATTGCTGACCGAATCAGGGAGCTTGCTCGTGAGCACGGCATTCCGGTGGTTGAGCGTAAGCCACTGGCTCGCGCGCTCTTTAAGGCTTGTGAGGTGGATCAACAGATTCCATTCGATCTCTACGCCGCCGTCGCCGACCTGTTAGCCTATGTTTATAAACTGAAGGGCAGAAACCCTTTCTCCGGAAGGACTCGGGCCAAATCTAAGCCTGCCTGATGCTGTATGCAGCAGCGGCACGGGTAGTGTCCCAAGGTCTAGTTAGCAGAAGTCAATTGAGTTAGCGCAATATGAAGATCGCAGGGAAGAATAAAGAGAATCAGGTGATGAGTTATCTCATCCCGATAATGCTCGTCGGCGTTATCGTGATGATGATCGTCCCGGTGCCATCTTGGATCTTGGATGTCCTCCTCTCCTTTAACATCTCGCTCGCTTTAGTGATTCTCTTTGTCTCGCTCTACGTGGCAAAACCGCTCGAATTTTCTTCTTACCCCGCTATCGTGTTGATGACCACTCTTTTCAGATTGGGGATGAATATCACCTCAACTAGGTTGATCTTACTGCACGGAGATGAGGGACCAGATGCCGCGGGGCATGTGATTCAGGCCTTCGGTTACTACGTATTAGGCGGGAATTACGTGGTGGGTGTGGTGGTCTTTGCAATCATCATGCTGGTAAACTTCACCGTCATTACAAAAGGAGCTGGTCGAATAGCTGAGGTCGCCGCTCGATTCACCTTGGATGCGATGCCTGGTAAACAGATGGCGATCGACTCTGATTTGAACGCCGGACTGATTAAGGAGGATGAGGCCAAGCGTCGCCGGAAAGAGCTAACAATGGAAGCCGAGTTCTATGGAGCCATGGATGGTGCTTCTAAGTTTGTCGGCGGAGATGCTAAGGCCGGTATTGTAATCGCGCTCATTAACCTCCTCGGCGGGTTCTTCATCGGCGTTTTCCAAAAAGGGATGGATTGGCGGGATGCCGCCTCGGTCTATACGATCTTGACAGTCGGCGATGGCTTAGTCGCCGCAATCCCGGCACTCATTATTTCTACCTCCGCCGGTATTATAGTGGCGCGAGCTGCGTCGGGAGCGGATCTTGGAACTGAGCTCTCGGGTCAGTTAACGAAATATAAAAAGCCGCTGATTTTATCGTCGGGCGTGTCGCTTTTCTTTGCCCTGATTCCTGGTCTACCCTTTTTACCTTTTCTACTGTTGTCAATCGGTGCTGCCGTTGTCGCGGCTACTGCTGGCACTAATGCCGACGACGAAGTCACGCTCAGCAAGTCAACTGTTACTACTCAAGCACTCCCCGCGGGTCCAGCTCCAGGCAGCACAGAAGAAGTCCAGGGGCTCCTGGGCGTGGATCTATTGGAACTGGAGGTAGGGTATGAGCTGGTGCCGATGGTGGATGTCGCGAGCGGGGGTGATTTAATTGATCGCATCAGAGCGCTACGCCGCCAGTTTGCCCTAGATCTGGGCTTTATAGTTCCAGCCATTCATATTCGGGATAACGTTCGCTTAGAGCCAAATCAGTATCGCTTGCTGCTTAAGGGGATTGAGATTGCGGGAGGTATTGTTAAACCCCACCATTTTCTAGCGATGGACCCGGGTGGAGTCGAAGCTCGTATTCCTGGGACGCCCACCAAGGAGCCAGCCTTTGGCCTGGATGCCATCTGGATTGCTGAAGGCGACAAGGAGCGAGCGCAGTTTAGTGGTTATACCGTTGTCGATCCTTCAACTGTAATCACCACCCATATTACAGAGGTCATTAAGAATAACGCGCATGAGATCATCGGTAGACAGGAGGTGCAAGCGCTGCTCGACTCTTTATCGAGGAACAACCCAAAATTAGTGGAGGAGGTCGTTCCATTAGTCGTACCGCTCAGTATTCTGCAACAGGTGCTTGCGGGCTTGCTGCGAGAGGGGATTAGTGTCCGAGATCTCCGGACGATTCTGGAGACTCTGGCCGACTGGATACCGACGACAAAGGTTCCAGAACGTTTGGTAGAGCAGGTCCGTCGCGCGCTCGGTCGGGCAATTACCGCCAAGTATACCTCCACCGAGGGCCTACTTTCGCTGGTTAGTATGGCTCCTTCAGTCGAGCGAGCGCTCGCGGATTCATTGCAAGTGACTGACCAGGGTTCCTACCTCGCGTTGGATCCCGCCACAGCGCAGAGGCTGATTAATAAGTTGAAGACTTTGGCTGAGCGGTTCGCTCAAACGGGTGCGACACCACTGCTACTTGCGCCAGCGGCACTGAGGCCAGCGCTCTACGGATTTGCTGAGCGATTTATTCCTGGGTACGCTGTGCTCTCTCATCAGGAGATAGCGCCGAGCGCTAAAGTGCAGGCGTTGGGAGTTGTCGCGTTTGATGAGTGAAAGATTTAACTGGTAATGTGCTATAAACTAGGGTGAATTGTTATGGTGGGAGTGGTTGTCAGTTTGGCTGAGGCTAGAAAAAAGGGGATGGGTGTGGCGATTATTGTTGATAAACGTCCGGCTCGCGTGATTGCAGTTACGAGTGGGAAGGGTGGTGTTGGTAAAACGACGACCACTGTCAATCTAGGCATGGCACTTGCGAAAGAGGGCAAGCGTGTCTTGTTGCTTGATGCGGATTTGGGGCTCGCCAACCTCAATATTATGCTGGGATTTCAGCCACGCAAAACCCTACGGGATGTGATCAATAGCCAAGCCAGTCTCGACGAGGTGATTGTACAAAGTGACTCCGGCTTGGACGTGATTCCAGCTTCGAGTGGATTTCCCGACATGACTAACCTGAGCGAAGCAGAGCGATTGGCATTGGTTAATGCCTTCGAAGGTTTCGCGTATCGCTATGATTACATGTTAGTGGATACGGCAGCTGGGATCGGAGACAATGTTTTATATTTCAATGCTGCGGCAGAAGAAATAATTGTTATCGTGGATTCTGAACCCACGACGCTGACTGATGCCTATGCGCTGATCAAGGTGATGTCTAAGGATTATGGAATTCATGACTTTCAAGTACTTAGCAATCGCGTCCCTAAGGGAGGAGATGGTAGAACGGCATACTCTCAGCTTGCGGCTACAACGAGTAAATTTCTCAATGTTCGCTTAAAATACTTAGGCAGTATTGAGGCGGATGAGTTAGTTAGTTCGGCCATTAGGGCGCAGAAGCCATTCTTTGCGATTTATCCGAGTTCTAAGGCGAGTTTGGATTATTCCAAGGTAGCTAAAAAGCTGATGTCCGATACAAGTTCTCGCCAACCGAGCGGAAGCTTACAGTTCTTTTTTAAAGCGTTGCTCGTTGGCGATTCTGAGCCGGTGGTGAAGCAAAAGTAGCTTTAGCGTGTAGCCGCAAGGTGTAGATAAGATCATGGCGACAAAAAAGAAAACTGCAGGCGCTCCAAAGCCACCTGCAGCGAAACTTACCCTAAGAGTTCGTTACGAAGGACTTCATCGGCTCTGGGATGGACTGGTTCTAGCCTGCCTACTAATTGTAGTAGTCGGCGGATTCGTCGCGGGAGCCTCAACAATTACAATAGTTTATCGAGCAACAATCGCCATTGCAATCCTCCTGGTGCTAGGACGCATCATAATCAGGTCCTGGGCACTTTGGGAGGAATTGAAGCGTGGCGAAACCCAAACAAGTAGGCGCTGAGCAATATCGAACGATCGATGAGGCTGAGCGGGAGGAGCTAATTCGAAGCTTTCTCCCATTGGTAAAGCGTGTAGTGCACCGGCTTGCTGGTCGCTTGCCAGCCGAAGTGGACATCAAAGAAATGCTAAACTCTGGCATCATCGGCCTAGTTGACGCGCTAGAGAAGTACGATCCCAGACACGAAACAAATTTTTCCACCTACGCACAGTTCCGTATCCGCGGAGCCATCCTGGATAGCTTTCGCTCTCAGGACTGGGCCCCACGCTCCTTGCGTCACAAGGCGCACAAGCTAGAGGCAGTTTATAATAAGCTCGAGCAAGAACTAGGACGCCCAGCCGAAGACGATGAGATTGCGCGCGAGATGGGTGTTGAGATTGAGCTGTTGCAGAAGATGCTTGGGGAAGTCAGTGGTGTCGTGATGCTGAGCTTTGAGGAGCTCGGCTTCGGACACGGTGAGGAGCGTTTCCAAGCGGATGAGATGATGCCCAGCGCTAGTCCCGATCCGCTGAACGACCTGCTGGGTAGCGAGCGGGTAGAGATTATCGCTCGAGCGCTAGATCGTCTTCCCGAGAAGGAGCGGTT
>Ga0163155_10004659_pt1 | contig 13981 bp, 16 predicted proteins | sample OliLakLV19SP4G1_FD_148611 | JGI IMG/M metagenome (GOLD analysis project Ga0163155, IMG submission 148611) | Freshwater microbial mat bacterial communities from Lake Vanda, McMurdo Dry Valleys, Antarctica - Oligotrophic Lake LV.19.SP4.G1 | ecosystem: Environmental > Aquatic > Freshwater > Lake >...
CGTTTAACATTATTAATTTTTGTGATGGATTAAGCATAATGATTCATTTAGTTTAACATGCAAATATAAAGACATCTCCATTGGAACACTCAAAACTTACCAATAGCTACAAATAATCCAGTACAAATTAATACTAAAGATACCAGTCTAGTAGGATTTGTTTTTTGTCCTAGTTGAAATTTATTTCTAGATAATAAAACCGGACCAAATGTTAATAAAATTACTAAGCCCAAAAATATAGAAGTAAATATACTCATATAGTTTTATTCATGCTCCGATTGAATTTGTCCCGAAAGTGTCCGCAACTCCCGAAGAGCAATCTCCGCTTGCTCAGCTTTTGGCGGTTCACCTGCAATTTCTGTACCCGGTGGGTTACCATGCCATTTGTAGTCGCGTTCCATGTAGGACACTCCCTTACCGGGAACTGTTCGAGCAATAATGACTGACGGTCCGTCAAAGACTGCTTGTGCTCGTCCCACCGAAGCAATGATCTCTGAAAAGTTATGTCCGTCTATTTCCTCCACATGCCATCCAAAGCTTTCGAATTTATGTGCCAAAGAATCAAGTGGCATAACATCTTCTGTATATCCATCAATCTGAATATTATTTCTGTCCACTATAGTAATAAGATTTCCGAGTCTCTCCTTACCTGCAAGCATGATTGCTTCCCAGTTCTGCCCCTCATTCAGTTCCCCGTCTCCAGTCAGACAATAGAAAAACCTTCCAGATGTTACTCCCCGATCCATACGGTCTCCTATTGCCATGCCAACTGCCTGCGAGAGTCCGGCACCAAGTGGCCCTGAGCTGTTTTCAAGCATAGGAAGAAAGTCTCGATGTGGGTGTCCCTGCAATCGAGATTTAAACTTACGAAGTGTCAGAAGTTCGGATACAGGGAAATATCCAACATGTGCCATGGTGGCGTACAAGACAGGACAAATATGTCCATTCGACAACACAACTCGATCCCTCCCAGGCCACGAAGGCGTCTTTGGATCGTGTTTTATAATATGAAAATAAAGGGCAGTGAATACATCCGCCATACCAAGAGGCCCTGCAGAGTGCCCTGATCCCGCAGCAACAAGCATTTCGATAATCGATACTCGAATATCGTTAGCCGTCTTTTCGAGAAACTGTATTTTTTCGTCTGTTAGATTGTGTATCATTTGAATAACAAAGAGGGTCCTCATGTTTAAACTTTTTTCTCACCAATCCCGTTCCGTCGTCATAATAAATTACTGGTGCAATTCTTCTTCGCACTCACCTCTACGCGGAGGCACAAGGAACACCTTGCGTAAGTGTGCCCTTATCCGTGATGCGCCGTAACGAGGTTGGATTCGACAAAGTTCAAACTAATTCAACCACTTCAACTTATTAAAAACCTCTCGTGGATTCTCTGCATCGAGAATTGCAGAGCCTGCAATAAATTTACGTGCGCCTGCGTCAACTAACCTCTGTGCACTCTCTTCTGACACACCAATGTCAACGCTAATTATACTATCAGGATACAGACTGTGCAATGTTTTTATTTGTTCAACAGCTTTATCATCGAGCGCTGTACCGTGCTTACCGAGCATATCACTGCCCATACACTGAATAAAATCAACAAGTGGCACAAACTCGGCGATACGAGTGGTATCTGTGGATGGCTTTATGGCAACACCCACACTCACATTGTGATTACGACACATATCAATTACCGCATGAAAATTATCCGTCGCTTCTATGTGTGCCACAATACTCACAACTCCAGTCTGTATCCAGTCAAGCAAAACGTGTTCTGGATTTTTAACCATCAGATGTAGTTCAACGTCTACATCTTCCCATTCCGGCCAACCTTTATCTTCTGTTTTAAGTGCTTCAAAGTATTCCTGATCCCGACCATTGTATGGCCAAGATGTTGTTGGTACAAATACTCCGTCAGTGATGTCTACCTGCACAAGTTTTGCAAAAGAAGAAACTTTTTTCATTTCTTCCTCCATCTGGGATTTTGTATGTGGAATAATTGCGGGAAGTACTTGTATCATAATAAAATCTACTCAAATCTCTTTCTCGCCAACACCTTTTCGTCACCGGAATAATTTCTTGCTAGAAATTTTCTTCACCCTCCTCTCTTCACGGAGTCCGGGATGTGCCGAAAAGTTGTTGGCTCAACGAGATTTTATAACACATTCTTAATTTTATGGATTCTCCTCACATGTCGCTCATCACCTGAAAACTTGGTGTTAAGCCATAGATCAACAGCCTGACTCGCTTCGCCTGATGTAATAAAATGAGCACCGAGTGAAAGAATATTTGCATTATTGTGCTCACGACTGAGTGTGAGTACATGCTTATTACCTCCATAGTATACAACACATCGCACATCTTTAAACCTATTGGCGACAATAGCCTCACCTTGGCCTGAAAAACCGATGACAATACCACGCACATCTTCTTGTCCTACAAAACCAGAGACATAGTGTGCTGCCACAGAAATATAGTCTGGATAGTCATCATTCTGATTATAGACTTCTGGACCGCAATCAAAAACCTCGTGTTTATTTTTAGAAAGATACTCAATCAAATACCTCTTCATCTCAAACCCCGCATGATCTGATGCAATGTAGATTTTCATGAATATAGTATATCAAAAAAAATTATCGCTGTACCACCAAGTCTAATCTCATCGAGTCATATGTTTTCTGGAACATCACGGATAGGGGCACACTTACGCAAGGTGTTCCTTGTGCCTCCGCGTAGAGGTGAGTGCGAAGAAGAATTGCACCAGTAATTTATTCTGGTTCCAGAAAATATATGATGAGAAAAATATTGGACCGTACTTTTATCCGTGCTCTGAGAAAGGTGATTAAAATAGGAATCATCAAAGAACTCCTACAAAAAACTTGCAGTTTTCACCACATGCTCTATGAGTGAGTGTGTGTACCCCATCTCATTGTCATACCACGCCATCACTTTTACCAAGTTGCCATCTATAACACGAGTAAGTCCAAGATCTGCAATGGACGCGTACTTACTTCCCAAAATATCAGAAGAAACGATAGGATCTTCGGTAACCGCAAAAGTTTTTTCCCAATTTTTCTCCCCTGCTGCTTTTTTCAAAATAGCATTTACCTCTTCTACAGTCGTGTTTCTTTTTGAAATAAATGTGATGTCTACAATAGAACCCGCAATCACCGGCACACGAATGGCAATACCATCGAATTTACCAGCAAGATCTGTAATCACCTTTGTCACCGCAATAGCAGCCCCTGTGGTAGTTGGAACAATGTTCTGTGCTGCAGCACGACCTTCCTTGAAATCTTTAGCATTCGGACCGTCTACAATTCCTTGACTCGCAGTGTAGCCATGTACAGTGTTAAGCACAGCTTTTTCAATACCGATAGTATCATGAAGAATCTGTAGTACTGGAGATCCGGCGTTAGTTGTACACGATGCGTTTGATGTGACAACGCATGTCTGAAGTTTATCTTCATTGATGCCCATAAGAATAGTACCCTCATCTGCAGCAGATGCATTGTCTTTTGCCGGAGCAGTAATTACTACCTTTTTTGCACCAGCCGTAATGTGTGCACGCGCCTTTTCAAAAGATGTGAAGAACCCTGTGGACTCCACCACGACATCAATATCCATATCTTTCCATGGCAAATGTGCTGGATCTTTTTCAGAAAGAAAAGCGATTTCCTTGCCATCGACTATTATTTTCTTTTTGTCTTCTGAAGTAGATACGGAAGAAAATTTCTGTCCGTATGCAGTATCATACTTGAGGAGGTATGCAATATTATCTATATTTCCCAAATCGTTTATAGCCACAACCTCTAGATCATCCCGTGTATGTGCGATTCTAAAAAACGCTCTCCCGATTCTTCCACCTCCATTGATTGCTACTTTAATTGACATAGAAAATATATTTAACTTGTATACATGTAGTATATCAAAAAACACTAGTGTGTAGCTAGGGGTATCACATACGTATTTTTAGATTTTACTAGATTAATCTCAGAAAAACAGAAATCTACACTATTTATGTTTTTCTCTCCACTCCTCAATTTTCTTATGATCACCCGACAAAAGAACCTTAGGCACTCGATACTTCTTGCCGTTGTATTCAAAAACTTCTGGGCGTGTATACACTGCACTAGACGCCACACGAGACTCCTCCAGAGAGTTAAAGTTTCCAAGCACTCCTTCTACTTGCCGTGCCATACAGTCGAGCACAAGCATTGCAGGAAGCTCACCGCCGGTTAGAACAAATGGTCCCACAGAAAGATCTTCCATTTTAAAAACTTTTTTCACTCGCTCATCGATACCCTCATACCGTCCACAAATCATAATGACATCCGTGTATTTCTTTACATTCTTTTTTGCATACGCTGTGTCGAACTGTTTCCCAGATGGAGAGAAAAATAAAATAGATGTACGAGACATGAATTTCGAATTACGAGTTTTAGTGCCTTTTGAATTCTTCATGCTCGTGCTTCGCATATCACGCTTAGCAATTCGTTTCAAAGCATCTTCCACTGCTTTAATCACCGGCTCTGCTTGTATTACCATACCTGGACCACCCGCGTACGGCTTCTGGTCGATACGTTTATATGCATTATCAGCAAAATCCCGTGGATTATAGAAAGCCACAGTTATCTTTGTATCCTCTATTGCTCGCTTGACGATTGATTCCCCTAGGTACGAATCGAAGCTATTTGGAAAGAGTGTAATAATATGAAAATTCATAGAAACTTTTTAAATTTGACGAACTTCTTCGTTGAAAGCCGAAAAATAATTCTCAATGTGCCACTAAGTACACCTCCAATTATTTTTTGGCTTCCGCCTCGAATTTCATTCGAATTTTTCAAAAGTTTAATTACAATAACACAATTTTTAAATTTCGTCCACTTTATTTTCTAGAACAAAAAATCCCTACACGAGGGATTTTTTTAATTGAAACAACAATATTGATTGTAAAAAACTAGATATTCAAATCCGCCATCGCTTCGTCCAAAGACTTACTCGCAGACTGCTTATTTGCTGTATCTTTCATACCACCTGCTGGTTCATTGATCTTAAGGTTTACTCGAGCATTATTTTTCATACCCACAACTCGGAGTAGTGTTCGTATTGCCTTTGCTGTATTACCCTCTCGTCCAATGATTTTACCCATATCTGCGCCATTAACATCAAGAGTCATGAGAACTCCCATTTCATCAACAGTTCGAGTAATCTTTACGTCCTGCGGAAATTCCACAAGTGACTTAATAACAAAATCCAAAAATTGTGCGTCGTGTTCCATGTTTTTCTATTCAATCGTTAAATATTAATACGGTATAAAAATCAGTATAGTATTATTGTAGTAATACCGAGATAAAGAGTCAATGAGGTTATACAACCTCCGCTACTTCACGAGGAGTTTCAACTACGGGTTCTTCTGCAACAACTTCTGGTGTAGCTTCTTCTACAATAACTTCTGGAACAGGAGCTGGAGCTGGAGTTTCTTCTACAACGGGAGCTACTTCAACTGGAGCAGGCTTTGCTTCAGCCTTAACCTCTGCACCTTCCTTCACAATAGGATTCTTCTTTGGAAGAGCATTTCTTTTTTTACCCGGAATAAGTTTTCGAGATACAAGAAGATTGTGAGCTGTGTCAGATGCTTGTGCACCAAAGCTAAGCCAGTGTGAAATTCGATCAGCTTTAAACACTGCTGATTCTCCATTTCGAGAATCATAGTTTCCAAGAATTTCTAGAAATTTACCACTCTTTGTTGAGTTTTTTGAGTCAGTAAGCACAAGTCGAAAGACCGGTTCGTGCTTGCGTCCAACTCTCTGTAGTCGTATTTTTAACATTCCGATATCTTAACAGAACAGACTCAAATGGTCAAATTTACATAAGCAAATCCTTGTTACGTGGATTTTTAACCTTTTTCTCTACTTTTGGAGTACTCATTCTAAGCAACTCAGCGATTTCATCTCGCAAAATAGCAGCTGTCTCAAAATCGAGCATTTTCACCGCTCCTTCCATTTGTTTTTCCTTTTGCTTAATAAGCTTTCCGGGGTCCTTCTGAAACATCTTTTTATCGAGTTCAAGCAGTGTTGATACAGTCTTATCATGCTCAGACTTCATGTGTTCAGTAATATCCTGAATCTTCTTAATAATCGTTTTCGGAGTAATGCCGTGTTTTATGTTGTGTGCCATTTGGAGAGCTCGACGACGACTTGTCTCATTCATTGCCCTCTCCATAGAACCAGTTACTGTATCAGCGTACAGAATCACCCTACCGAGTACATTTCGAGCAGCACGACCGATAATCTGAACGAGTGAAGTTTCAGATCGTAAAAACCCCTCTTTGTCCGCATCCAAAATCCCAATAAATGTTACCTCTGGCAAATCGAGACCTTCTCGCAAAAGATTAACCCCCACAAGCACATCAAACTTCCCGCGTCTAAATTCCGTAAGAATTTCAATACGCTGTATGGTTTTAATATCACTATGCACGTATTCTGCTTTTATATTCTTTTCTTTGAGATACTCACTTAAATCTTCTGCCATCTTTTTTGTCAGTGTGGTTGCGATTACTCTACCTCCAAGCTTGATTGCTTTCTGCGCTTCTGCAATGAAATCAAATATTTGCCCTTTGTATTTCCCTTGCTCGACAATGGGACGCACGGTTACTTCGGGGTCAATGAGTCCTGTTGGACGTATAAGCTGTTCAACGACTCGCTCGCTGTGTTCTTTTTCATACGTGCTTGGAGTTGCAGATGTATAGATGACCTGTCCCACACGTTCCTCAAACTCATTAAACTTGAGCGGTCTATTGTCTCTTGCGGATGGCAGTCGAAATCCAAAATCAACAAGCGATGTTTTACGTGCAGCATCTCCAGCATACATCGCGCCTATTTGTGGTACAGATACATGTGACTCATCGATAATAGTGAGGAAGTTGGGTGTGCCATCGACATTGTGTGGAAAATACGACAAAAGCGTATCCGGCGCTTCTCCCGCCTTCTTACCAGAAAAATGTCTCGAATAATTTTCGATACCATTGCAGTATCCCATCTCACGTATGAGTGCGAGGTCGTATGTCGTACGGCGTTTAAGACGATCACGCTCAAGTATCTTTCCTTCCTTTTCCAATTCATCAAGTCTCTTGTCCAGTTCTGTTTTAATAGTTTTGAAGGCTCTCGCACTTTGCTCGGCAGTCGAAATAAAATGCTTTGCAGGAAACAGAAAAAAAACTGAAACTTCATCGAGTATTCCACGAGTAATCGCATCGATTTTCAAAATCTGTTTGATTTTGTTTTCGATAATCTCAAGTCGATAGATCACCTTTTCTGATATCGGCATAATCTCAATCATATTCCCGATCGCACGAAATTGTCCGGGATTTAGATCCGCTGTGGTACGTTCAAAATGTATTGCAATAAGTTTGCGTATAAATTCTGTACGAGAAATCTCTTCCCCTTCAGCCACTTTCATGTTCACTTTTTCATATTCCACAGGAGAACCGAGACCATAAATACACGATACGGAAGCAACAATGATCACGTCTTTGCGTGTAAGAAGTGCCTGAGTCGAAGCATGACGCAAACGGTCAATCTCTTCGTTGATCATAGCCTCCTTTTCTATATATGTATCAGTTACTGGCATGTACGCCTCTGGCTGGTAGTAGTCATAGTAGGATACAAAATAATGAACTTCGTTTTCAGGAAAAAATTCTTTGTATTCTTGCGCAAGCTGTGCAGCAAGTGTTTTATTGTGAGCGATAACAAGTGTTGGTTTGTTAACCTCCTGTATGACATTAGCAACTGTGTATGTTTTTCCTGTACCTGTAGCACCAAAAAGAGTCTGATGTTTCAATCCTGTGCGTATACCATCTACCAAACCCTTAATCGCTTCTGGCTGGTCACCCGCAGGTTCAAATTGCCTGTGTATTTTAAAATTCATCTCGTGATTTTACAACAATTTTGGACATATTAAAAGCGCCACCCTCCCCGTAGAGAAGTGGCGCTTGCTAGATATCCAGATGGAAAAAATGTTTTACCCTATAAAATATCCTTTCAATCAAATTGAGTCTCTTTAAAAGGTGAGACCCTCCTACCCTGCTTTTTTAAAATTACGGTGCATGAATCATGTTAGTGATTCACCTCCTCAAATACTCTATTCCTACTTAACATTTTTTGCAATACATATGACAAATCTCCTGTGCAAAACTTTTTATGCAAAACCTGGAAAGAAATCTGTTTTAATATTTGATTTTTTCACACCTGCTCCCGCAAGCGTCTTTTCAAATATCACTACCATGGATCGCGGACCGGAAATATAGAATATTCTCTCAGGTAAGTCTGTGACATATTTCTGTATCATTGCTATATCGACGAACCCTGCTTCACCCTTCCATTCCGGAGGAAGTGTTTGTGTATCGGTAAGTGTATACACTGTCTTAACTCCAACTTCCTTTGCACGTGCAAAAATATCTGCATACGCAATATCTCCATATGTCTTATTCGAATAAAAATGCACAATGTCTCTGTGTTCGCCGGTATCGAGCATATACACAATCATACTTCGAAATGGCGTCACTCCAATACCACCTGAAATAAATACGAGCTTCTGCGTCGTATCCGTCGGAAGAACGAAGTCCCCCGATCTCGATCCTGCCACGACAACTTCACCTTCTTCCATAGCGACAAGAGCCTTTTTAAAACTACTTGGATTAACGTCTGTGGTGCGAATTCCAATCCGAACATCCTTTTCTGTCGGAGATGATGCGATAGTAAAATACCTTCGATTGCCACGTGTATCAGGATTTGTATGTGCAAGTGTCCATTCAAAATACTGTCCAGGGATAAATGAAAACTCTCGATCATTACTGAAAATAAATTCATATGTGTTTACTGCAACAAGCTTCTTTTCCTTAAGTTTAAGAAATAATTTTTCTCGTGGAGACACGATGTATGAAAAAATATTTCCAATAAGGAGTGCGAACTCTGGAGAAGCTGATATGTTTCCTATATGAAAATACGATCCATAACAGAGTCCCACCAAAGCTCCGTATATCATCTGAAGCTTCCGTGTCGGTGGTGCAGTGAGAGGCTCGGTGAGCATAATAGTTCCAAGGAAAATAATCGGCCCAGAAACAACAGCTTGGACGAGTACTTCTAGAACACTTGTTCCCTGCACAAATGCACCAATAGACATGGTGACAACAGTTACTCCAAAGAATGCAAAAAACAAAGAAAATCTTTGAATCTTTCTGAGCACAAGAAAACCAAATACGAGTGTGAACGGAAGTAGTACAGCACTCCCTACCCACCAAATAGCATCCCCACTTCCAAAAAAAGGAAGTGCGAAGAGTGCAAATGCCGCAGGATTGAAAATATGTTTTTTACCAATCGCCAGTATGTATTTTGACGCTATTGCCAAAATAGCAGAAATCACAAGAAACCCGAGTGTTTTTGGCACAAGCTCTGGAGTAATAATGAAAAACAAAATAAAAGCTGTAATAAAATTTGATTCACTATTTGTTGGAGCTTTATATATTTTTGAAAAAAAATAATTAGTTACAAAACAAACCACAAGCAATATCCCGAGAGTGGTGATCTGCGAAAAACCTCCGTATGGCAAAAGGTCTGTAAAACCAAAAAGTATGGATACCATAGAAAGAATACTGAGTCCGTAAAGCACCACTCGATACATGGTTATTCTATTAAGAAAATCATCTATATATTTCATATGAAATTATTATATACTGCTTAGGTAAATAGTTCTATCGGGAAACCCGAAGAGATAATGAATGTCCCATCCGCGTATACGATAAAATACTCATAAGTAAAGTATGGAGAAAGCACATCTGGAGACACGAAAGACAATGCGGTAGTAAGAATATCCGCAACAAGAGCCGAACTACTTGTAGTCCACACGGCAACGATATCTCGAGGTGATGTAAGAGTGAACGGGTCAATAATGTGATGATATTTCCCCCACTGACGACGATTCCCCGCAGACCCACATATACTTCCACACTCAATATGTGCAATACCAAACACTTCTGATGTATTGTTTGGATTTTCAAGACCAACTCGCAATTTTTTTCTATCTTCCGCAAAATACAACATATCTCCACCAGCATCTACACAAAAAAATTCTACCCCACACGACCGAATCACCTCTCCAATAATGTCGACAAGATATCCTTTACCTCCAGCTCCAAAATCTAAAAGATAAGGTTTTTTCATATTGAGTGTAGGATGAACATATTCAAACACATCATCCCACGTGTCTGGGATACTCAATGTCTTTACCTTAAGAGAGTATTCTTTGTCATACCCAGCTTGAACAAGTGTATTGCCAATAAGTGGTGTAACTTTACCTCGAGTAAGGTCATATACAATCCGGTATATCTCAAACATTCTTTCTGCATCATCTGGAAGTGTATATACCCCAGACTCTTCTGACATACGCGCAACAAGAGAATCTTTGCGAAAACGTGAATAGTGAAAATCAAACACTCCTATTCTTTCTTGTATTTTTTCAAGCAAAAAACTTTCTTTAGATGAAGAAAGTTTTTCGTATATATCAACAACCCAGTGTGTACCAATAGCTTCAAACTCAAACACTGTATTCATACTGATTATGCTTTAGCCTGTGCTTGTATTTTAAGAACAGCGTCGTTAAATCCTTTTGGTGTAAGAGATGAACCTGAAACCTTATCAAGAGTTACTTGGTCTATACTTTTACCTACAACAAGAGTTTTAAATCCAGCAGAAAACTTTTGTTGAAAATTAAGAGGTCCTGGTTGAGTTGCGAGAGGAAGAGCAGTTGTATCAACGATCAAACCTTCTTTAAGAGTCAGGGTAATTTGAATCTCCTGTGCTCCTCCTGGAGAGTTATACTTTCCTAGAACAGTATACGAACCATCCTTGTACATCAATACACTCGTCGGTGTTGCACCTGTGGTCTCTCTATTTCCGACGATAGGAGTCTCCGGAACAATAATCTCATCCTTTTTAGGAAGCTTTACAAACACGTACGCGGATCCCGCAACGAGCAATGCGATAACAAGCCCAAGTATGATTGCCGTAGCACCCATTTTTGGCGAACTTTGAGTTGGTTCCATAAATAAAAAACGAATAATTAAGTAATAAAAACTATAATATCACGTGTGTATCATCACAATCAACGAATTATAGATATCCACCACAATTATTTCTGCGAATCAAGCTGATCCATGGTAATGCCATGCTCCTGAAGTATTTGCTTAATTGTCTTGCCTGTTGCGAGCTCACCTCGAACAGTCTCTTTACTTAATCCAAGACCTCGAACAAGTGCACTCACTTTTGTCTTCGAGTTATACCGGTGCATCATATGCATGCCCGATGTATTCCGTGAAGTCTGAACTGGCGATGCATAGTCCGCAACTGTCTGTGCAGAAGCTGAAGCTGCCCCCACGAGCATCATGGAAGTCAAAATACCACCCCGTGCACCTGCCATAAACTTATTTTTAATTTTTTTCATAGTTTGTGTATAGTTTGTGATTATTAAACCCTACACTAGCTATTACAATCGATTTTCAAATTTATTTCATCTCTCGTATGCCAAAAGCATGTATCTGCCCATCACGAACTTCTCCTACCACAAACACACTATCTCCCACTTCTAACGTAGATGTACTGTAGTTGTCTGGGAGAAAAATCTTGATCATGGTTGTCGTGCCCATAATAGGATCATCGTCGACAAGTGTCAGAGTACTACCGTCTATACCTGTAATAATACAGCGACACAAACCCCTGTCATGTGAAGGCTGTCGTCGCACCTGAGTGTACATACCTCCGATCACTGGTATGTTTTGTTCACGTGCAACTCTCTCTATTCCAGAGTGTAATCTTTTGTGTGTATCGAACTGCTCTACAAGCAAACTACCAGACAGAAGTATGACAAGAATACCAACAAGAACAAATATAACAGAGTGTTTGTAACCAAAACTAAATCTTCTCACGAGCCACTCGAGAAGACCTATAAGAATAATATCGAGAAGAACATATATCCACGGGAAAAAGAGTAGGAAAAGTATAAAACCACGAAAACCGAAGCCAAGCAGAAATAAATCGCTACTTGCTCGCATACTAAATACAATGTAACTAAAAATAAAAGCTGTTATAAAAAATACAAATATCGATACAAGCACAAGTGCAATAAAAACAAGCGTGAAGTAAAACTTCGGTCGCATATGAATTTTCTCACCACGAATATTCTCTAGAATTTTCTCCTGCATTGAATGGTGTACATGTTCTGTTGTGTGTGTTTCTTCATTCATAGTTGATGTGTAATTTTTCGTATATCTCTTTGAGTGCCTCTTTCGCTCTTTTAATACGCACCCCAACTGTACTCGTCGGGATCTTTAAAATATCGGATATTTCCTTATAACTTAACTCTTCTAGGTAGTACAAAATAATAATTTCTTTATATTTTGGAGAGAGACCGGAAAGACCCACGTCGACCATTTTCTTGATCTCCTTTTGTTCATGCTCTACAAGTACGGGATTTTCATGAATCGAATGTCCGATAAGTGTATCGAAATCGAAGTCAAATAATGTTAATGGGTTTCGACTATTTTTCTTGAGATTATTTACAAATGCATTATGCGCAATACGATAAATCCATGATGAAAATTTAAGTGATGTATCGAAACTTTGTATATTTTGATATGTATTCATAAAAACGTCTTGAACGATATCCTGTATGTTCTCTGTATTTGATAGAAACTTTCTGCCATAGCGAATCAGTTTATTTTCATACCGTTCAATAAGTATAGAAAATCTCTCCTTATCGCCTTGCTGAATAAGCTTTACCACTTGTTCGTCTGTGAGGTGGATTTGTACCGTATCCATATTCTCTATAATATCTAATACAACTGAAAAAAGATAATATTTCATATCAAAAATCCCCTTGCGGGGATCCTAGATTTTCTATGTAATTTTTTCTGTGTAATTGTGATGAAACTTATTACGTAGCAGTTTTTTGGCTTCATTTCTGAAATCCCCGTTATAATCTCACTTGCAGTCATTGATGGGGTTGTGATATTTTCTCGAATGCCCATGATATCTCCTCCTTTGAGGCTAGAGAGAGAACCTATAGTCGGAGTTGTACCCTTTGAGACCGAGATATACACTCTTGTCCCGCTTATTACTACAACAAAAAAGAATATTTATTTCATCATGCCGTTTTACTTTGTAGAAACGTAAGATCGAAGAATTTTATCAAAAATAGCAAGCAGTGCTGTTCTATCGAATTCAGTTACAGTACCCTCTGGATAATTCATAATATTTGAACTATGTATCAAATATCTGATCGCTGTACAACCAGAAAGTTTGTAGACAACTTCCTCGTAGTAGTTACCCGCTCCAACACCGACACCACGCGCAACATCATATGTTTTTCCATTATCTACAATCGTTGAAGTAGCTTGAACATTGTCGAAAAAGTCAGACATGGCACATGTTTGTTTAGGTAGCATTTCAACACTCACATACGAATCAGATGACAGGTTTGTACCTGTGTGCATTGATTCAGGAATAACGAAAGACACTCCGTGAATATCTTTCCCTGGACCCATTGCAGTGTATGTATATTTCTCATTAACTGTGAAATTTTTTGGATACTTGATAGAAAAACCAAGGGTTGTACTTGCATATATACCGTAATCAACATATTCCTGACCTGATGTATTTGTAGTCGGCATCACCAATACCTTATATTTATGTGTCCAAATGAAAAATACAAAACCAATAATAAACACCGCTACGATTCCTACGTACCACTTTGTAGATGTTTTCATATATTATTATTAGTTTAAAAAGATACGAGTTCAAAAGAAATTTATTTTAAGTTTTATAAGACTTTGGGTGTTCACTATAACATGTGCTAAGCTAAAGATTCTATGAAGACACAGTACGACACGGTAGTTATTGGCGGGGGCGCAGCTGGAATCATGGCA
>Ga0163155_10004660_pt1 | contig 13981 bp, 10 predicted proteins | sample OliLakLV19SP4G1_FD_148611 | JGI IMG/M metagenome (GOLD analysis project Ga0163155, IMG submission 148611) | Freshwater microbial mat bacterial communities from Lake Vanda, McMurdo Dry Valleys, Antarctica - Oligotrophic Lake LV.19.SP4.G1 | ecosystem: Environmental > Aquatic > Freshwater > Lake >...
ACGCGAACCTTTATCTTCAGCTTCAACGTGACGCGGCGCTCAACGGCGATCCGATTGTTCACTTTGAAAACTTAGGCGGCGTAACCGGTTTCTGTTCCGCGTTCGCTGCTGGAAGCTTTACTGGAACTGCGTGCGGCGATTACATCCGCAAAGAGTCTAACAACGTATATCAGTACTACCGAATCGCTGAGCTGCGTGTAAACGCCGGTACGCCTTTCACTAACGGCACGGTTGAAGGCACTGTCGCTGACGCTACCGTTCAGTATGTACTTCTTGAAACGCACGACGGACCGATCTCGACAACCGACGAGCCGTACCGGTTTTTTAGAAAGTCTTACGACGAGAGCGATCTCTTCTCGTCGATCGTTGGCTCTATCGATACTTCTGCCTACTGGCTTGGCCGCCGAATCGGCACCATGTTCTACCTTCGCGACTACGGCGACATGCAGCCCGGCGAAGAGACTGAAGTAGTTAACGATAGCGACAGCAACGGCGGGGCTGGAGTCGCAGATCTTACTTTTGATAAAGCTTACGACTCTGTTTACGACGCTGGCTACAAGCTAAAAGCGGGTGGGACAACTCCTCTTCTCACTATCCGTCGCCGCTTGGCAGATAACACCGTTGGAACTCCTAGCGGAGTAGATAACTCGTCTGCTCTTCTGCAGTTTACGATCAACGCTCCGGTCGGTGTTATAGCTGAGAACAGCGGACTGTGGGTTCGCCTTGGGTTGTCTTCTGGCGCTTTGTCAAGCGGAAACGTAACAGACGTCACAACAGACAACGTCTGGCAGGTGCGAGACGCTTCAGACACTCCTCTTCGTACCTACGATAACTCGAACGTTTTCTTAGTAGCTCGTAGGTTTACGATCAACGGCGTCGCTACGCTGCTGTTTAGCGACGGCACGATGCTGGCGATCGACGGGCAGCGCATCAACAACCACCTCGCGGTTGACGGTGATTTCTATCTTAAGCAGCTAGCTCAGTGGTCGATCCCGTTTATATCCACTACTACAGGTCTTGTTGCAGCAGACTCTCAGTTCCTCTGGACTGATAACGGCGGGCCAGATGGCCTCGGTCAGTTTAGAGCGCGCAACGTTACAGTCGGCCGCGACGCAGCTGGCGCTTACGACCTAGTGAGTCAAGTCGCACCATCTGACGTGCGCTTGTTTCCGTCCGTCGGATCTCGCACCGTTCAGATCGGCGGCTCTACTTCTACTACGTATATCCCCGGCGATCTTATTGTTGATGGAACTACAACCTCCATCAGAACGTCTACTCTGCAAGTAGACGACAAGCTTATCAGCGTAGGTGTTGGCTCGTTAGCAAACTTTGCTTACGGTGCTGGTATTGAAGCGGCGGACGATACTCGTCAAGCCGCCTCTATCGCTTCTGTTAACACGCAAATCTACGTTAATATTACTTACAGCGCAGCTCACCCGTACGTTCTCGGTAGCGAAGTTGGAGTTGACTCAAATAAAGACGTCGGCGGCATTACCGCAGGCCAGATGAGTAGCTCGTACACGGTTGTCGCGACAGGCGCCGCTGTTGGCGACGCTGAAGTAATAAGCTCGACGGTTCTTAGAGTTTGGACTGCGGGAACAGCGACATCAACAGCTACTCAAGCTCTCTCCCCTCCCACATCTGAGGTTCGTACCTATACTGGGCCGTGGTCTATCCGGATCGGAAGCCCTGCAGGGGTTTACACCGGTCCAGTGACCTCCTGGGTGTTCAGGGTGAAGGGTGTTGCTACTGCACCCACTATAACCCCTGTCGCTAGCTACGGAATAGTTCCTACAGCCCACTCTTCTAACATGCAGTCTGGCCGCATTCCGTTCGTGAACGACGACAACGCCGGTCCAGCAGGCGCGGACACAACTCTTGATTTTTCAGCCGCTCTTACCTGGAACGGTGCTGCTCTAGTTACAACAGGTAACTTGCTTCCGTCTGTTGATGACACGTACGATGTTGGCTCTTCAAGCCTGCGCTGGAACGGCTTGCACGCTGGAACTGAAGGCGTTGTCGTTCACGGTGACACGACAAACACTCTTACAGCGCGCCTTCGCTACAGCGGCTCGTACGGTATTCTTGATACAGACGCAGCTTCCCTGCTTCGCTTAACTACGGGCACGAATGACGGTATCCGAATCGACACGGGCGGACGCGTCTCTGTCGCCTCGGCAGCACCTGCAGCTGATACGATGCTCAACATCGGCGGTGGCACGGCTGCTATATTGTCAGGTGCAACTCAAATCGGTGTTAGCGTCAACACAGTTTTTAACGCTGGCACTGCTGCAACAAGCGTTCGTTCTGCTCCTATAGTTGCGGCAGCCGCAGCGATACCTAACTTGTTTAATACTGTCATCGCGAACGCGTCGTTGCTATCTGGTGCGACAGTTGGAACACAGCACGGCCTTTATATCGACGACTTAACTGCAGGAACTACAGATAACTTTGGTATTCGCTCACAGGTTACTGCTGGAACCGGTAGATGGTTTCTTTACGGAGCTGGCAACGCCCTCTCCTACCTGGCCGGTAACCTTGGCATCGGTGCACCTACAGCTGCCAACATTACAAGCCGTCTTACTCTAGGTGTTAACGCAGACACTGCTCCTGCTGGCGGCATCAAGTTTGGCGACACTGGTCTTTCAAACCTTTACCGCTCGGCGGCTGATACTCTCAGAACTGACGGCAACTTTATTGTTGCTCAAAACTTAACTGTTGGCAACACGATCTTTAACGGCGCGCTTCAGCTAAACTACGCTTCAGCACAAACTGCAAGCTACGCTGTTCTCACGACTGACTGCGTCGTGCCGTTTAATACTTCAGCGGCTGTCGCTGACGTGTCAGCAACTCTTCCTGCTTCCACTGCTGGCAACAGAGGCCAGATGGTTATAATCAAAGACGTAGGCGGAGCTGTAAACCTTCTTAACAAGCGGCTTATTTTAGTACCTAACGGCTCTGACACTATCGACGGCGTCAGCGCTTCAATCCCAATGACGATTCCTCGGTTTAGCCTTACGCTTATAGCGAACGGCGCCGGCGGATGGACCTTCCACTAAGAGGACTTTATGGCATACTTTGGAATTCCGCGCGGGCGAAACAAAGCTCACGCGACTGTAAGACTAACTATTGATAACAACAACCCGACAGACAACGCTACGCTGTACAGCGACAGCGGAGCAGGTACGACCGTTACGTTTGCCACGTCTGCATGGCTGCAGCTTGCGGCTTCGATATCATCGACTGTCAACTTTATCGAGATCTTTGACTCGACGGGCTTTACCGCTAGGTTGGGCACAGGAGCGGCCTCTTCGGAGGTTGACCTTCTTCTAGACGTCCCGGGCGGTAACGGGCATATTCCTGTGTTTGTGAATGCAGGCACTAGAGTGTCTATGAGACCGCTTGTAGCTCCTCCTGCCGGTTCTGAAGTAGTTATTAACTTTTACGACTAACGGCTTTTTTACGCTGTACAATAAGTTTGTGAACCTTATCTGGCCTTTGGCCACTGCTTAAAGCAACTGAGGAACGCGCATGGGATCTGTAGCAATTTTTAGCGGAAACTTCGCGAAGTTTCTAAAAAATCGGTTTAACCTCGCTGATACCGCGTATATCCTTACTGGGACTACCGATCCGCGCAGTGTCGCCGCAGACGCGCCTAAAGGTTCACTTTATCTTCGCCAGACCGTGGCAGCTAACGGCGAGATCTACTTTAAGCAAGACAACGGCAACACTACTGCCTGGAGTCTTGTTCCAAACTCTCTTACCGACAGCAAGTACATATACTTGCGACTTGAAAGCGAGCTCGGAGACTCTCCTTACGAGCTTGTTACTCCAAACATTATCGCGACAGACGCTAGCTCAAAGTTTGCGACGCTTACAGGGGCAACTTACGACGTCGCGAACGGCGTTATATCGTTTGGCGCCAACGCTCAAGTTGCCACATCGATCCAGATGCTTGACGGCCCTGAGTGGCTCTCGCGAGGGCTCGCTACTGCGTCTGTAGATCTGTCTGTTTTCTGGAGCCGGGCTGCTGGCTTTTCTATTCCCAGCTCTTTTGTTTACGAAGTATCTCGCGACAGCGGCGCACACTACTTCCCGATCTCTATGTCAAGAGTGGGACTTACGGATGTTTTTGCCGGATCGCTTCGCTTCGACACAAGCACTACTACCGAGGCAACTCCTCAAACCTTGGATTCTAACAGCGGCGACACCGGCCAGAGGGACCTCTCGGCTTCAGGCGCGAATCAGGCCCTAGCGCAAAGATTCATAATTCCGGCGAACACAACTTACGTTGTTCAGAACTACTCCCTGTTTACTACTAAAGTAGGAACACCTAACGGAACTATATCTGTCTCGATCGTCCGCGACAACGCTGGCCTGCCGTCAACAGCCTCAGCAGATATTCTCGCTACTAGCAGTTCCTTCCTAGCTAACTCTCTAGTGACCGGGTCGCAAACTATTACCTTGCCTACTACTGCTTTGGGGCCGGGCACGTACCACGTTGTGATGAGTTCAGACGCTGCTTACAAAGCGACGCCCTCCTTCGCCTCAAACAAGATTCAACTTACTGAGACTACTGGTTCCAGCGCTCGGACATTTAACGGCACTGTGTGGACCACTTACGCAAACGACCTTAGGTTCATCCTCAGAGGCCGCCTCGCAGACCTCCGTGTGCGCATCACGTCAGCAGGCTCGCCCTCGTATCCTTGCGGCCTAGATGGCTTCGGTATCTTCTACGGCCTGCAAGACGTTGGCGTCGTCGGAGCGTCTAGGAAGACTCAGCGCTTTGGCTTTAACAGCGTAACTGACAACACGAGCAGCTTCGCCATTACCGCCTTTAATCCCGACCCCGACCTGTTAAGCTGCTACTGGATCGAAGGCGGACAGGTCTTTAAAAGCCCTGCGTTCAGCCTCCAAAGTAGCACCGCGGTATTTCCGCCTAACAGCTTTAACAACGGCGGCATCTCGCAAGCGATGACTCTGGTCTTTGATCAGAACAGCGGCGGCTCTTTTGATAACTCTGACTCTAACGCTCGCCTTCTGGCCGCTAACTTTCTTGGCTCAACTTCCGGCGCTGACGATAGAAGCGCGGCTGGCCGCGGCATTTTCCTTCGCAGGCCTGACGGGACGCTGAGAGAAATCACTATCAACAACAGCGACGAGATCGAAGTTTACAGCATTTAAGGTAATACCATGCCAAGAGATCTAGTAAAAAATGCTAGCAACCCGAACCCGCCGAACCTCCTAATCAACGGTGGCTTTGACTTTTGGCAGCGCGGGATCACCGGCTTTGTTCCAGCTTTTACCGGCTATCCTTATACTGCGGATCGGTGGCAGGCGGAGAACGGTGGCGGCGCAGGTGGAACGCGCCTAGCAGAACGCAACACCGACCTTCCTAGCGTAATACGAAGCGGATTCTCTCTCAGGCTAAGCATCAGTGCTGCCTCAGGTTCTACTACTGAGTCGCTGTACCAAAAAGTAGAAGCTGCAGGGATCGCGCCGTATATTGGCCGTCAAATGACATTTTCCGTCTGGTTTAAAACGCCAACATCAACTTCTAGTGTTACCGCTCGGGTCTACGTGCCAGTAAGCGCAACGCCAAACGTTTGGAACGCCGATCCCGGTGATAACGACACCTCAATTATTACGTCGACAGTCAGTAACGTTTTAAACACCTGGACGCGCCTGTCAGTAACGTTTACAGTGCCTTCGACAGCGATCAACGGAATAATGGTTCGCCTTGGCCACGCTACGACTCTAACGGGTGCTTCGGAGTGCCTAGTGGCTGGTGCGATGCTCACTGAAGGTGTTGTGCCACCTGCTAACTTCTACCGTGCTGGCGCTAACATGCAAGCAGAACTAGCGATGTGCCAGCGGTACTTTTACGCTCCTTACTTTGGCTCGCCAGGTAACAACGGGTACTTGGGCGTCGGCATGAATCTTGATGGCACCCTGTCTCGAGTTTTTGTCCCGTTTCCAGTCACTATGCGGGCAGATCCGTCAATCTTTACCGTTAGTGCCGCTACAGACTTCGTAGCAATACAGGCTAACGGTGCCTCATCTGCTGTCTCTGTCATGGGTTTGAACGAGTCAAGCTCTAACAGTGCTTTGTTAAGTGTGACTTCAGCCTCTGTGACGGCTGGCAACGGTGCTATGGTGCGCCGCAACAATACAAGCGGTCAAGCGTATTTTTCGGCGGAGCTTTAAAATGGGACAGATTTTAACAGCAGAAAACATCCCTAGCGCTATTAGGGCAAGCGCTTCAAGCATTACGCTTGCAGCCACTAACCTAGGGCGGCCTACGCGGCTCACTGTAGGCGGGCAGCAGTACGCGCTACCCTCTGGCTTGACTCTTAGTTCCGCCACAACCGGGTTTAACGGGCTAGACACTGGGGGCCTTACCGCCAATACCCTTTACCACCTGTACGCGGTGTTGAGCAGCGGCGTTGTAGGGTTGATCGCTAGCCTAGCTGGACCCACGGCAGGCCCAGCTGGGTTTACTTCCGCTTACAAATTCCTTGGCAGGTTTAGGACTGACTCCGGTGCTGCTAACATCAACACCGTCGCCATGGACGCAAGCGTTCAGCCGCAGGGTGCGGGGGCGGGGCCTCCCGTTAACTTTACACCCAGTTGGTCAACCTCTGTGGCAGGAGCTACTAGAAATGGCGCCTTTTACCACCGCGTTGGCTCCAGCATGCGGATACAGGCGCTCTTGGTTGCGCCGACTACGTGGACGGGCAATGCCTTAACCCTAAACCTCCCTAGCGGCTTTACAGTCGATACGACGACTCTTTCTGACGGTGCAGAGCGGACAGTACTAGGCGACGCCACCTTTAGTGATGATAGCGCTGGAGTAGGCGTTCAGAGATTCTATTCCGGCTCAGTCCTTTACAGCGTAACAACAAATGTGCGGATTGCCGGCGATGCCGCTAGAAACGATGTGTGGAACGTTGCGGGCTCTTTCCCTGTCGCGTTCCAAGGTGCCGCCGATTCTATTTCGGTAGATTTTACAATTCCCATCGCCGAGTGGGCTGGCCTCTACACCTAACGAAGTGTTATAATTAAGGCAGAGGTAAATTACGATGATCACCGGTAACGGCTCGCTATCACTACGAAAAAAAGACCTTGAGAACCAAAAGGTTCCGGCTCTTGGCTTTCGTAAAACTGTCTTTGCTCACAAGGCTTCTGCGGGTCAAACTGGCATCAATCTTGCTGCGCTTATAGCTCCTACAGAGTTGACCTCTAACGGCTTCAGCCAGCCTTCTTTTGGCGAGCTTCAGAACGCGCAGCTCCTCTTCTATCGCAACAACCTCAAGCTAGTCTCTTCGGCTCGTGGCGTCCTTGTTGACTTCCTTTCCTACACTCTAGCTTCCTCGACTCAGATCAACTTCTTAGACTTCACCGCTCTTGAAGGCGAGATCTTTTGGGGTGTTATCGACTACAACGCGCAAACAGGCGTTAAGGTTGTAGACGCTAGCCCTATCATCGCCACAGGCGACCTAGCAGCTGCAGCGACAGACTTTAACACCGGCGTACCTTTCAAGGTTAACCAGTACCCGAACGCCAATATCGGTGCCGTGCTAGTCTACGTAGACCGCGTTCTTCAGCAGCGCAACACAAGCAACAGCTCAACGACGCTAGATAAAGACTACCGCGAGGTAGACTCGGGTACGGGTCTAGGTACTATCATCCGGTTTAACCTGACTGATACTGTCGTTAGAGAGATCTCTGTGGTCTCTAGCGGGCTCCTTTCGGAGCGCCCTGATGGCAGCATGATGGCCGTTATTGAGTCCATGAGCGGCTACGTCGATAACATTACCGCCGTTGTTGCCCAACTTAGCGGGCTTACGACAAGCGCAGTCAAAGGCGCGGCACCAACCAACGTTGACCTCAAAAACTTTGGAGACAGAGTGTTCGCGGTGGAAGGCAACAGGGCTCGCATCGACCAGGGCAACGCTTGGACCGCGCCGCAAGCCCTAGTCGGTGTTACTGACGGCTCTAACGCTAGCGCAGGACAAGTTGGGGAGTATTTTTCTGCAAGGGACGACGTTCGGGTTAACGTACCTGCGACTACAGTTTACGGAGACATGGGCTCGCTAACTTTGGGCCCTGGAGACTGGGATCTCACCCTTGTTACGTTCGTAAACCTCAACGGCGCAACAATGTCGAGCTATATCGCCGGCATCGGTACGGGCTCGGGCACGTCTTCGGCAGGATTGATTGACGGAGATAACTATTACAGCGGTCCTTCGCCTACCGCTTCTTTTGACGTAACCGCAGTTGTGCCGGCGTTTCGAGTTTCTATCTCGGCGGCCACTACCTACTACGCAAAAATTACTGCTCAGTACAGCGCCGGACAACCACGAAGGACATTTCGTTTCTCAGCACGCCGAGTCCGCTAATGTTTTTCAGTTTACTAAGATTTAAGGCTTAAAAATGGCAATCGAACTAGTTAGAAAACCAGCGACAGCGACTAACGGCGGCGAGTTTGACGGCCAGGTAGTCTACGGCGAAAAACTGTTTAACATCGCGACCTCAAGCGCAAACCTTGCAGCGATCGCGAACAACACCTTTACTATCGCAGGGACAGGTAACGAAGGTGTGTTCCTGGTTGCTAAAACGTCCGCCGCGGCTGCTAATAGACCTCTCACCATTACTGCGATGGGAGACGACGCTCAAGCCCAAGGTGATATGGTCTTTGACGCCCGAACCTTGGCGAACGGCGCGTTTACAACTACAACTTCCGATGCTTATCGCTTTCGTGTAGCCGCCACAAACATCGCTACCGCTACACGAGCGGGCGCGTGGACGTTCTCCAATATACACTTCACTAGCAACCCGCAAGGGAATCTAAACAGTGGGACGTATACAGCGACGCTCACGAACGGTGCAAACGTAGCAGCCTCAACGTTCATCGGCGCTCAGTATATGCGCGTAGGCAACGTGGTTACAGTGTCGGGACAGGTTCAAATTGATCCAACTGCAACCTCTGGCTCCACAATCTTGCGTATCTCTCTGCCGATTACGTCAACATTTGCCTCGACGCAGCAACTCGCTGGAACGGGTGTTGGCGACAATTCGGGTGCGGCTTATTCGCCAGCCAGAATTTATGGCGATGTAGGCTCATCTCGTGCAGTTCTGGAATTCCTCGCAAACGCCGACGTTGCAAACCGCCAGTGGGCCTTTCAATTCACCTACGTCATCGTCTAAATGACCAACGGCCACGCAATAATCAAAACGGAGAAGAGCACATGCGGTTCACATGGATTTAGGTCGTTATCGCGGCTAACGGTGGCATTAACAATTGTTCCGTACTTACTTGGTGCGGCTAATAGCTACAAGAACGAAACTACAACCAGGATAAATTAAATGCCGTCACTAACACCTAGAATAGACAACCTTGAGCACAACCTGATCATTAACGGCAACTTTGACTTTTGGCAAAGAGGCATTACTGGCGGAGTAGCAACCGGCTCCGGCCTGTATCGGGCTGATAGATTTTCTGCTTACGGAACTTCTAACTACTCGGGCGTTACGCAGGCTCAAGTTGCAGCGGTGCCTACAGTTGCACAGTCCGGGTTTGCATCCAGTTTTAGCTGGCGTGCTACTAACGGGGGAGCAGTAGCAAGGGCTACAAGTCAGCTTGCTTCTTTTGGTTATGTTGCTGAAGGCTTTGATTTGGCGCGGATCTTAGGAAGGCGGTGCCGACTTCAATTCTGGGTTAGGTCTAGCGTAGTCGGTCAGTACTCTTTTAACATCTTAAACGCCGCGAACACTCGAAATTTTAACGCTCGGTACAACGTAACTAGCGCCAACACCTGGGAAAAGAAGGTTATAGATTTTAATTTTGAAAATTCTGGAGTCTGGGCTCTAACTAACGGCGTTGGAGCTTACCTCAACTGGAACCTTGCTGTCGGCGCAAACTTTCACGCAGCTACTGAAGGATGGGTTTCTGATAGCAACAAAAGCGGCTTTGCTACTGATGTGGACTGGGGTGCAACAGCGAGTGCAACCTGGCAGATTTCGCAAGTGATGCTTATTCCTGGCGACTTCACTTCGGCTCCGGACTCTGAGATGACCTTTCAAAGAGCAGGGAAGACTATTCAGCAAGAACTGGCGATGTGCCAAAGGTACTACGAGGCTTCTCAATATTCAGGCGGAACTTCGATCTCAGCGTTTGCTTCAAACACTGGTGGAGCTACTAATCAGTATTTTGAATATTTCAAGGTGACAAAACGAGTGGACCCTACCACAAGTCGAGTAACCTACGCTACCTCTGGAAACAGTAATATTGCTTCTGTTATTGTAGCTCGTACTTCAGTAGATCACTTTCAGCTTAACGTTACACCGACTACTCCAAACGCCTACTGGCAAATCGTCAACATTGTCTGGACCGCAGACGCCGAACTCTAAGATACAAATTGCGAAAGGTTTAACTAATGTCAAGACCACTACAGCTAGGACACATGGACCAGGCTGCAGAAAAGCAGTTTGGGTCTTTCGTTGACCTACCCAAGATCGCAGCCCCGTTTACTACCATCGTCAACCGGGCGATGGTAACAGACTTCTCAAAAGACTTATCGGCGCAGATTGGCGTTGATATTGTATCACTTCAAGTGATTGAAGAAGTAATGAACGAGACTGGCCCGTTGGGAGAACGAGTTTACAAGCTCACGGGTGATATTCACGATCGAGTGAGATTTGTAGGCAACTGGTCATCTGGCCAGACCGAAGACGGACATCAAGTCGGACAAGGCGCAGGCTCCACAGACTTTATGGAGGTTACGTTTTACGGCACCGGCTTGAATATTAGAGCTACACGCGGCGGCGCAAGAGACATTCGAGCGACTGTTAACGGCGGATCTGAGTCAGGTAACCTTTTTCCAGCAGCTTTATCTAGTATTATGGGCGGCAGAAACTACGCGGCTAACTCTATTTTTGCAGTTGCGTCAGGTTTAACGCCGGGCCTGCAGACAGTAAGAATTAGAATAAATGGCACGAACTGTAGTTTTTCTGGCATGGAGATCGTAAACGACACTACGTCTATTTCAGTTAGACCCGGTAACTCTTTTAACGGCGGAAAAAAGCTTTCTTTGCTTGCGGCTTCAACTCAATCTTTCAACTCCGGATTTGAAACTGGAACGCTTGGTACTCGCGGCGGACGAGTGTTGGTTTATCTAAAGCCTGACGGAACTGTAGGTAAGGCTTTAACTCCTGCAGCCGCTTCTCAGTCTAACTTAGCTGCCGCCAGTCACGCTTCAGAAGTTGTCACAGGGATTTATAACTGGAGAGAGTTTGGCGCGTTTAGAACAACCGGCGACCTTGATTTTAGCAGCGTTACAAACTCGTCAACTCTTAGAAGCTTCACTCTTGACGACGGCACCACCACCCTGGCAGGAAATGGCATACAGGAATCCAACCACAGCTTGGCCATACTTAACGCCGGATCTCTTTTCTTCACATTTATTGGAACAGGTCTAGATATTCAAGAGTCTGCTGGTATCCCTATTACCACTTTTAACATGTCAGTAGACGGCGTTACTATCGCTACTGCACAATCAATTTTTCCAGGAAATAATAGAACTACTAAGATTGTTTCTGGTCTTGCGTACGGGACTCACTTGCTGAAAATTGACCGCGTCTCAGGAGGCAACGGCGCGGAATTCCGTCAGTTTATTGTCTACGGGCCTGCAAAGCCAGCGCTGCCGGAAGGTGCTGTTGAACTTGCAGACTATAACCTTTTAGGTGATTTTGTAGGCGCTACTGGTACTGCAAACGATGTTAATATTGCGGCGGGAGTAGTTAGAAGGAACGGCACTCGTAGCATGTTTTACGGCGGCACTTGGGCTTACGCTGGCATGGGATTTGCGACTAGCTTTAATACAGCAGTTATTCGCACTGGTGTAAGCGCGTCGTTTGTAGAGCTGGTTTTCTTTGGTACAGGCTTTGATATTCGTTTTGGCCACTTCGGTACTTCTCCAAACTTTACTCTTTCGATCAACGGCCAGACAAACTTAGGCACATCTTTTCCGACAGCGTCTAGTCTTTTAAGCAGCGCAGACGGTACTTTTGCGTACACTTCTTCTACAGGAGTTATCGCTGGCACTGGCACCTCCGCGATAAACTTGACAGACCATATGCGCGTTAGCGGACTCCCCCTGGGAATGCATCGCGTTCGCCTTACAACAAACAACAGTACAGGAGTTTTAGATATAGGCGCCATTGACGTTATTACGCCAGTCTACGGAACAAAAACATCGTATCCTAACGTCGGGGCTGCAAGCTTAATTGGCCCCAACTCCCTGAGTGACAGCCGTATTTTTGCTACTTCACGTAGCTTAAATATTCCTAACTGGGCGCAGTCGCTTGCAATAACTTCTGCCCCCAGCACTACTGCGACTGCACCAGTACCGCTGGCAGAAATGTTTTTGACAATAAAAACTACCGGCAACCCTTTGCAAATTTCTTATAACCTTAGCGCTCTTCATTCTGCCGCAGGCCAGAGCGCTGTTTTTAGAGTTTATGTTGACGGGGTGTTAGTGGGTACAGAAAAAGTAGTAAGCGCTCCAGTGGCTGGGTATGACTTTCTCGTTAGCGATAATTTAATTGTTCCTGTCGGCGCGGGAACACACGTTGTTGCAGTACTGTGGTTTACCGGCTCAGGAACACTTACAGCGCCTGGTCTAAGACGTACTTTAGCGGCAAGGGAGCTGTAACATGTATTCAATTTCATTCGAGTGGAAGAACTTTAGCGTCAATTTGACTACGTTGGACGCTTGGCTTCGCGCCAACGCGGGGCCGCACTACGCCGGCAACAGCGCGGACATAAAGCTAACCCTGTGGTTTACCGAGGACCCAGGTCCAGCAGTGGTCACTGCTTGTGAGCAGTACTGGGACGCGATCGATGTTAACTCAACGGAAGCGACAACTTACGTGTCTAGTCAAGCCGTCAAGGACGCCGTTGCAGGGCTTAAGGTAGACCTGCATACTAAAACCTGGGCGGCGATGAGTACAGCTGAGCGAAAGATTGTTATAGGCCAAACGCCTACTAACGCTGAGCTAGGTTTGTGAGTAAGTACGATCTTTACTTAGAGCTAATCAAGTCTAAGCAAGACGCAAGCGGCTTCATCGAGAGCCGCGAGTGTGACTCGCTGCTGTTCTCGTCTCTAATCGGTTGCGTCCCAGGTGTGCGAGTAAATATTGACGCTGCTATGAAAAAGCCTGGCCAGTGGCTTCGTCGCCCAGCTGTGTATCCTGAGTGTTTCGCGTGCGGCAGATCTAAGTCTTCTATCTCGCGCGATATGCTTCTAGGTCTTGCGTGGTTCGCCTACTTTAATAAGCGACTGGACATCTCCGAGGGTGTTATTAAGTACGCGATTAGTCACGGCATGGTTATGGGTGAGGGCGTTCTGTCGAGAACCCTGATGACCCCGTCGCTGCTAGCAACGTTTGCGTGGGTTTCGTACAAGCTAGGCGGGCCGAGTAGGTGGTGGTTGAGGTGGATTCCTGCAGATTTTGGAGCTAAGGTAGACGGTTACCAAGCCCATCTCCAGGCCTTACATATCATCTTGCGGAAGAAGCTAAGGGGTGCTTGGTCGTCTAGGGACCGTAAGACGATGGGTCGTCTAGCGGACGATCAACCGATGAACCCTCTCTTTCAGCTCGCTGCAATTAGAGACGCGAGAGAAGTAGAAGACCTGCTTAGCTGTGAGCAGTGGTGGCCAAAAGATAGGCTGCCAACGTCAGCAGATAGGTCGTCTCCGTGGCTGCCTGAGAGAGCGTACGGCAAAGACTGGAAACCCTCTTCCAAGGCGGAGAGGGTGCACTCTGGCGGAGACTATCTGTTCTTGAAGTGGCTTCTATCTACCGCCTTAGCTGAGTAATTTTTGCCGCGAGCTCGAAGTCTTTATCGTAAAGATGCAAAGACCCGAACACGTGGGTAAACCCGCCGAGTTTTACGTCTAGTCCGTGCTTTTTAAGC
>Ga0163155_10004661_pt1 | contig 13976 bp, 12 predicted proteins | sample OliLakLV19SP4G1_FD_148611 | JGI IMG/M metagenome (GOLD analysis project Ga0163155, IMG submission 148611) | Freshwater microbial mat bacterial communities from Lake Vanda, McMurdo Dry Valleys, Antarctica - Oligotrophic Lake LV.19.SP4.G1 | ecosystem: Environmental > Aquatic > Freshwater > Lake >...
CTGATGGTGCCGACGCGACGAGCTGACGCCCGTGCGGCTGACCCTGCCGACGATGTGCTGTCGGCGATGGTGATTCTGCGCGCGGCGTCGGGTCGGCGGTTGGCGGGCAGCACGGCGATCGATACGACCACGCTCGCGCGGCACAGCGCGGCAGCACGCGACGTTGCTGCCGCGCAGCGAGAGTTCGGAGATCGCGGGTTCGGCGCAGGCGAGTACGTCGGCATCAGTTTCGCGATTGCAGCGTCACGGTCGACGTTCGAAGAACAGTTCGGCGTGACGCTCGCGCGCGGAGCGGATGGTGCGATCCAGGTTGTGAGAGAGGGCAAGAAAGCCGGGTTGGAACTCCCGCTCGATCGTCTGCCCGCATCGCTGCGCAAACTGATCGACACGGTGACGTTCATGCCACCGGTCGAGTTGCACCATTCAACAACGATGACCTGACATCACGGAGGGGCAGATGCTGACACACGCCGTCGAGGTTCCCGATTTCGTGGCGCGGGCGCGGATCTTCATTGAGCTACGAGGCTTCGCAGTGGTCGAGGATCAGGCGCGTGTGTTCTCGGCACTCTGTTTCATGGCGGAACCGGTATGCAAATCATCTGCGGCCCAGGCGCGTGACCGGGCGCTGAGGCAGGCGTGAGCGCAGCGCGAATCCCTGCGGCGCGCAAGGGCTGAGGGTCGCGTAGGTTCGCCCTGACGGTAGCTGGAGCTTCGGAAGGTTGGCGTGCGGCCAGTGCGGGGGAATGGCGTGGTCGCGTCGGAGACCGGGTGAAGTAAACCCCTCACGCTCCGTGGTGGTCTGAGTTTCGTCGACGCGAATTCACCCACTTCCGGAGTTCTGATGACACAATCGCGTGTTCGCCTCACCCTCGCCGCGCTTGTCGCGCTGATTCTGTTGCCTGCCCTGTCGCACGCGCAATCCACCCGCGATCGGGACCGCGACCGTCGCCAGGTACGGACCATCCGGCTCAGCTACGACCGACGCGACCGCGCACCGGATCGCGAAGTGCAGATGTCCGTTGGCGCGCTGCGCAGCGACGACGACGATGCGCAGTTGCCGATGGCGGTAATGCGTGTCGATTGGCGGCTGCGGCGCTGGCTGCGTTCCGAAGTCGGCGTATCGTATGCGATCGGGACCTACAATCCATCCGGCACCGGTGTGATCCCGGCCCCATCGCGCGCCTTGCAGCTTGGCTCGGCCACCGTCGGCCTCCGCGCTGAGCTGCCGACACCGTTCGTGAGGCCGTACATCGGGGTCGCGGTGGGCCTCGCATATCGCAGCGAAGAGGATGGCGACCCATACACCCGCACGATGCTGGCATTCCCGGCGGGTGTGCGCGTACCGCTTTCGAATCGCGTCTCGCTGCGCGCAGAAGCACGATTCCGCTTCGATCAGCGACGTGCGGGCGGTGAGGCGATCGGCGTGGAGCAGACGGGCGGGTTGAGCGTCGTGTTCTGACGGTGAAGGTGTGACGCGTCGGCGTGAATCCGGGGCGTCACACGAGGTCAGCGCAGGACCCCGTCACCGTTCCTGCGGCCGGGATATCGGCATGAGTGCTGCGACCGTACGCTGATGCGGCTCGAGGACCCACAGGCGATGTTCTGCGCGACCGGCTACGCAGGGCGGCCGCCAGCCGCGCGCTGGGCTCCGCACGCGACCAGCCACTCGATCAGATCAGCGGCACCACTGTCGTGCGCAGCATCGAGGGGGGTCTTGTGATCGTGTCCGATCCAATTGAGCTCGGCGCCCTCGGCGAGCAGGCACTCTGCGACGGCGCGCTGTCCGCCGCGACAGGCGTGCCAGAGTGCATTGGTGATGTCCCGCGGCGAGGGCGGTGGCGATGCGGCGATATACGCCTCGACGCGGGTCAGGATGCCGAGTGCTGACGCTTGCCAGATGGTCGTCATTGCTCCGCGTGCCAGGAGTCGGCGGGCCGCGTGCCACCGCGCGAAAACGACCGCGTCCGACATCGCGGTGCCACCGGTGAACATGGCGCCGGGCGCCTCGATGTCAGCCCCGCCGTCGAGGAGCGCGTCGAGGACACCGACGTCGTCACTGCTCGCGGCCCAGTGGAGCGCGGTTTCGGGAGCCGTGCCCTGGCGCACGGCAGCATTCACATCCACACCGGCGGCGATCAGCACGCCGACGCTGGTCGAGGCATTGGGGAAGTGCCCGGGCCAGTCGGCGGCCACGTGAAGCAGCGTGCGCGCGACGCCGCGATCGTCGATGATTCGTGCAGCGGCCAGTTCCGGTTCACGCCGAAGTGTCACCTCGAGCGCTGCCGTATCGCCGGACTGAATCGAAGCCATTAATTCGACGGCACGTGCGTCATGTGCCTGCAACTCCAGCATGTGCGCTCCACCTTGGTCTGTCCGTGTAAATCATCTGATCCAACGGGCACAGCATACGGTGCCGCGGCCCGCTGGCGCAACGGTCGCACCGCAGGCTCACTGCGCCGCCCAGACGATTCGCTGCAGTGACCGATGGCAACGCCGTCGAGCGATCGGTGATGCGCCGGGGGTCGGCGGTCCCGGCCGAGGGCGTCGACTCACGCGCCATGCCAGTTCGATCGGGCTGGACGCCGCGCCGTGGGCGTGGTTCCTTGCAGCGTCCGCTACACTCGTCCACTGTCAGCCCGTCGTCACGCATGCCCAGTCGCATCATTGCGGTCTCTCGCGCCGTCAGCCGCGCACTGCTCACGCTGGTGATGGCGGGCCACGCTCTCGTGGCGCAAGCATCCCGTGTTGAACGGACAGTCGACGTCGCGGGGAACTATCTCTACGGTAACAACGATCAGCTGATCCTGTCTGCCCGGGCTGGCATCTCGGCCAGGGACACGTTGTATGGTTTTCGCGTCGAGTCGCGATACCTGATCGGGGTCAGCGGCACCAACGGTGTTCGGCGCATGGACCGCCGTTCATGGCTCGTTGCCGGCAGTCTCGATCGGCGGCCGGAAGATCGGCATTCCCAGTTCATTCTTGCGAGCGTCGAACAGAGTTTCGAATTGCGGATCAACAGCCGCATCAACGCCGGTGCCGGCTACAAGTACCTGATCGATTGCGACACCACCTATCAACTCGATGCCAGCGCCGCGATCGTCGGCGAATGGAGTTCGCTGCCGCCGACCACGGCGCTGGGCGCCGGCGCCGGCGTGCAGCGATCGCAGTTGATGCGTTTTTCGAACCGGCTCCGATTCCGCAACCAGTTCACCGACAAGATGAACCTCGATCACGTCACCCTGATTCGTCCGCAGATCGATGACTGGTCGAACTTCCTTGGCTCGTCGCAGACGAGCGTCGGCTATCTCCTCAGCAGCAGGACCTCGCTGCGGCTGACATTCCAGAATGACTACGACAGCCAGTCGCGCTCACGCGGGGCCCGGTCGAACCACAATGGACAGATGCTGGTGGGGGCGGCGGCGACGTTCTGAGTTCGGTCCGTTCTGGCGGCTCGGGTGCGATTCTGGTGTGCGCACTGGCCGAGAGACCGGGCATCTCGGCTAGTGACGCTGCCTTCGGTCGCGGCCAGCCCTGAGTGCTGACGGGCAGTGCTATCGCGACCAGAACACAATACTGCCGCACCCGTTCATCTCGGAGAACTGCGCCGGTGCACCGGTGGCGGAATAGACTTCGACACCCACCAGTTCGTTGGGGCGAACGAACCCATTGATCTCGCCGGCCGACATGCCGCGCATCGTCATGCCGTTCACGAAGATCGACGGTCGACAGCGCCCAGCGGCGTTGCCGCGCATGGTGAGGATCTCTTCGCCGTTCCGGTCCCGGTCCACGTAGACACCTGGGATGGTGCGAAAGAGATCCGCCGTGAACACCGGCCGACGCTGTGCGATCTCGTCCCTGGTCAGAAAGCGCCCGCTACCCGACTGACGCCGACGCTTCATGAACTCGATCAGGTTGTTGTTGCCCATCCGGTTGGCGGTGATGCGAACGGTATCCAGCACCGACTGCAACGTCATCATCGCGATGCGGACCGGCGGCGCCCCATCGATGACGTCGACCGGCAGCGTCACCGGGTAGTGTGCCAGTGCGCGCACCTCGAGGGTCCGCGTGCCGGTTGGAATGCCTGTCAGCGTCCACTTGCCGCGCTCATCGGTGCGCGTCTGCGGTCCGTTGAGAATGCCGACGCGGGCACCAGCCAGCGGCCTGGCGCCAGTCCGCGCCACCACCGTGCCGCTGAGGCGACCGTCGCCGACGAGCTTCAGACTGGCAGTGAGTGAGTCTGTCGCGAGCGTGCTCGTGTCAGCGCGAACGATACGCGCAGTGCCGAAATGAAGATCCCGGCGCAGAAACCCGTCGTTCGGCAATTCCAGCTCGAGCGCCTCGATGCTGTCTGTGCCGCGTGCCGCCGAGAGCAGAACGGTGCCACCGCTAGGTGCGCCGCACATGGCGAACCATCCCGTCTGCTGCGTGCGAACCTGGCGGCTTGCCCGGCTCCGGTTGAACCCACCGCGCTCGATCACCATCTCGACCCACTGCGCAACAACGATCACCGAATCCATCGGTCGACGATCCGTGGCGTGCCGCACCACCCCGATGATCAGCGCATCAGAATCAGCGACCGCGGCGGCGCCGCACAGCCCGATGCGAAGCGTCCTCGCGCTCGGGGTCGCGAGGTCACGCTGCACCGCTCCTGAACCGTCGACGCGGATCTCTCGCGGCTTCGGGTCCACGCCGATCGAATCCAGCAGCGGATGCATGAACCCGAGCAGGTACCGGCCCGCTCGCACCCCTTCGAAGGCGTAACGACCGAGACCGTCGCTCACGGTCGTTGGTGCGGCACCGGACAGGCTGTCCGCGTTGACGAGTTGGACGAGGGCATCGGACAGCGGTCGTCCAGCAAGGCTGTCGAAGACTACCCCACTGATGGTGGACCCAGCAGCGGGGCGGGGCAGTTCGACACGCTGGGCCGGGGCGGTGGTCGCCACCAGTGCCGTCAACAGACCGAGACAGACGTGACAGGATTTCATGCAGGCCGTGAGTAATGTGTGACGTAGTCGCCATCAGAACATATATGGTTCGCTGGTGGCGGAGCCCATTTCACTGGTCGTCAACCGGGTTGGCTTCCAGCGTGCATTCCACCGGTACGGCGACATGGGCGTGGGTCAAGCGCGTGCAGGGCACCACCTCGCTGCCAGAGGGGCTGCCGGGTGCACAGGGAAAGATTCCAGTGATTCTCGACGGAGGAATCCGGCGCGGCACGAATGTCTTCACCGCGCTGGCACTCGGTGCTGTGGCGGTTGGCATCGGCCGGCCATACATCAGGTGCTTGGCGCGTTCGGTCAGGAGGGCGTCGGGATGGTCCTGGCGTTCCTGCGTCGCGAGACGGAGCTGGTGTTGGCACAATGCGGGGCGTCCACCATCGCCCGCTCACACATCATCTAGCGGTAGGCGTCCGACCGTCGTCCACCACACCGCCCGGTGCGATGGACGACGGGAAGGACGAGGTCAGTTTCCCGGGCGGGGCGGCCGTGGCAGTGCCGTCGGCGGCAGAATGCCATTCAGCCGCATGTAGTTCGACAGCTGACTGTAGTGATCCGCCATGTCGAGCGCGTGGCCGAGCACCATGTTGGCGCGCGTCGAGGTCCGCGTGTTGCCATTGAAGGTGATCGAGATCTGGTCGGCCAGCGAGGCATCGGTGAGTTGCGCGAACGCGCTCTGACAGAACGCGAATGACGCCTTCATTTTTGTCACCAGCTCCTCCTTCGGCCAGGTGGCCTTCACGGAGTCAGGCGTGGTGGTGTCCTTCGGGTCGACAGTGGCCTTCATCGCCCCGTAGTTGTTACAGAAGAAATAGTTGTCGGCGGCCACATGTTGCGCGATGTAGCCGATCGTGAGCTGCGCCGGCGTTGGCTTGTATCCGAACTTGGCGGCCGGAATGGAATCGAACGCCTGTGCGACGTTGCGTTCGAGCGCCAGCGTCCGGGTGCCGAACGACGCCGTGATGGGATTTGCCGGAGGCCCGGCGGGCGCGGGCTGGGCAAGAATGGTCGCGGGCAGTGACGCTGCCACAAATGCGACGAGCAACGGCTTCATACAGTCTCCAGACAGGGTGACGAGGATTGACGCATGAGAGTGGGGTACGGGCCGGGTGTTTGCAACCGCGGCGGCTGGATTGCCCGAATGCGGCCCCGACCGTATCTATTGCTCTGTGGCAGGGCTTCGCCGCTGCGCACCACCCAGCCAGAGGAGCACGTGTCACGCGCGCAGCACAGGCAGTCGGACGCAGGGTTGCCCCCCATCCCATTCTCTCGATGAAGGATTCGATCAAGGCGACGGTCACCGCGTGCGTCATGTGCAGTGCAGCGCTCGCCGCCTGGCGACCGCTGGAAGGCGTGCTGTGCCGCTCCCCGGTTTGCGCGGGGCGACACCTTGCCCTGCCGGCGGCGAGCAAGTGCCCGGAGTGCACCCGGCCGCTGACGACTCCGCAGCTTGCCCGCGGGCACTGCGAGAGCGCACTGTGCCGAGAGGAAGTCCTTCGGGGACGACGCGAGAAAGAGTCAGCCCGCAAGGCGGCGCTGCTCGTCAGCCTGCAGCGACGCCGTACGCGCGCTGCAGCGCAGCGCGGCATGTCGCGCGACGAGCAGGACACCTACAAGGCGGCGTTGCTGCCCAGAAACCTCGATCGCGCGTCGCGGCTCACACCTCGGCGGCGCACGTCGCACGAGGCACACCTGCGCGCCTGTCTCGCCGAGGCCCGGGAGCATCTTGCCACGTCGAAGGCGCCCTTCGTCGTGGAGGCCGCGCCGGTTATTGGTGCGCCGACCGCCGCACAACGCGCCGAATCGCAACTGCTGCTGGCAGGGTGTGCAGCCTGCCGGGGACAGTGTTGCCGGGAAGGTGGAGATCATGCATTTCTCTCGGTTGACTCGATGACTGCGTATCTGCAGCGATTCCCCGCGGCGGACGATGACGCTGTCGTGGTGCACCACATGCAGCACATCGGTGAACAGACGATGACACATGGATGTGTGTACCAGGGTGTACGCGGCTGCACGCTCGCGCCGGAACTCCGTGCCGATATCTGCCACCGCTTCCACTGTACCGGCCTGATGATGCTGAAAGGGCAGTTCGCCGCCGGGGAACCGATTCGGGCCTACGTGATGCACCGGCGTGGCGAACGTCTCTCGGGCGGTCGATTCATCGAGATTGCCAGCACCGGTGATCCGGCGACAGCGGAGCAGGGGGCGGCGCCTCCGGTGTGCTGATCCTGCGGTGTAATGCGGGGGTGACGGCGCACGGCTCTCCCGCTGCGTGCACCCTCAGACACAGACGGCTTGCCCTTCGCCAGTCCGCACCCCATGCTGTTGGCTCATCAGGAATCGGTGTCGGGGCAGTGTTCCGAAGGTCCCCCCTCTTCCGGTTGTGTCAAGCACGTGCGAGCAGCAGGCGCGCATGGGCGGGTCCCGCGCAGTGGAGTCACATGTCACACGAGATACACGTCGTCGTGTCAGGACGCACCGAACCACTTCGTTTCACGGAGACGGTCCGACTTGGTCGCGCTGCAACCAACGCCATCGTGGTGAACGAAGCGGTGGTCAGCGGCGAGCACCTCGAGTTGCGGCGCACGGCTGACGGCTGGGACGTCGTCGATCTTGGCAGCTCCAACGGCACATACATCGACGGGAAGTCGGTGGCGAGCGCACGTGTCGGTCTCGCGACCACGGTCTCGCTCGGACATGGCGGTCCGAAGGTGTACCTGACGATTCCCAGTCTCGCCGCAGGTGACGGCACGCTGAAGGTGCAGCCGAGCGACATCGTCGATCGGTATTTCGGTGCCAAGGAGCCGGAGAACATGTCGCCGCACACCCAGTTGCTGCGGGTGGCCGTGCAGGAGCGACGCGTCACGGAGACCAACACCTGGCTGAAGCGCGTGCGGCACTATCGTGTTGCGGTCGGCATCCTCATCGGGGTCGCCGCCGCCGCCGGTGCCATGGCCATCTGGCAGGCACGTCGCGTCGACGCGCTGCGTGCCTCCGCTGGCGCCGTCTTCAGCACGATCAAGTCGCTCGACCTGGATCTGCGACGCCTCGAGGCGAAAAGCGGTCCGGACAAGTCGATCCAGGAGCGTCGCGCGCGACTCGAGCGGCAGTATGACGACCTGCTCAAGACACTCGGCATTTACAACAGCCGGACGCCCGCCGATGTGCAGCTGATTTATCGGACCGTGCACCGGCTGGGAGAGTCGGAGGCAACGGTGCCACGGGATTTCGTCGATGAAGTGCGCAAGTACATCGCGAAATGGAAGACCGAGGACATCCGGCCGTTCCTGTCGCGTGCGGCGGCGAAGGACATGGCGCCGCTGATCGGTGGAATCATGCTGCAGCACCACCTGCCGCGCGAGTTCTTCTATCTCGCGCTGCAGGAGAGCCGACTGAATCCCAGGGCGATCGGGCCACAGACGCGCTTCGGCGTGCCGAAGGGGCTGTGGCAGTTCATTCCCCCGACGGCGAAGATGTATGGATTGAAGCTCGGGCCGTTGCAGGGCGAACGCACGTTCGATCCCGCAGACGATCGTCACAACGTGGCAAAGGCCTCGACGGCGGCCGCGCGGTATCTCGAAGACCTGTACACGACCGATGCACAGGCCTCGGGATTGCTGGTGATGGCGTCGTACAACATGGGCGAGACCCGGCTGCTCAAGCTCATCAGGACGATGCCGGAGTCGCCGAGCGATCGCAACTTCTGGGCGTTGATGGCGAAGCATCGGAAGGACATTCCAGACGAGACGTACAACTATGTGTTCCGGGTGGTGTCGGCTGCGGTGATCGGCGCGAATCCCCGGCTGTTCGGATTCGATTTCGATCCGATCTTCGGGGCGACGTCGGACTCACTGGTGGCAACGGCTGCGCCGTGAACGGATCGTGACCCACGGAAGTCCGTGACGCCAGGATCGTGTGTGGTGTGGCTCAGCACGACTCACGATGCTTGAATGACATCTCGTTGCCTTTCCTCTTTCGCAGGAAGAGTGGATGCGTTCGAATCGTGGGTCCTTCGTTGTGCTTGCCTGGCTCGCAGCGCTGACGACCGCGACGCACGCGCTCTCGGCGCAGGCAGCACGTGCTGCGGTCAACACGATCGCCCGCGGGAAGACGATCTTCGAGTCGACCTGTCGGGGCTGCCATACCGTCTCCCCGCCGCTGCAGGGTGGACCCGCAATGTCGCGCATCGCGCAGCGGTATGTCGAACGGCTCGGCTCGCGCGCGTCCGCCTCCACGCGCATAGCTGAGTGGCTCGCCGGCCCGACCGCTGAGAAGAGCCTGTTGCCGAGGGACGAGGTGGCGCGTTTCGGGGTGATGCCACACCAACCGTTGGCAGATGCCGGTCGATTTGCGGTGGCGGCGTATGTGGTGACGTTGGTGGATGCGGGACCAGGCCGGCGGAAGGGCAAACGGCGGTGACAAGACCTTCCGGCGTTCAGAACCCCCCGAAGTGCACGCCAACACCCGCGTACTGCACCCGTTCCCGAAAGAACTGCCCATACGGCGACGGCCCTTCGTAGTACTCGGCAAAGATCCCCCAACGCCGACCCGGTGGCTGCGTGCCGCGCGCCCGATCGTACTCGAGGCCCGCGCGCGCGCTCACACTGGGTTTCCAGTCATGCTCCTCCGAAGTCTTGACGTCCGTCGCGGCAAGGAAGCGGAATCCGCCCAGCCCGCCGAGTGGAACGATCCATGTCATCGGCCTGAACTCGACGCCACCATGCACGATCGTTCCCGCCAGGTCGGCCGGATCGCGGTTGATCAGCCGCTCGCCACCGCCGTAGAATCGCAGTGCTCCGGCATCGAGCGAGAGCAACGCTTCGACTGACTCGAACGAGAGGTTCTCGCGGTCGCGTCGGGCCGGCGGTTCGCGAAGCAGGTACTCATCCCCCAGATGTGAACTCTGGTGATAGACGCGCACGCGCATCGAACCGCGCCCCCGGCGAATCGTGAGCGGTATGCCGATGACATAGTCGGCATTCAGCAGATCATACGATGGGGCTTCCAGATCGAACTGTGCGAACACCGCGGCCGACAGCGACAACTGCACACCGTCACCGGGACGCGACCCTGACCAACGGCCGAGGCCGAACATGTCGCCGATGCCGACGGATGCGAGATTGCTGTTGGGCTGGACTGGCCCGCTGCCGGACCGTTCCTGCAGCAGCGATACGAACGAGTGCGGCGCTTTCGGATCGGCCACCAGCGGACAGAAGACATCGCCTCGCGGCAGCGGCGTATAGCCAGCCTTCTCATTGGCTGGCAGACCGGTGCCGCAGCGATCGGGGAACGAGCCCTGCGCAAGAAGCGATACTGGACCTGAGAGCAGGATCGCGGTCGCAAACGAGCCGAGAGCGGCGTGACGAGGGATGAGCGACATGGGCGGAGGGTCCATGGGAAGACAGCTCGTGCGGAGTCGGCCAGTTGTATCATACAACGCGAGCCACCTGTCGCGACAGGACGCTCAGACAGCGCCCTGAAACGGCGACACTGTACTGGATGCTGCGGTGGGCGCCGAAGCGCGATGAATCGAACTGTCGGTCTCGGCCTCCACGTTACCGCCCCGCCTTTCGTGGCATGCGATCCGTCGCCATCGCGGCGTGATACGCGAATGATGCGACGATCACCGCATTCTTCATCAGGTCCTCTGCCTGGATCGTATCGTAGAAGTCCAGATTGGTGTGGCCACCCGTACCAGGGATATGATCCTGCAGGAACTGGAACCCCGGTAGTCCAGCCTCGTCGAAGGCGACATGGTCCGTGCTGCCGAGGCTCTGGTTCGAGACCACCGTCATCCCGAGATCGCGGAAGGGGGCCATCCACGTGGTCAGTTGCGAGCGGGCGCGTTCATTCCCTTGCAGGTAGATCCCGCGATACTGGCCGGCGCCGTAATCCTGATTGAAGTAGGCTGAAAATTTCTCGGCGGCCGGCTTCAGGCCGATGGTCGAGTCGTTCGCATTGCCGAAGTGCTGGCGCACGTATGCACGCGAGCCGAACAACCCTTGCTCTTCACCCGACCAGAGCGCGATCCGAATCGTGCGGCGCGGTCTGGCCCCGATTGCCTTGAGGATTCGTGCCGCTTCGAGCATCACCGCGACTCCCGACGTATTGTCGCTTGCATTGGGGCTGGCGTGCCAGGTGTCGAGGTGAGCGCCGATCATCACCACCTCGTCGGCGCGATCGGTACCGGGAATTTCGCCGATGATGTTGGCGGCTTTTTCAACGCGCTCACCGATCGTGTTTCGTACTTCGATTTCGACCTTCACCGGAATACCGCGCTTGAGGATGCGGTACATCCGGTTGTAGTGCTCCGGCGTGATGGCGACGATTGCTGGCGACGCGAGCACTCCCGCCCGGGACCACTGGTCGCCGCGCGCGCCCGGACGTGAGAAGCCGCGTACCGCACCGAGCCACCCGCTCTCGCTTTGCAGGACCGCGGTCACACCTTCTGCGGCGTAGAAGGCGACCTTTTCTTCGGCAGTGAGCAGGTCTGCGTTGGGGATGATACGTGGTGCTGGTGCCCGTGGCGGGACGACCACCGTACGCTCGATGATCTCGAGGTCCTTCTCCGTGAGTCGCGGCACTCCGCGTGCGAGCGCAGCAAGGTCGATCGGCACCGGCGGCGTCACCAGCACCGCCTTGCCCTTCAGTGTGCCGCGATGCGTCGCGAGATCCTGGCGCGAGACCAGATCGACGATCACCGCTTCCGCCACCTGCCGACCGTTTGTGCTCGCGGTATGTGCGATCGGATAGCCCACCATCGGCGTGTAGTCAGGTTCGAGCAGGTGCAGCGAGACATAGTCGTTGTCCCAGGTCACGCCGTACTCCATGTACGGTTCGGCCGCGACATTCACCAGTCCGATGCGAGTCATCTCACCCTGCACCCAGCGCTGGGCGCGTTGCATGTCGCGTGAATTCGTGAGTCGAGCACCGAGTACGTCGGCGATGTAGCCCTCGAACTCCATGACCTGTGATCGGCGCAATCCTTCCTCCCGGATTCTGGCGACCATCATCAGGTCGACCTCGTCGTCTACCGGTTGGAACGCGGCGCTGCTCAGGAAGAGGAAGAGCGCGGCCGCGAGCGGCTTGATTCCTGTACGCATGGTCTGGATGGCAGAAGGGTGCGGTAGTGGCTCGCCCGCGCCACCGACGGCAAAGAATGGTGCACGTCACTGCCCATGACCAGTCATCGGCCTCTCCGCGTTCCGACACGCGTCGCGTGCGCGGGTGCTCTTGCCGCAAGGCGCTCCAGCCGGTATCTCCTCCCGGACGACCTCACCCCCCGGAGTGACCATGATGCTCGCCCATGCCGTCAGCGGCGCTGTCTCGCTGCTCGCGATTCTCTCGCTCGCAGGCACACTCGGCGCCCAGGCAACCGGCGACACCACCCGACGCACCGCCCCTGAATCCGAGCTGCCGCTGATTCCGACGCGGGCCCTGAAGTTCACCACCGATGAAGGGACATGGATGTCCCTCGATCTGTCGCCCGACGGACGGACCGTCGTCTTCGACCTGCTCGGTGATCTCTACACGATCCCGGTCACCGGTGGTGCCGCGACACGGATCACCAGCGGATCGGGTTTCGACGGCCAACCGCGGTTCGCACCGGATGGCAAGTCGATCGTGTTCGTCAGCGATCGCTCCGGCAGCGAGAACCTCTGGCTCGTCGATCCAGACGGCAAGCGCGTGCGGCCGCTCAGCCGAGGTAACGCGCAAGCGTTCGTCTCGCCCGACTTCACGCCGGATGGGCAGTATGTCGTGACGTCGAAAGGCGGCGACCTGTGGCTCTATCACGTCGGTGGTGGCAGCGGACTGCGGCTCACCGGCGTCACACCACCGGCGACGGGCGGCGGGCCTGAGGGTGGAGCGGCGCCGGCGAACTTCATGGGTGCCAGCGTTTCGCCTGATGGTCGCTACATCTACGCCGGCGCCCGCACCGGACCGGCCGGTTACAACCAGATGATGGGAACCACACAGGTCGTGATGTACGACCGGCAGACAGGGCGTCTGGCCACGCGCACGCTCAACCTGGGCACGGCATTCCGGCCCGCCATCTCGCCTGACGGGAAGTATCTGGCATACGGCTCGCGGCAGATGTCGGTGACGGGGCTCAAGCTGCGTGAACTCGACAGCGGCGACGAGCGCTGGCTCTCGAATGACATCCAGCGCGACGACATCGAATCGCGCGGCTCACGCGACCTGCTGCCGGGCTACGCGTGGACCGGCGACTCGAAGACCATCATCCTCGCCCATCACGGCAAGATCTGGAGTCTCGACGTTGCGTCGGGCCGACAGACGGCCATTCCGTTTAGTGCCGACGTCGACCAGCTGATCGGCGATCTGGTGAAGTTCGAATATCCCATCAACGACACGCTGCTCACCGTGCGCCAGATTCGCGGTGCGCGTCCGTCACCCGACGGCAAGCGTCTCGCCTTCTCGGCACTCGACCGACTGTGGGTGATGGCTCTGCCGAGTGGCACACCGCGGCGGCTCACCACATCGACCGATGGCGAACATCAGCCGGTGTGGTCGCCGGATGGCAAGTACATCGCGTACGTGTCGTGGACGGAGGAGGGTGGGGACATCTGGCGTCTTCCCGCCGCGGGCGGACGACCGGAAAAGCTCACGACCCAGTCGGCGTTCTACGACGACATCATGTACTCGTCTACAGGCACGCGCATCGTGGCCGCACGTGCGGCGCGCACACAGCGCGTGATCGTGAACGATGAGATCAACCCGAACCTGGTGATCACCGATCTGGTATGGATTCCGGCCAATGGCGGAGCTTCGACCTTCATCACGTCGCTCACCAACGCCGGTCGACCACACTTCACCACCGATAGTACCCGAATCTGGATCTACGAAAGTGCCGATGGGCTGGTCTCGATGCGTTGGGACGGCACCGATCGCAGGGCGCACCTGAAGGTCACCGGTTTTCAGGCACCGAACGCCGGTCCGACCGCGCGACCGCGCCAGGCC
>Ga0163155_10004666_pt1 | contig 13964 bp, 8 predicted proteins | sample OliLakLV19SP4G1_FD_148611 | JGI IMG/M metagenome (GOLD analysis project Ga0163155, IMG submission 148611) | Freshwater microbial mat bacterial communities from Lake Vanda, McMurdo Dry Valleys, Antarctica - Oligotrophic Lake LV.19.SP4.G1 | ecosystem: Environmental > Aquatic > Freshwater > Lake >...
AGCGGGCTCGCCGCCCCAACGCGCCGCGATCCAATAGGCGCGGCAAGCTTCTTCGCTCGCGAACCGCGCCTCGAATGCCGGCGCCGTCTTGGGAAAATCACGCCACAGATCGTCCGGCAGCAACTGCGTCATGGGCTATCTCCTTGTTGGAGATCACATACCCGCTGACTGCGCCGGAACTAAGGGGAGAGGCATGCATGGCAAGTCCCGAGCACATCATCGGGTGGTCGTCCACAATCGCAATGCGCAAGGTGGGCGATCGACTTCGGCCGGAGCCAGCGGCAGCGCTACCGTGATCGACGTCCGCTGCAGTTTTGTTGTCACTTAGGGTCATTCAGTGGACTCTGGCCCAAACACTGCGTCTACGTAATGTTTGTCGGCAGTGTGACACAATATGGTCGCGTTAGGAAGCGACGCTAACATTTTAGATCATCTGGGAAACAACCCAAATCTTCGAATGAAATCAAGTCTTTTCACAGTTTCCCGCAGCCAGATCGGGAGCGGTTTCACTCCGCCAGCCGAGGTCGGCGCTTTGGCGCCAGGACTTGATGCGGGCACTTTGTCCCGATGCGGCCGATCGCCTGGCGGAGGCGAACTCGATCACGCCGACACCTGAAGATCGGCCCCCCGATGACGTGCTCACCGTGACCTGGACACTGAAAGCACGGCCGACGGACGCGATCAGCAAACGAGCTGGCAATCCGAAACGTCCGGTGCTCGAAAGCCCGTTCGACGTTTCGAAGGCGTTCGTCACCCGGGCGTCTGCGCCTGCTTTGAGCAGCGCGATAAGAGCCGGGTCAGCGGCGGCCGGGTCGATACCCTCTTGGCCCGATACGATGGTGAGCCAAGGTTTCAATCGCCGCGCGTCGGCTGCCGACAGATCAAGGATGGCGCCGATCTCGTCGATGGCGGCAAAAGGTCCATCGCCAGGTCCGGCTGGTCGTCCACGGGCACGGTAGGCAGCGACCTCGGCGCCGCTGCGTCGAGCATCCTGGTCGGCGTCGCGGTAGTCGAGGATCGCGGCAGCGATCGCTTCGGCGCGGCTGGGAGGCGCGATCACCGCATCGACAAGCGCTTCAATGACCTCTGGCCTCGCTGCGTTAAGATCAACTTTGCCGGCTTCGTCGGCAATCTCGATGGTCAGCCGTCCGCCGCTGGGTGGAACGCATGTCGAGCGTAACCGCAGCCCTGCCAGTCGATCCCCGCGGTTCGCGCGTGACAGCAAGTCGAACACGGCAAGTTCGAGGCCGCCATTGGCGAGCGCTCGAGCCTCGGCGTTGCGAACCGCGTTCGATGTAATCTGCAGGTGATCGCGCACTGCAGTCGAAAATCCGACCGCAACAAGTCCGAGCAGACCCACGACGGCGATGACCGGCACCAACACAAAGCCGCCGTTCGACGCCGGCGTCTTCTGGGTGTTAGTGATGATGCCCGCTGCGGCCGTGAGAGCCTTTGCCCGCCGACGGCCCAGGAATGCCGAGCACATGACGGTGAGGTCCCTTCATATCGGCTGATTGGAAGGCATAACTGCGGGCTTCGATGTAGGCGAGTAGGTCCTCCACATCGCTCTCAGACAACTGCAGCGATGGCATCCGGACGACCGGGTAACGCGCCGCGAGTTCAAGCGCGATTGGATCTTTCTCGCGGTGCATACGCGATGGCGACCGAATGAACTTGATCAACCAGTCCCGTTCTCGGCGCTCACTGAGGCCTGCAAGGTTTGGTCCAACGACAGCGCCTTTGCCAATAGCGTGACATGAGGCACAGGCCTTGGCAAACAACGCTTCGCCAGGTTGGTTTTTCGGCGGCTCATTCGTCGTTGGCAGAGCCTCCACGGCGACACGTTCGGCCCGCACGACCGGGTCCATTCTCCGGATTGTGAGAGCCAAGACGCCAATGTCGCCAAACGCGCTATCACGCAACCACTCGCCAGTGCGATCATTGTAGATCATGATCTGACTACCGTGTTCGGTGATTTTCTGGCTCCGCTCACCAAGCTTGTAGCGTACCGCGTCGATGTCCGCGACGGACCCTGTCAAGAACAGCCAGCGAGGATCAGATCGAAAGGCGTCTGCGTGGCGCTTCAAGCGTTCCGGCGTATCGTTCTTTGGGTCGATACTGATCGACACAAAATGGACATCTCGACCGGCCGCATCACCAAGTTCGCCATAGACCTGCGCCAGTCTCGCCGTGATGAGAGGGCAGATGTCCATGCAGCTTGTATAGATGAAGCTGAAGACGACGATCTTATCCTTGATAACATCGTCGTAGAAGCGGACTTTCTGCCCATCCTGGGTCGACAATACGACGTTTGGCAAATAGTCGGCCGCGCGACGCGCTTCTGCGGGTTCAGGTATGGTGCCAAAGATCACGACCGATAGTGCGATCACAAAGGCTGCCACGCGCTGGACACTTGTGCTTTTGCACATTCTAAAACTCCGAAAAGAGGCGTCCGTTGTGGCAGGGCTTTGCAACGCAGCTCATCAACGTGAAGCTGTGGTCCGGCGGCGCGGGTCCCCTTCGGGCAGAATCTCCGGCGTCTTCCAGGTCACGCCGTCCCGCGATGGGATTGGCGTCTGGGTCGGAACCCACTGCGGTTGGCCTTTAAATTCGGGCGTTCCCGGTGCCGCCGATAGGATCTGCATGCGCAGAAGCATCGCGAAGTCCTCGTGAACCGTGTTGTGGCAGTGCGCCACGTACGCGCCGCCAAACTCACCGAACCGGACCTGCATGCGCACGGTCCCCCGGCCTTCGGTACCTAAGCGCCAGACGTCCTTGCGCGCCCCACGCTCGGTCGCTGGTATCGGATCGCCCGCACGGTCGATCGTGACGCCTTCTTCGAAGTGAAGATGGATCGGGTGGTCCCAACCGCCGCTGCCGTTAATCAACACCCAATGCTCGATCTCGCCGGGTTTGGGGATCAATGCCGAAATGCGGTTGGCATTGAGCGAATGTGTCTCTTTGCCATCAATCCGGATTGCCCAAGGAAAGTATTCGAAATCACCGCACGACGGCGTGCACTCTCCGGTCACGGGATCGCGAGCATCTGCTCCGCCATTGCGCTTGAACTCAATTTCACGGACGCGGACTGGTTTTTCGATCTCGATTTGCGTGGTCAATGAACTCGCCCCCGTCGCCGACCATTCCGGAGCCGAGAAGTCAACGCTGCGATCGACGTCAGCCAAGGTGTAGGTTTTGGACGGATCATCGACGCTCTTGACGCTGCTCACGACCCGGATCTGCATGGCCGGACCGACGGCGGGATCGTCTTCTTCCCCTTGCAATGCGCTGGCGAGCGTATGTGTCTCCTTGGGTCGCCGACCGTTCTGGTGCTCGACGAGGTTGATCATCTGGATGAGGTCGCCGGGTACGAACTGTGAGAAGTCGACAACTATGTCGAACCGCTCGCCCGGTGCCATGTAGTCGAGCTCCGTCACACGAACTGGCTTGACGAGAAGATTTCCGTCGTTAGCCACGACCCACATCGGCACGCGCGTGCGCGACGCAAAGCGAGATGACTTTTCAACCATCAAAAGCATCTTGAAGAAGCGCGCCATGGTGGCACACACCATCCGGAATCGGTAGCGACGCGGCAGCACCTCGAGGTAGGGGCAGAAAGCACCATTAACTGCCATGACATCTCCGACATACCCGTCGGTGTCGAAGATGTCGTATGTGAGCTGCCCTTCTTGATCATAGGCCGGGTTGGTCAGCATCAAGTTGATGTCAAAGTCGAGATTGCCCCAGGGCTTACGGGTGCCGCTCGGCAGGCGCAGGTTGATACCGTCGGCGGTCGTCTCATGCCCCCGGTCTGGACCCGAGTAATTGTTGATCAGCCCAGCCATGCCCTTCTGCACGTTCTCGGCTGTGTAGAAGAAGCGGTGATCGTGGAACCACAACGAACTCTGGATTTCGCGGAAATCACCTTCAATGCGCTTGAAGCCACCATCATCTGTCGGTGTCGAACAGCGATCCTGCCAACGGGGAACGTTCGTCGCGCGCACGGTCGGCAGGTCGCGCCGGGCGCACAATGCGCTGTAGCGATAGTCATAAAACGTGCCTGGGTAATGATAGGCGTTGCACGCCCCATCGCTTTCCGCACCGTTATGGCCGTTGTGCATATGGGTTGAAATTTGGTTCTTGCCAAAGCCACCGTTGAGCGTCGGATCATCTGGCAAGTCGTTGTAAATGCGACAAAGAACAGCTTCGTCATAGCGCATCTGCATGAGCTGCGGCGTCGGGCTGCCATAACGCGATCCCGTCATCGAGCCTGGAGCGAGCGGCGCGCGTGAACCGAACGACCAAACGGAATTGGCATTCTGTGCTTGAAACAGGGGATGGGCTTTTGCCCCCGGCTTCACTTGACCTACCGAGAGAAGATACCCGACTTTTGGTGTCGCCTCTTCCCAACGCTGGTGGGCGAAGAATTCGGTCGGCGGCCGACCCTCCATCGGGCCGCGCCCGGTCACCGGGTTCCTGGCACGCGCGCCACCCGACTCCGAAAATTCCTGGTGATAAGAAAACTTACGTGCAGGTGGCTCGTTGGTTTTCCCGAATGCATACGAACCGTCGCCAAGACCAACCATTGGGATCGGCTTCAAAAGCTCAGCGCGCGGCAATGGCTGAGTGAATTTCTTTGCGCCAAATAGCGGGCTTCGTGGTGTTCCGGTCGGCACCTGAGCGTAGGCGCTTGTCGCGAACGGGCTCAAGCCATTCTTGCAGGCAATGACCCCACCAGCCGTCAACAAACCCCAACGGAACATGTCGCGGCGGGTGATCTCGCCTTGCGTCAAAGCGCGGGCGATTTCCTGCCGATTCCGGCGAGCGTTCTCAGCCTCGCGGCGCCGCCGCGCCGAGGCATTTCGTTCGATGTACATGATTAATCCGTGCTCTCGTGGCCAGATAACCGGCTGATGCTACGCAATATGGCGCGACCACATCCATTAACGTGGTTTATGGACACTAGATTACTCTCGCGTGGCATCAGACCCAATAGGCCAACCGACAATGATCAGACCGGACCATGGTCTGACAGACCTGCGGAGGGGGCGTTAAGCCACTTGCGCAAACCCCGATTTTGCGCTCCAGGCTGATTTGGATCAGATTGAAGCGGACGCCGACGACAAAGGGCTGATCGACCACATCTGAAGCTTGAGTTGAGCGGCCGGCCGAGACTGCAATCGCCCGCAGTCTGCGTTGATCAAAAAAAGTCGACTGACCTGCGATTGGCCTGATGAAAATCATTGCTGCCCAATGTGATTAACCGAAGGGCGGCGTGACCGTGGTACGATTGATACAGTCGCTTATAATTATTGGTCGGAGCGACAGGATTTGAACCTGCGACCCCCAGTCCCCCAGACTGGTGCGCTACCAGGCTGCGCTACGCTCCGACAGAGCGCCCCTTGTGCCTGTGAAACGATCTGCGGTCAACGGCGCTGGCGATCGTGGCAATTGGTCCAATTGTCAGTCACTCGCGGCGCCTCGAGCGACTGCGGCGCTTGCCGAGCGTGTTGGACCTGCGGCTGAGCCCATGTGCACCAGTAACATCAGGCTCCAATCAATGCCGCCATCGCTACCCGGCTCACCATTCACGGCTCACCATTCACGGCCACCAGTCACGGCCACCGGTCACGGCCACCGGTTACGACCACCGGTCACGGCCACCGGTCACGGCCACCATTCACGGCTGACTAGCCACCGGCCATGCCACCGCCAGCACGGCCGCACTCACGCGAGGCGCCTCAGGATGGCGACGACTTCGACGTGGGGCGTGAACAGGAACTGGTCGAACGGCGTCACGCTCTCGATCGTGTATCCGCCGGCCGTCAGCGTCGCGAGATCGCGGGCGAGCGTGCCGGGCGCGCAGCTGACGGCGATCACCGTTCGGGCTTTCGACTTCGCGATCCGCTCGGCTTGTGCGGCAGCGCCGGCCCTCGGCGGGTCGAAAACGATCGCATCAAAAGCGTCGAGTTCGCGTGTCGACAGCGGGTCGCGGAACAGGTCGCGTGCGAGCGTGCTGACCGGCTTCAGTCCCTGGGCGCGACGGTAGGCTGCTTCGAGCGCTGCGATGGCGCGCTTGTCGCTGTCGACCGCCAGCACTTCGGCGATCGCCGCCATCGGGAAGGTGAACGTTCCCACCCCGCAATAGAGGTCGGCCACGCGTTTGACGGCGGGCTTGAATTTGCCTCGCCTGATCGTCAGCGCGTCGCCGATGCAGGCGGCCATCGCCCGTTCGATCTCGGGAACGGCTTGCAGAAATACGCCCGGTGGCGGCGCGATATCAGCCGTGCCGAAGCGAATGGTCGGCTCGGCGGCAACGTAGAGTGGATCGCGGTCGAGCGATACGCGTAGCAACTGGGCGTTGCGCGCAATCAGTGCGATTTTTTCCCGTATTTCTGGCTCCGGTGCGGTGCCGCCGCCCTCGACAACGACATCGATGCCGTTGTCTGTCTCTGTCGCGATGAAGCGCAAGCCGTCGCCGGTTTTCGCCTCGGACCGACCGGGAAACCGCGGCAGCAGGACGTCGGCGAGATCGCGCAGCGCTGGCAGTTTCTCGACGAGTGCTGGGCGCAGCACGGGACATTCGTGCACGTCGAAAATGCGGTGTTCGCGGCGCTCGTGGAAGCCGACGATAATGCCATGTGGGCCGCGCTTTGCACCCAGCACCGCGCGCCGCCTCGAGCCGATCGGTGCTGTCACCATGGGCGCGATGGCTGGTGTCAGTCCGTGCTGGGCCAGGGCGCCGGAGACAACCGCTGTTTTCCACGCGGTGTAGGTGGCGGGCTTGATGTGCTGCATGGCGCAGCCACCGCAGGTGCCGAAATGCCGGCAGATGGCGGCGGTTCGCGTGTCACTTGGCGCGATGATCTCGACAATCGTGCCCTGCGTGCCGTGGACGGTCGCGCGCACGACGTCGCCAGGGGCGGCATAGGGCACGAAGACGGGTGATCCGTCTGCGGTCGCTGCGATGCCGTCGCCTTCGTGGCCGAGACGGTCAATGGTCAAACGTTCGGCTGCATTTCGATCCCCATCAGCCATGGTCGCGGTGCTCCTTGCGCCGCGCGCCGAGCAGATACTCGATGTTGCCCTCGCCACCCGTTATCGGCGACGGGATCGGCGAGGTTGGGTGCCATCCCGATGCCTCGAGCCATGCCGCGATATGGTCGACGGTCGCCAGCCGGATACGTTCGTCGCGGACAATCCCGGATTTCGAGACGTTCTGCGGACCAGCTTCGAACTGCGGCTTGACGAGGACGACCAGCCACGCGCCAACGGCGGCGAGTGTCAGGGCGGCCGGTAGCGCCTTGGTCAGCGACAGGAAGCTGACATCGGCAACGATCGCATCGGGCGCCTCTGCCAGATCGGCATGTGTCAGCATTCGCACGTCGCGGCCTTCCATGCTCGTGACCCTCGGGTCTTGGGCCAAGCGCGGGTGCAATTGCCCGGTCCCGACGTCGACGGCGTAGACCTTTTTTGCGCCGCGCTCCAACAGCACCTCTGTGAAGCCGCCGGTCGATGCGCCGACATCGAGGCAAGCGAGGCCTGTAGGATCGAAGCCGAAGGTGTCGAGGGCGGCGACCAGTTTCAAGCGGCCGCGCGAAACCATGCGCACTTCGTCGGTTGCGGTGACGAATAAGACCGCCGCGCCAACGACCGATTGCGCTGGTTTGGTCACAATCTGCCCATCAACTTCGACACGGCCGCGCAGAACGAGGTCGCGCGCGCGGGATCTCGTCGTGACGAACCCGCGCGAGACGAGTGCAACATCGAGGCGTTGTGTTGTTTGTGCCGGAGGGTCGCTCAGTCGGTCGCTGTTCAGGTCCGGCCTCCAATCCTCAGCGTAGTTAACATCGCCATGTTCCGGGCGTATAAGGCATGGAACCGTGCCCGTTCGGTCATCGGTTATCTAGGGAGAGCAACTATGAAGAAAGCAATCGTCTCGGTTCTGGCCATCGCGGCAGTCGGGCTCTCGAGCCTCGCCGTTTCTGCGCAGGATCTGTCCAAAGCGCCAGCTGGCGCCAAGGTTTCGTTCGTCGAGCCGAAGAATGGCGACACGGTTTCCAGCCCGTTCAAGGTCAAGTTTGGTCTCTCTGGCATGGAAATCTCTCCAGCCGGTACTGAGAAGCCCAACTCTGGGCACCACCACCTCCTGATCAACCAGAAACTGGCCGACCCCAAAGCTGGCATTCCTGCCGACGATACGCATAAGCATTACGGTAAAGGCCAAACCGAAGCTGAGATCACGCTCCCGGCCGGAAAGCACACGCTGCAACTTGTGCTTGGGGACCACAACCATATCCCGCACGACCCGATCGTGCAGTCCGAGGTTATCACGATCACGGTGAAGTAAGTCGGCCGGGCCGGGCCGTGCCGTGCCGTGTTGCAAATAAACACGTCGATCAACCAGCCGATGCCCGAGCATCGGCTGGTTTCAAGATCCGATTAGACAGTAGCTAAGCTACCGCTCCCGCCATGGCTTCCCCGCGTGCGGCTGGGGCCAATTCCTGGCCGAGAGCTGCAAACGCCGCCGCGACGATCCCGCCCGCGTTGAGACCAGCGGCCTCGTACATCGTTTCGTACTTGCCGTGATCGATGAAGGCGTCGGGCATCACGAGGCTGCGGACTTTGAGGCCACGATCGAGCAGCCCGTCGGCGGCGAGGAACTGCAACACATGGCTGCCGAAGCCGCCGATCGAGCCTTCCTCGACCATCACCAGCACCTCGTGGTTGCGCGCCAGCTGGCGTATGAGGTCGTGGTCGAGCGGTTTCATGAAGCGGGCGTCGGCGACGGTGGTCGACAGCCCGAGGCTGGCCAACGCGTCGGCGGCCTTCAGGCATTCGCGCAACCGGGTGCCTATCGATAGCAAGGCGACGCGGCCGTTGCCTTCACGCACGATCCGGCCGCGACCGATCTCGAGCGGTACGCCGACTGTGGGCATTTCGACGCCATAGCCGTCGCCACGGGGATAGCGGAACGCGCTCGGCCGGTCGTCGATTGCGGCCGAGGTTGCCACCATGTGGACGAGTTCGCCTTCGTCGGCGGCGGCCATGATGACGAAGTGCGGTAGGCAGCCGAGGTAGGCCATGTCGAATGTCCCGGCGTGGGTCGCCCCATCGGCGCCGACGAACCCGGCCCGGTCGATCGCAAACCTGACCGGCAGTTTCTGGAGGGCCACGTCGTGTACGATTTGGTCGTAGCCGCGCTGCAGGAACGTCGAATAGATCGCCGCGAACGGTTTATAGCCCTCGGTCGCGAGACCGGCTGCGAACGTCACAGCGTGCTGTTCGGCAATGCCGACATCGAACGTCCGATCGGGAAAGCGCGCCCCGAACGTGTCGAGCCCGGTTCCGCCGGGCATGGCGGCCGTCACCGCGACGATTTTGGGGTCGATCTCGGCCTGCGCAATAAGGCTCTGGGCGAACACCTTGGTGTAGGACGGGGCCGTCGACTTCGGCTTCACCTGGACGCCCGTCGCCACGTCGAACGTGTTGACGCCATGATAGCAGTCCGGCGAGGCTTCGGCTGGGGCATAGCCCTTGCCCTTGCGCGTCTTGACATGGACGAGGATCGGGCCTTGCTTGCAATCCCGCACGTTTTTCAAGACTGGCAGTAGCTTGTCGAAATCGTGCCCGTCGATCGGGCCAACGTAGTAAAAGCCGAGTTCTTCGAACCAGGCTCCGCCTTGCCAGAGCGAGCGGGTATACTCCTCGACGCGGGCCGCGCGGCGCTCCCATTTCTTTGGGAGCCGTTTGGCGAGCTGTTTGGCGGCGTCGCGGAGGAAGAGATACGAGCCGCTCGATGTTACGCGGGTGAGGTATGACGAGAGCGCCCCGGTTGGCGGGGCGATCGACATCTCGTTATCATTCAAGATCACGATTAATCGGCTGTCGCGGGCGCCGGCATTGTTCATGGCCTCATAGGCCATGCCAGCACTCATGGCGCCGTCGCCGATGACGGCAATCACATCGTTGGTTCGACCATCGAGATCGCGGGCCACCGCCATGCCGAGGCCCGCCGATATCGACGTCGAGGAATGGGCCGCTCCGAACGGATCGTAAGGGCTTTCGTTGCGCTTGGTAAAGCCTGACAGTCCGCCGGGCTGGCGTAGCGTCCGGATACGGTCGCGGCGGCCGGTGAGGATTTTGTGCGGGTAGGCTTGGTGGCCGACGTCCCAGATGACGCGGTCATCGGGCGTGTCGAATACGTAGTGAAGCGCGACCGTCAGCTCGACCACGCCGAGACCCGCGCCGAGGTGGCCGCCCGTGACCGACACCGCCTCGACCGTCTCGCGGCGTAACTCTTCGGCGAGTTGGGGGAGCTGGTTCTCGTTCAAGTTGCGTAAATCGCTGGGCGACCTCACGCTGTCGAGAAGGGGTTTTTCGGTCATGGTGGTCGCGCCTCCTGTACGCAGTGTCGTCACAGTCGATACGAACGGCGGCCGTATTCGGCTTCGCCGTGAGACAGTTTGCTCCGCCAAGAGGCCCGCTGCCACAGTTCACGGCGCAGGGCAAAGTGTCAGCATTTCATGACACACTGTAGCGTCAATTTGTCCGACATCAAGGGGTCTGTTTTGCCGCAGCGCACCTTTTTCGGTGCCAGCGTCAAGCCAACGTTACGCCTCCGCGCTGCAACGGCCCCACTTCCGGCGCGCGTCGGCCTGCGTGGCTGAGGGCGCACGGCTCTTCCCGGTTTCGTCGGGGCTTCACGGTTTCGTCGGGGCTTCACGGGGGCGGTAAACTCAACTAGCCAACCGGAACATCTCAATCGTCCCCGTTGGGCACCGTGCTGCAAATCACCGAACTGACCTACCGCATCGAGGGCCGCCTCATCTTTGATCAGGCGAGCGCGACGATCCCTTACGGCCACAAGGTCGGCCTAGTTGGCCGCAACGGGACCGGCAAGACAACGCTGTTGAAACTAATCCTTGGTGAACTGGCGCCGGAAACCGGCGGGATCGAGATCGCGCGCGGCCACCGCCTCGGCCACGTTGCGCAAGAGGCGCCGGGCGGGACGACGACTATCGTCGACTGGGTGCTTTCGACCGACGCCGAACGGGCAGGGCTGTTGTCAGAGGCCGATACCGCCACCGACCCGCAGCGTATTGCCGATATCCATCAACGGCTTGCCGACATCGGCGCGCATGCGGCGCCTGCGCGGGCGGCGCAAATCCTGTCCGGTCTCGGCTTCGACGAAGCCGCACAGAACCGGCCGTGTTCGGCGTTCTCGGGTGGTTGGCGGATGCGGGCTGCCCTTGCCTCCGTGCTGTTCTTGCAGCCCGAGGTGCTGCTACTCGACGAGCCGACCAACTATCTCGATCTCGAAGGCGCTCTGTGGCTCGAAAAGGAGCTCGAGCGTTACCCACACACGATCGTCATCGTCAGCCATGATCGCGATCTTTTGAACCGGTCTGTGGGCATGATCTTGCACCTCGACCGGCACAAGCTGACGCTTTATCCGGGCGGCTATGATGCGTTCGAGGAGCGGCGCGCGGAGAACCTGTCGCACAATCTGAAGGCCAAGAAGCGCCAGGACGATGAACGGCGGCGCATCCAGGCGTTCGTCGACCGGTTCAAGGCCAAGGCGACCAAGGCCGCGCAGGCTCAGAGCCGGGTCAAGCTGCTGGCCAAGATGAAGCCGATCTTTGCCGAAGCCGACAGTTCTGTCGCGCCGATCGTGCTGCCGTCTCCACAAAAGGAGCTGGCGAGCCCGCTGATCCGGATGGAAGACGCGGCGGTGGGCTATTCCGCGACGCCGGTGTTGTCGCGGCTGAACCTCAGGATCGACCACGATGACCGGATCGCGTTGCTCGGGCAAAACGGCAACGGCAAATCGACGTTTGCCAAGCTGATTGCCGGGCGAATTCCGTCGATGACGGGCAAGGTGTTCGGGGCGAACAAAATCGACGTCGGGTATTTTGCTCAGCATCAGCTCGACGATTTGTCCGAAGACGCCACGCCCTATGAATACATCGCCAAGTTGATGCCGGAGGCGACGGAAGCCGAAAAGCGCACCAAACTTGGCACGTTCGGCTTTTCCAGCGCGAAGGCCGACACCAAGTGCAGCCATCTTTCGGGCGGCGAGAAGGCGCGTCTGCTGTTGGCGTTGACCGCGTTCCACGGTCCGCATCTGTTGATCCTCGACGAGCCGACAAACCACCTCGACATCGACAGTCGCGAGGCGTTGATCCAGGCTCTGGCGGAATACGACGGCGCGGTGATCCTGATCAGCCATGACCGGCGCCTGATCGAAGCATCGGCCGATCGGCTGTGGATCGTCGGTAACGGCACCGTTCGATCATACGACGGCGATCTCGATGCCTACAGCGCGGCACTGCTGGCCGAGCGCGGCGGGCGGTCTGAAAGCGGCAACCGCAGCGCGATCACCCCTGCGGCCGGCGCCGACCGGCGTGCAGACGACCGCAGAGTTGCGGCACAGCGGCGGAGCGAACTCGCGCCACTTAAGAAGACGATGCAGGCGGCCGAGAAGGCCGTCGAAAAACTCAACGCGGATGTCGCGAAAATCGATGCGGCGCTGGGCGATGCCGACCTCTACGCGCGCGATCCGGGGAAGGCCAAGCGGCTGACCATCGATCGCGGACAAATGGCCAAGGCACTCGCCGAGGCCGAGGAGGCTTGGCTCGCAGCCGCTGACGCCTACGAGGAGGCCGAGCGCGCCATGGCGACCCAAGCTTGATTGTGACGTGCCGATGGCCTCGCCATAATCGCGCCTTGCGCTTCGCTGCACCCGGATCTTGTGCCCCCGTACCGTTCTTCGAACGGAGACGTAAAGCTATGTTATTATTTACGTTTCGCACGCGCCGTTTGCGCCTTTGCCGCCAGCTGGTTCGTCGATGAACCCGATTTCGCCACCATCCTCTGATTTCGTTTGCGGACGTTCGAAGTCGGCACCGTCGACCTATGACCGGAATGCCCGATTTCCGGACCACTGGATTCCGGTCAATGCCGCTTTGGCGCGCCTTTGGACATGAACTTCGCTTTTGTTTGAGTAAAGGACACGGCTGACACGATGGCTCAGCGGAGCGCCTACATTATTGCCGCCCGACGAACCGCCGTCGGCCGCGTCGGCGGTCTCCATGGACGGCGGCGGATCGAGGACCTGACCGCGCCGGTCATCGCGACTGCTCTCGCCGACTGCAGGGTTAATTCGGCTATCGTCGACGGCTTGATCCTCGGCAACGCGACCGAACCATCCAACCCTGCCCGCCTGATTGCGCTTGCTGCCGGCCTGTCCGGCCGGGCCGACGCTATGACCGTCGACCGGCAGTGCGCCGGTGGCCTCGACGCTATTATGATCGCCTGCCGGTCGATCATGGCGGGAGATTGCGATGTGATGGTCGCTGGCGGTGCCGAAGCGCTTTCGACCGCACCGTGGCGGATCGCACGGCCCAAGAATCTCCATCAGATGCCGCGCTTCATCGGCTATGAGCCGGCCACGTCCGACACCGGCGACGAGCCGCAGTATTTCGAGGCATCCGAGCGGTTGGCGCGGGAATATCAGCTGTCCCGCTCGGCGCTCGACATGGTCGCGCTGGCATCCCACCGGGCCGCGATCGAGGCGCGCCAGCAGCGCCGCTTTGCTGGTGAAATCGTCCCGTTGAAGCAGGCGACCGAGGAAGCGCGTGACGAACTCCCGCGCGATCTCGACGATGGCGATCTCGAAGCTCTGTCGCCATTTTCCGGCAACGGCCCGCTGACGTCGGGCAACACCAGCCCGCATGCTGACGCGGCGGCGATCGTCGTCGTGGTGTGTTCGCGCATTTGGAGCGAACTCGGTGAACCCAAGGCGCTGCGCTACGTGCGCGGGGCAAGCCTCGGCGTGTCCACGGCCAAGGAGGCCGCAGCCGCGATCCTCGCCACCGAGCGGCTGATCGAGATCGAGCCTCGCCTCGACGTTGGCAAACTGGCGGCGATCGAGACCAGCGAGACGTCGTCGGCCCAGGTGC
>Ga0163155_10004674_pt1 | contig 13952 bp, 6 predicted proteins | sample OliLakLV19SP4G1_FD_148611 | JGI IMG/M metagenome (GOLD analysis project Ga0163155, IMG submission 148611) | Freshwater microbial mat bacterial communities from Lake Vanda, McMurdo Dry Valleys, Antarctica - Oligotrophic Lake LV.19.SP4.G1 | ecosystem: Environmental > Aquatic > Freshwater > Lake >...
GACCGAGCGGGGTCCAGCAGCCGTCCGTCGTCCACGCGCCGCCGGCGCAGTTCCACGATCGGTCGATCGCCGAGGCCGAGGTCGCCAGACCGGCGACGAGGGCGAGCGTTGCACATGCCGCGGCTGAGCTGAACGAGTTTGAGTTGAAGCGATTCATGATGCGTTCCTTTGCGTCGAATAGGTGCGGCGGATCGCGTCGTTGAGCGAGCAACGCACCCAGGAGAGGGACATTTGTTGAAACGCCTCCATCAGCGTTCACTTGTCCTGTGGCAGACGACGCGGAAACCGTCGCGTAAGTGCGCCACTTCTCGGACTTTTTCCATGACGCAACAGGTTCGCGTGATTCGACAACGAGCCCTTCGCGCGGGGGGAAGGAAGGAATGAAGTTCCATCCGTCGTTCACTTGCGCGAAGGGCTCGTCAAATGTCGCTGCACCATGCGAACCTGTCTAGTCCTGCGGAGATTCACGCGGGGGACCATCCAGATGCGCCGGGCTCGAAGTTGCGCCAGTAGCAGAGGACGAATCCGCGGCCGCGATCATCTGGTTGCTCACCAGGCGCAGCGCGGTGCGCCACTCAGCAAGACTCTGCTCATCTCCGCGAGCGCCGAGCACTTCGCGCATGGAGTCAAGCAGAAGCTCGATCACCAGGTCATAGTGCTCGGGCTTAGCGCCGTAGCCCGCGTGACGTTTACCGAGTGCCGCGAGCATCGCCGCGTTCTCTTCGGGATCCACCAGGTTGCGCACGATCGCGTCAAGAGCCGCCACGAGCTTCTGCGTCTGCACCGTTGGATCGCTCCGAAAAAGCGAGCGAAGATGCGGCGCCGCGGCGAACAGCTTGCCATAAAAAATCTCGCCAAACTGCAGGCCGCTCTCCTGCACAAGCTGATAGCTCGACCGAAGCCGACCGATCAGGGCGTGATCGAGCGGCAGCGTGGAAAGCTTGCCGCCCGGTTTCGAAGTGGCTACTGGATGTCGGTGAACAGGCATCGGGTCGCTCCAGGAAATTGCTCGTAGGAATCTCACGAAGCGATTCAGCCTTCGTGGGAAAAAGTGCGTCGTCCTTGTCATTACTCTCTGCGAGAGTTCTGTAGATGTGTCCTTACTCAACAGGACGCGAGAGACCGGGCGCGGTCGCGCCGTTGGTTGGCGCGGGCGATGTGCCGACAGGCATCGGGCTCTGATCCGGCGCAACCGCCGACAGCACACTCTTCCACACCCACGGCTCGCGGTGCAGGTCGACGCCGGCTTCGGTCAGTCCTCTCAGAATCGCATCCGTATTCCCCTTGGCCCGCTCCACTACCGGCGCGACCAGCTTTTTCGCGGCTGACTGCGCCGCGAACGCACGCTCACGAGCCGCGTCAGACTCCTCGCGTGTCGCCGAATCGAAGAGCCGAACGCTCGCGTCGTACGAACCCGACGCGAGCCATCTCCCGTCGGGGCTGAAGGCGACCCCGCGGATCGCCGCGTCGTGCGCGCGAAACGAGGCGATCTGGTCGAACGTGCCCACGTCAAAGAGCACGATCTCCCCGAACCACGACCCAGCCGCCAGGCGCGTGCCGTCGGGGCTGAGCGTCAGGCACGTCACATACTGCCCGTGCCCCTCGAGCACCTTGACGCACTCGCCCGTCTCGACATTCCACACGCGCACCGTCTGATCACGCGAGCCGGAGAACAGCAGCTTCCCGTCACGACTGAAAAGCACGGCGAAAACATCAGAAAAGTGATCGTCAAGAAAGTGCAGCTCGGCGCCCGTCCGCGCGTCCCACAGTCGCACCGAGCCATCTCGCGAACCCGAGGCGACCATCGCCCCGTCTGGACTGAAGCGAACCGAGTTCACGCGAGCAGCATGCTTGCCCAGCATGGGCGTCTGTTCGCGCGAACTGATGTTCCACACGTGAACGGTGCCGTGCTCTCCGCCGGTGGCGAGGTGCGTACCCGAAGGATCGAAAGCGACCGACGCGCTGCTGCTCTCATGCCCGGGAAATTCCGCGACCGTCCGCGCGGTGCGGGTTTCCAGAATGCGTACATGGTCGTCCGCGCCCGCGATCGCAATAAAACGGCTGTCAGGTGAAAAATCAAGAGCATTGAGGGCCTTGCCGTCCGGCCTGATCCTCGCGATCGGCTGCGCAAGATCCGGATCCCACAGTCGAAGATTCCCATCGCGCGCCACCGACGCAAGCACCGATCCATCCGGCGAGAATGCGACCCCGCGTATGAATCCGCGATGGCCCTCCAGGCGTGTGCCCCCGGTAAACGGCGTGAACTCCGAGGTTCGCCACGATCTGATCGTGCGATCCCACGACGCCGAAACCAGCAGTTGATCATCCGGCCGGAACTTCAAAAACGAGACCGCATCCGTGTGTCCGCCCACACGTCCCACGATCGCCCCGTCCTCCATTGCCATCACGACGATTCCTCGATGTACGAGGCCCATCGCCAGCATCGACCCGTCATTGGAAAACGCCAGAGATCCGATCGTGCTCAGGCTCTGCGTCGCAACAAACTCCCGCGGCGGCGCATCGCTTCCGACGCTCCAGACGAAGACGCTCCCGCTCCCTCCCGCCGCCGCCACCAACTGCGAGTCGCGGCTGAAGCGGACCTGATTCACGCGACCGGGAAACACGAATTGCGATACGGGCGCGACGTCATTGGCGCTTCGCAGCCAGATGTGCCCCTCATCGTTGAACGTCGCAATCGTTTCTCCGTCCGGCGAACCCTCGAGCCCCCGCACGCCCCCCGGCTGATCATCGGCGAGCGACACCGTTATGCGCGGCGAGAGCGAAATGAGCATCGCCGATCCGCTGCTTGTCGTGACGGCTACGCGGCCATCCACCAGTGAGCTCACAGTGCGCACGCTCGCCGCGAACTTCGCAACAACCTCGACCTCGCGAAGAGTGGCGGCGTCCAGCAGCCGCACGACGCCATCCTCATCGCCCGTGAGAAGATGGCGGGCGTCCGGAGTGAACGCGAGCCCGCGCAGCTGCGATGCGGAGTCGCTCCGGTAAGTCGCCAACTGAGTCCCGCCGCTGACATCCCACAAACGTACGGTGCCGTCGCTCGCGCCGGTGGCATATCGCGTCCACTCATCGTTCACCGCCATTTCCAGGATCATCGCATCGTGGGCCACGATGGTGCCGACGCTTCGATCCGAAAGCCTGGCGAGAAAGCCCCATTCCCAACCGCCTCGCACGCACTCCGCGGCCGAAAGCCGCGTCCGCATCTGCTGGAACTCTCCCGAGTTCATCGCCGAGAGAGCGCCGGCTATCTGCGCGATATACGCCTGCCATCGAGCCTGATCCCGCTCGCGCGCCGTCTCCTGCTCCGCCAGTCCGCGACGTTTCACCTCTGTCGCCAGCCGCAGCGCAAACGCCGTGCTTATCCCCGCGACCATCACCATGCCGATCACCAGCGCCGCGCCAACGCCGACAAGCGTGCGATGACGTCTGGCAAACAGGCGACAGTGATCGATCACTCCCGGCCGTCGCGCTTCGATCGTCTGATAGTTCAGCGAACGCCGGAGATCCGCCGCAATCGCCGCCGCGCTGTTATATCGTCGCTCGGGATCCTTCTCGATCGCCTTGAGGATGATCGCTTCGAGATCGCGCTCCTTCGTGGGCGTCGAAAAAACCGGCCGGTCGGGCGCATCGTGCATGATCTTCTGGAGCGCCGCCGGAATCGGAAGATCAGCGAGCGAGTGTGGCAAACGCCCGCACGCCAGTTCATAAAGCATCACGCCCAGTGAGTACACGTCGGTGCGAATGTCAAGATCGGCGCCGCAGCCGCACTGCTCGGGGCTCATGTAGTTCAGCGTGCCGATCAACTGGCGCATGCCGGAGACCGCAGTCAGGGATTCGCCGCTCGATTCAGTTGTGCGAGCGATACCGAAGTCGATGACCTTCGCGCGCCCCTCGCGGTCGACCAGCACGTTCGCGGGCTTCAGGTCGCGATGGATCACGCCGTGCTGATGCCCATGATGCACCGCGTCGCAAACCGACGTGAACATGATGATCCGCTCGCGCAGCGACATCCCGTGACGATTCGCATACTCGGTGATCGGCAGCGCGTCGGAAATCAGCTCCATCGCGAAGAACGGCACCGGCGACGGATCCCCAAGCTGTGCGGCTCCCGCCTCATAAATCTGCGCAATGCCGGGATGCTGCAGTCGCCCAAGCGTCTCGGTCTCAAACCGGAATCGAAGATACGCGTCGGAGGTCGTCATGCTCTGGCGCATGACTTTCAACGCGACGCGCCGCTTGGGATCCTCCTGTATCGCCTCGTACACCGTCGCCATCCCGCCCACGCCAAGCACGCCAACCACAAGATAGTCGCCCACCGCGTCCGGTATCTGCGTCGCGCGCGGCGCACCTTCCGCCTCAATGCCCAGCGCGGGGGCATCCATGAATGAGTCCGATGCATCCGCGGCGTCAATCAGCGCGAGCACGCTCGACATCAATGCCGCATCTTCCGCGCACTCGCTCTTCGCGAAAGCGCGTCGAGCCGGCGCATCCAGCTCAAGCGAGAGCGTGAAGATCGCGTGCGCCCGCTTCGCAAGCTTAATGTCCCGCGCCATCGGACGGCTCCGCTTCAATTTCCGACAGCCGGTTGAAGAGCCACGCGCGGGCGACCTGCCAGTCCCGGTCCACGCTGCGCGTCCCCATCTTCAGCGCGTCCGCAATCTCAGGGATGGTCAGCCCCCCGAAAAATCGCAGTTCAACGATCTGCGCCTGGCGTTCGCTCAGTTGCGCCAGCTCGGCGAGCGCTTCATCGAGCGCAATCAGGTCAAGATCTCGCGCGGGCGCCGGCAGGTCATGGTGCTCGATGCGCACGAGCCCTTCCGGCCCGCCACGCTTGAGAGCCTGCCGCTCGCGCGCATGATCCGTAAGAATGCGCCGGATGATTCGAGACGCGATGGAAAAGAAGTGAAGCCGATCCTTCCAATCCGTGTTGCGCTGATCGATGAGCCTGACATACGCCTCGTGCACCAGCGCCGTGGGTTGAAGCGTGTGGTCGCCACGCTCGCTTTTCATCTGCGACGAAGCGAGCCGGCGCATGTCGCCGTAAATCGCCGCCATGAGCGCGTCCAGGTCTCGTCGCTCTCCCGAGGCCGCGGCACGCAGGAGAACCGTGATGTTGGCTAAGGTTTCGCTCATGGTCTCGCCGCCTTGACGGTGCACGATGTGCGTCTCTCGATTGTTATATCACAATAAATGGTAGCCAGTGAGGGCGGTCTTCCGCCCCTTGGCAACCTCGCGTCTGAAATGGAACTCAGGTGCCGAAGCTCCTCATGCATGTATGACGCGGATACCCCGGCCCAATCGCGCCAACGATTCTGAAAAATTGGCGTAAACCCATAAATCCCAACGAACGCGGCGTCGCCAGAGGAAGACAACAAAGCAACGCAGCGAAACCCCATGCGCTTCTTGATTTGCTCCGGTCTCCTCCCTCCTCCCTCCTCCCTCCTCTCTTCTCTGTCTCTGAGTTCGCTTCTTGTATTTGTGTTTTGGTCTGGCCGAAAAAAATCCCGATACACTTGCATGCGCATCCTGAGGAAGACATGACCGGTTCGTTCGACCAACCCATTCCCTCTCCCGACTTTGACGACGAGGCCGCCCGTCTCATGCCCATGGTGTACGACGAACTCCGTCGCATCGCCGCGGGAATGCTGCGCCGGTCGGATTCTCGGACCCTCCAGCCGACCGCGCTGGTTCATGAGGCGTTCCTCAACATGGGAGCGCCCCGCGACGGCTGGACCGACGAAAGCCACTTTCGCGCCATCGCCTCCCTCGCGATGCGCCGCGTCCTGGCCGATCACGTCCGAGGGCGGACGGCGCACAAACGCGGCGGTGGGGAGCGTCCGCTGTCCCTTGATGTCAACGCCCTCGGATCCGGAGAACGTCACAGCGCCGAGGGATTGCACGTTGCCCTCGAGGAACTCGAGTCTTCCAAGCCGCGCGTCGCCAAGCTCGTCATCTTTCGTTTTTTCGGCGACCTCAGCGTCGCTCAGGCGGCTGAGCGTCTGGGCATCTCCCTCTCCACCGCCGAGGCCGACTGGCGCTTCGCCCGCGCCTGGCTCACGCAACGCCTGCGCGAGTTATCGACATGAGCGGCCACGCGCCGGATCGCCTGCACGATCTCTTCATCGCGACGCTGCCGCTTGACAGCGTCGCGCGTGCCGACCTGCTCGATCGCGAATGCAAGGACGATCCCTCGCTGCGCCACGCCGTCGAAGAGCTCCTCGCGATCGATGCCGGCTCAACCCACGTTGCCTCGCCTTCCGAGATCGTCGGCGTGACAGGGCGCGGCGCGGAATGGCTTGCCGCCGATATGGTTGAGCAAGACTCGATCGCTCCCGAGGTGGCGCCCACCCGCATCGGCCGATTCCAGATTCTCCGCGAGATCGGTCGCGGCGGCATGGGCATCGTCTACGAAGCCCAGCAGGACGAGCCCTTCCGACGCGTCGCGCTCAAAGTCATTCACCCCGGCATGATCAGCCGCGGCCTGCTCCGCCGATTCCGTCAGGAAACCCGCGCCATGGCCCAGTTGCTCCACCCCGGCATCGCGCGAATCTACGAAGCGGGCACGGGCGTTGACGGCGCCGGCGGCAGCGTGCGCCCCTACTTCGTCATGGAGTTGGTCGAAGGCCGCACGCTGCTCCAGTTCGCCAGCGACCAATCCCTCGACACCAGGGCGCGCCTCGAGATGATCGCGCGCGTGTGCGAGGCGCTCCACCACGCCCACCAGAAAGGCGTCATCCATCGCGACATCAAGCCCGACAACATCCTCGTGCAAATGTCCGCCGAGTGCGGCACCGCCGATGCGCCCGCCGTCCTTCCTTCCGGCGTGCAACCCAAGGTCCTCGACTTCGGCGTCGCCCGGCTCACGGCTGAGCCGGACACCGCATCGCTCCACACCCAGGCCGGCCAGATCGTCGGCACCATCCCCTACCTCAGTCCCGAACAGGCCGACGGCGAATCCGCCGTCGCCGACATCCGCAGCGACGTCTACTCCACCGGCGTTGTCGCCTACGAACTCCTCTCCGGCACGCTCCCCTTTGACACGACCAACCTTCCTGTGCATAAAGCCGTCAAGGTGGTATTGAGCGATTCGCCCCGTCGCCTGGGCTCCGTCTCGCCCGCTCTTCGCGGCGACATCGAAACCATTGTCCACAAGGCGATGGACCGCTCCCCCGATCATCGCTATCAGTCCGCCGCCGATCTCGCCGCCGACATCAGGCGCTATCTCGCCAACCAGGCGATCGCCGCTCACCGTCCCAGCATTGTCTATCAGACACGAAAGTTCATCGCGCGCCACCGCGCCCTTGTGGGCGGCTCCATCGCAACGGTTCTCATGCTGATTGCAGGAGTAATCGTGGCATCCGTGCTCGCGGTCGCCGCGCGCCGCAGCGAGATGAAGGCCCAGTGGGAGCGCTACCGCTCAGCCGTCTCCGCGGCGGGTTTCGCGATCATCAATGACGAAGTGGGGATCGCCCGCCGCCAGCTCGATTCCACGCCGCCGGTCTTCAGGGGATGGGAGTACCGCCACCTCATGGGACGCATCGATCAGAGCGCGCATGTCATCGGCGCCGAACGTATCGGGCTGCCCCGCCCCTATGTAACCGCGCCACGTTCGCCCCAGGACGCAGAGTCAGTCGTCGTCGTCGGAGAAGACGAGTCGCTCGCGCTGGCGTCTCTCACGCTCACCGACGAATCCCGCGTCCAGGTCATCGATCCCCGCCTCTATCTCTGGTACCGCTCCCAGGCCTCCCTCTCTTCAAAGCGCCACCCCGCGCCAGGCCCCGTGTTTTACACCCCCGACGAATCCGGCGGCGTGCGCGAACGACGCCTCAAGCAATGGCCATTCATCGACGGAACCCACTACTCGCGCTTATCTCTTGCGGGCAATCAACAGGTGCTTGCGTTTATCACGCATTACGAAGGACGAGTTAGCGCGGGGCTGATCGATCTCCGCGACGATTCGTGCCGACGGTTCGACTTCGAGCCTTCCTTCGTGCCCATCCGCCTCGCGCTTGATCACTCCGGAACAACCCTGGCCCTCGCCGGCGGCTTCGGCGAGGGACGCACGCTCGACGTGCGCGCGCTCGACACCGCCACCGGCAAGGTGCGCTCAACCGCATCCGGCATCGAGCGCGAAGTCCAGGGCCTCCTCCTCAGCCGCGACGGCACACGCATCGCCGCATCGCTCTTCGGCGGCGGCCTGGGCCTCTGGGACATCTCCGACGCGCAAGCGAAACGCCTGCATTTTCGCGCCGATCGACACGACTCGCTGCAGAACCTCACATTCAGTGCCGACGAGTCCATGCTCGCGGGCGGCACCGTCGATGGCTTGCTCCGCCTCTACAACGCCCGCACGCTCGACCCCGTAGGCACGCCGCTCGTCGGCCACGACGGCGAAATCCTCGGCGTGAGTTTCCTCCGCACCGACTCCGGCCTCGTCACAACCGGCCGCGACGGCGGCGTGCGCGTCTGGCGCCTCGACCAGATGCAGTCCACCCTCCGCGTGCTCACAGGACATCAAGGCACCGTCATGCCGCTCGCGCTCGCTCAAGCTCCCTCGGGAACGATTCTGATAACAGGCGGTTGGGATCGCACCATCAAGACCTGGGACCTTGCAACAGGCACGCCGCGCGACACCTTCGCGCTCGACCGACAGCCCTTCGATCTTTCGGTGTCGCCCGATGAGAAGTTAGTCGTCTGCATGGAAGCCGACGGCGTATGCCGCGTGTTTGATCTCCGCACCTCCCGTCAGGTTGCATGCCGCCGCTTCGAGTCGATTGGTGCGAGACCGGTCGCCTTTCACGCCGACAGCCGGCGTGTGCTCATCGATTGGCAGCCAGGCAGCGATGCCACCTTCTGGGACGTGCTGCGCGATGCGGTTGAAACCGCCCCTGCTGCACACATCCTGGAAGTCGAGTCGCCCGCAATCAGTAAGGCCGCGCGAGTCATCGCGATGGCGACTCTCGATCTCAGCCCATCTGCCACATCACTTTACTCCATACCCGACGGCTCGCACTTCACGCTCCCCGGCATGCGCCGCACGCCACCCGAGCAGATCGCTTTTTCTCCCGACGGCGCCCAGGTCGCCGCCGGCGGACCCGACAACCGCATCGACCTGTACGACATCAAAGCCCGTCGCCTCCTCGGCTCTTTCGTCGGGCACACGCAGGAGGTCCTCAGCATCGCTTTCAGCCCCGACGGCTCCCGACTCTTCTCCTCCGACTACGACGGCGTCATCTGGGTATGGAACGTCGCGACCTTCGACGATCTGCTTCAGCTCCGCGGCCATTACGCCCATGTCCGACGCATCCTTGTAACCCCCGACGGTCAAAGCCTCATCTCCGCGTCCGGAGACTCGACGATCCGAATCTGGTCCGCCCCCGAGCCGCAAGCTCCGCAGCCCAGGTGAGTGATCGACCATCTGATCTCGGTTGCCGTCGGCTTTCGATGCTTGCACCGGCGCTTGGTTCCACCCTTCGAGCCGCCGCCGTGCCCAATGCACGCTCGCGATCGCAATTTGCAGAAATGTGAATCCCCGGTGCAAGGTCCGTCACCCAGGCACGCATGGTTGATGGCAGGCCATCAGTTCGCGCGAAGTCATCCGGGCATCGAAACTTCATAGAAAGGTGTGTCATCATGCGATTAAACTCGGCTGTGGTGATGTCGCGATTGATCAGTCCCAACCGAGGGCTGCGGAATCGGGGTATTCGCGATCGATGCTTGCTGCTCTTCGCCGCGCTCGCGGCGATTGCATGCTCCCCGCTTCAGTCGCTGGCCCAGAACCAGTTCATCAATCCGGGATTCGAATCCAATACCTTCAACGGTTGGACCTTGAAGTACGGGTCATATTCCGGTGGTCCCATTTCGTGGGGCAGCACACGGCCGCCCGGGCATCCCGTGCCTCAGATCGTCACCAATGCCACTTTCGGAAACGTGAACATTCCGACAGCCATGTGCGGCACATACATGGCACGAATCAATGATCTGGGCGGCTCGTTCCACGCCACCTGTATCGAACAGACGATCGCACTCGATAAAAGTCACATCGATGCATGCGGTACGGCCGCGGTCGAAGTCTGCTGGATTGGCGTGGTGAACGACCCTGTGGACGGCAACCGACACACATCCACTGAGCAACCCGCCTTTTCCTTTGAGCTATTGAACGATGGAGCGGTTGTTGACTCTTCGTTCGTTGAGTCAGGAACCGCGTCCAGCTCGGGGTCCGGCTGGAGTTCTGCTGGCCCTTACAACCCGAGTTATCCAAGCTTGGGGACCATCTGGTATCGCCAATACTGCACGCTTCTCATCGTGCTTGACGCTCAGGTTGGCGATCTGCTCACCGTGCGGGTGTTTGTGCGGGACTGCAGCCTTGGCGCCCATGGCGCGATGGCGTTCCTCGACTGCGTCAATATCATCTCTGGGTATCCTGACACCGGTTCCTTCTCAAGCGCCTGCGGCGACGGCGATTTCGACCTCTCGTTCGGCGCCTCCAAACTGACACGGGAAATCTGGGGCGTCCCGCCCGTCTCCTTTTGCGTGCCCCAGCGACTTCTCGCCGCCGGCGATTTCAACGGCGATGGCGCGTGCGACCTTGCAGACTACCGTCCCGACGACGGCAGTTTCATTTGCGGTGGGCATGGAGTACGAAAGCTCCTATCAACCGGTTCCTCGCTTGCGCCCTCGACGATGACAGTCCCCGTCCCGACAAACTGGAATCGTTTTCACGCAGGCGACTTCGACGGCGACGGCTTCAGTGATCTGATCGGCTTCCGGTCCCCTGGCAACTTTCTTCGCATCCTTTGGGGTGGCTCTACACAGATCACCGCTCCCGCAGGTCTCACCACCGCTACAGGCGGCGACTTCTGGATCGGCGACTTCGATGGAAATGGCCGCGACGACTTGCTCCGTTTCAACGGGAACCAGCTTGAGGTCGCCCGTGCCGATACAGCCTGTGCCTTGAGTCGAGGAGGTCCATTCCTCGCTTTTGCGCCGTGGGGAACAGCCCCAAGCGGGCTTGCAGCCGCGAACGTGTATGTGGGAGACTTCAACGGCGACTCCCGATCCGATCTCATGGGAGCCTACGCGAGCGGTCTGTATGTCTGGCTCTCGACCGGCTCGCGATTCGCGCCCGTGCAGCAGTGGGTTCCCAACATAGGCCCTGGTGAATATCTCATCGGCGACTTCGACTGCGACAACGTGTCCGACATCGCGCGCCGGAACACGTCCAACGGCCGGCTTGAGATGCTCCTGCGCATCGGCTTTACCGCCTCCTTCGGCGCGCCGTCTTCCTCACCCTTCATGGTCGGATGGGTGGACCTGAGTTATTCAGCGGTTCCCTCTGGTCCATTCAAAGTCGGCGATTTCGACGGTAACGGTCGAGACGACGTCCTGCGTGTGAACATTCCAGCCAACGTAATCGAGGTCTTCCGCTCCTGCGAGTCCTGCCCATGCCTCTACGCCCGAGCGGGAACGCCCCGTTGCGATCCTAACGACGCAACGAAGTACTTCCTCCCTCTCACAATCACCAATCGGATCGGGCTCCCCATCTCTGACGTGAGCCTTGCGCCGCTCACTGGATTTTCGGTCTCGCCGTCTCCTGTCTCGGTGATGGGATGCGGGCCGCTGCTCCACCGAAAGTCCCGCACGGTTGAGGTCCAGGTGATGGGCGCGACGCCGAACACCTTCGAGCTTCTGCGAGTCAACGCACTCGCCGTGACGCCCGGTGGCGATATCCGCACCTGCTCCACTGAGACATGCTTCATCCCCCCGACGTGCGACTGCATGCAGGTTTACTCCGAGGGCGAGTGGACCTCCTGCGATGAAAGCGGATCGGGCGTGCCGAGTCTTAACTTCAGCGTCCAGAATGCGTCCGGGCAACCATCGTGCGGCGTGCGCCTCACCTCGCTGACCTCAGGCGTATCCGTCACGCCCGACACCTACTGCTTCCCTCCTCTCGCAACCGGCAGTTCGATCAACCTCACTGGCAGATTTCAGGTCGTGGGAGCTCCTGGCGCGCTGACCCGCATTAGGGTCGAACTCCTCAGTTGCAACGTGGCAGGGTGCGATCCGTGCGCCTGCCAGGAAATCTGTGACGAAGAGTTCAGCTTCGAAATGCCCACCTGCCCCACAATCCTTGGCGAGTGCTGCTTCATGCCCGGCGGCATCCAGTTGCTCACGCAGGCCCGATGCCAGGCGGGCGGCGGAACGTGGTCGCCCCCCGGCACTTCAATGCATTGTCCCCAGACCGTCGGCTCTGGGGGCGCGCGCACCACGATCGTCGCAATCGGTAACGGCACGTTCATCACATTTAACGAAGAACAGCGAATGTTCCTCTCGGCTGTTCCGCTCGACGGATCCGGTGGAGCTGACATTTCTTTCAATGCCGTTACCGACGTGTCCTTGCCGCTTGAGCGATTAACTGGCGACGACGCAGAGACATTCCCCGGCCTTTCCCTCGGCGCCGTAGGCACGCTCGATGGCATCGCCGGTCAGCGGCTTGGCACGCTCGATCTCAGCGTCGGTCCGGATGAAAGCTTCCTTGTGCTAGCAGACTTCGCTACGCTGAAGCCCGAATTCATAACAATCATCGTCTCGGGCGGCGAACCGCACAAGCCGATCATCATCGCGGGTGGCCAGGCGTCCCTGACGCTTCTCGATTGGCCGTCGAATGTCGTCGCGATCACCAGTGGCGCGGGCAAAGCCGCCGCCGGCCACGGTTACTCCCTGGAGTTTGAGACGCTGGTCTCGGTCCAGATCGACGACGGCCCGCTTCTCTACGCCGATAAACTCGAGATTCTCGCGGACACAGGTTCTCGCCAGGTGGAGTACCTCACCTCGGTCGAACTTCGTGCGCGTAACTTGCCCCTCGTCGCGATGGGCATCATCTCCATCGAAAGCACGCCTTGCCTCGGCGATCTTAACGGCGATTGCGTAATCGACCAGGATGACCTTGATCTCATGATCGCAGGCCTCGGCAACAACCCGGAACTGGATCTCAACGGCGACGGCGTAGTCGATCAGTCTGACCTCAGTATTCTGCTCGCAAACTTAAACACCAGCTGCGCCTGCCGCGAGCCCTGTCCGCCTCTCTTCGCCGATGGCTTCGAGACATATCCACTCGGTGACATCTGCGGGGTCGGAGGCTGGGAGCCATGGATCGGAAGCGTCGACACCTGCGGATCGGCTACCACCGAGCAGGCGTACACCGGAAGCCGCTCACTCAAGTTAGTGGGTAACGTCGGCGGCTCCACCGGCTTGGGCGACGACATGGTGCAACGCTTCTCGGGCGCTGTCTCTGGCGCCTGGACCTTCAGGACCATGACCTTCGTTCCCACGAGCGCTACCGGCATCGGCTATCTCAACCTCCTCAGCACCTACGACGATCCTCCAGGATCTCCCTTGTCTGACTACAGATGGTCCGTTCAGGTTCACTTTAACGCCGATGCGAACCAGGTTATCGCCGACTTCAATGCCGGATCAACTGCTCTCGTCAAAGGTCGATGGGTCGAGTTCCGTGTTGAGATCAACCTTGACAACGATCTTGCAGACTATTTCTACGACGGCGTTCCCTTTGTCCAGAACCGCTCGTGGACCTGCGGCGTCGGCGCCCCCTTCTGCGGCACCCACTCGCGCATCCAAGCCCTTGACCTCTATGCCGGCGAACCAGCCACCAACGGCACTTCCGGCATGTACTTCGATGATCTCTCGCTTCAGGAAGTGTGTCGTCCCGCACCACCGCCTTGCGCCGCTGACTTTAACGGCGACGGCAATGTGAACTCCCAGGACTTCTTTGATTTCGTCGCCGCATTCTTCTCCGACGCGCCCACCGCGGATTTTAATCACGACGGCACAATCAACTCTCAGGACTTCTTCGACTTCCTCGTGGCGTTCTTCGCGGGTTGCCCGTGATCTGCTGTCTTTGGCCCTCGGGGGAAGGT
>Ga0163155_10004675_pt1 | contig 13950 bp, 10 predicted proteins | sample OliLakLV19SP4G1_FD_148611 | JGI IMG/M metagenome (GOLD analysis project Ga0163155, IMG submission 148611) | Freshwater microbial mat bacterial communities from Lake Vanda, McMurdo Dry Valleys, Antarctica - Oligotrophic Lake LV.19.SP4.G1 | ecosystem: Environmental > Aquatic > Freshwater > Lake >...
GAGATAGACGCTCAATTACGTGGAGTAAGCCAGTACTAGCCACTGGCCCCAGCACTCCGTATGCTCTCCTTCAGAGTTAAGAAAAGCTTAGCGATGTTTCCACTAAATAGTTGCCCATCAACAACGAAGTCCCACTCTGAACTCTCCACTACCAGCGCTGGGTGCTTGAGTGGAAAAGCCAATTCAGCGGTAGCTCGCTTCGAAAAAATGCTTCGCAAATCTTTTGCGTGAGTGGCCTCACTGCCAAAGCCAATATTACTGATCAGATTTAGGCAGGGATGGACGGCAAGGCCCTTCCGCTTAAAGCAGCTTCTGGCCCAGGCAATATCCCAATGTGTATACTTCTTAGCATTCTCAGAAAAGATGAAGTGCCAGTAATCTACGGCAACTCGATCTTGAAACAACTCCGTCAGCCAACGCCTCTCAGTAGCATCGTCCGCTACTTCGATTTCCCCGTTATAATGCTGCCAAGCTCGTCCCCAGGTAGCCCAGCCCCAGGTCAGTGGATAGCGAGAAAAACGATAGCTATCCGCTGTTGGCACTAGGGCTGGCACTACTGCTGGCACTACTGCTGGCACTACTGCTGACCCCTCGGCGTTTAACGCTAGACACATTCCCGAAATAAGCATGACGCGCTCGTCGTCGCGGTAGTGTTCCAACAGCTCCGAGCAGTACCTGAAAAAGCTACTGCTCGGCAAACAATCATCCTCTAAAATAATTGCCTCCTCAGACTGGCTAAAGACCCAGCTCAGCCCTTCGTCGTACGAACGCTTTATTCCAATGTTCCCCTCAGCATAGAGGCGTTTGACTTCGCAGGGCCAATCGATAGCTTCCGTCACAGCCCGAGTATCGGCTACCTTCTGAAAATCAGTCGGCACCGATGCGCGTGGTCCATCCGAAATAACATAGAGCGTCTTAGGGCGCGCCTTACGAACAGTCTCGAAGACTGCACTAGTAAGCTCAGGTCGGTTAAAAACAATTAGAACAACGGCAGCCGTCGATTGGGAACTCGCCAGCAGCCGTCTCCTGCGCAAGGCAGCTCCAACTACTCCGGCATAATCATTCCGTTGACTCGTCTCGCAACGGCCGCTATTAGCACTATGAATCCGCCTGCGCGCCAGAACGTCAGGGAGCACCTGGGCTTTTACGCCGAGCTCAACACTTCGCGCAAACCAATCGATAAACTCCCCCCGCGACCATTTGCTCGAGAATGGTCCCACCCTTGAAAAAACCTCGCGACGAGCAAGCAACGTAATTGGGGAAATTCCAGGCATCACGCCCCGTGCTTTAGTGTATTCAGACCCGGGGGCAAGGTCGGTGTACTCCTCGACCTGACCAAATACTAGCTCGATATTTGAATCTGCACTTGAAACTACTGCGAGCGCTGAGAGCTGTTTAGCGAGTTTCCCTGGCATCCAATAATCATCCGCATCGAGAAACGCGATAAACTCTCCAGTCGCGACTCCCACACCTAAATTTCTCGCCGCCGCGGCACCCTGACGAACTTGCGTCAGTATCTTTACTCGATCACCAAAAGCTTTAACCCGCGCTACTGTGCCATCCACTGAGCCATCATCAACCACGATGACCTCCCACACGCTTTCTTGCGAAAGCACTGATGTGATAGCGCACTCAATGAAAGCCTCTCCATTGTATACCGGAATTACGACACTAACAGAGCTGTTCACAGTCATTTAGAGGCTCACCAGTAAGCACCCTGATCCGCGACGTCGCGCTCTTCGGGTATATAGCTAGCCGTCATCGGTAGCCAGGCCTCAGTCACGTAATCCGCCATCCAGTCGGGTCGCTCAAGCCAACGCTTGCCAAGTATACCGAACAGAATTTGCAGGTGCCCACCCAGCGCAATCCCAACTTTTCCCGTAGCCTTAACATGCGAAACTAGCGGAATATTCAAGGCCCCTGCCCCGACTAGCGCAACATCAAAATCAATCTCTGAAATCTTACGACAGATCTCAGCATAAAGCTCAATCACACTGGGGTATTCTCGCTGGGTGGCTTTTGCCAGACCGTATGGAAATTCAAGCGGGATCACATTTGCTGGAAAGAACCAGGCTTTGCCCGTTTTTTTCCAGACGGCTTCAAACCTCTCTGGCGTGGCATTCTCGCAGAGCAACGAGGCGAATGGTGAAACCAACAAAACCTTCTTGCCCTTGAATGAGGGCAAGTAGCAGCGACTCTCCTCCGCTGGAATGTTTCGGTCGGGCTCCTGATCCTTAAAATCAATAAGTTCGGCAGCGAGACCATGTCGCGCAACAAGCTCCCGTTCCATCGGACCATGATGGGTCCAGCCAATACTATCGAGATTTCGCAAATGCCCAAGGTAAAATTCTGCGAAGGATTGCAAAAACTCCGATGTTCCTGGAAAAATGCCGCTCTGCTTTAACGCGTGAAATTTGAGATTCGCATCGTAAGCTGCCCGCTTCCGAGGATCCTTCTCATCCCTTAAAAACAGGGGATAATACAGCCATCGCGTCTCCGACACTCCCAACTTACCGGCAGCAAACGGACTCCCCTGGACCACGCTGCCCCTCACCGCCGAGACAAACTGCGCACGGGATTTAAATGAAAGCGCTGGCCAATTTTTCTGCTTTTCGTCAGTTGCGGAGATTGAAGCCTCCGCTTCACGCTGACGTACGATGGAACGACGGAGACTAAGTAAGAGCTCCTTATCATAACGGGGCTCCTTCGCTCCGGTGTACGAAAGATTAGTTTGATGAACTCGCTTATGAATTAGTACTTGATCTACAAACCCCTCTTCAATCCCGGCATCTTTTAACTTAGCAAACCAGTCGATATCACTTGCCACGCTTAGAGCAGGATCAAACGTTCCGATTCGAGCAAAAACGTCTCGTCGGACCAGCAGCGCGCCAGGCATATGGGCGAGGTGGCTCCCCACCAGTAAAGCGGGGCGGAATGTCTCTGGAAGAGCCTGGCTTTGGTCAGAGAAAAAACGAACCCTGGCAATCACGGCGTCACAAGCCGCATTGGTTTCTAAGAAGGTAACCTGGAGAGCAAGCTTATCGCTGGCCCAGAGATCATCGCTATCAAGAAAAGAGAGATATTTGCCCTGCGACTCGGCGATTCCGCAATTCCAGGCATCAGCGAAACCAATCCCACTCTGTCGAACGATCGTTACCTTGGCATACTGGCTAGCGATTTCGACTGTTCTGTCCGTTGAATCCCCATCAACAATAATGACCTCATAACTCTGAAAACTTTGAGCCATGATGCTGTTGAGTGATTCCGCAATACAGGCTTCGGAGTTCTTAGTAGCCATGATTACGCTAACGATCGGTTTCATCGATTGTTCGCTTCCATCAGTAACGGAACCAGTAAGGGAGCCTCGAGCAACCCGCTGATTATTTTGACCACTTCTCCACGATCTGGTCCGAGGTCCAAAGAGTATGCCGGAATCTTCCGCGCAATATCGCCAAAGACACCAATCCCTCGCCCAAGCGAATATGGGAAGAGCACTGAGGAGCTATCCGCAATGGCAAGAAAGGCCTCTTTTGCTGTCAGCTGGCGGAGGCCCACTTCCGCAGTTCCAATACGTGGAAACAAGAGGGCTTTTATGGGACGCTGGCGCGCCAATTTTTCTGCCACCAGTGGCGCGAGAAAATACAATCGTTTATCGGTTGCGCTACAGGAAATCGAGCCCACGCTATTTGCGACCAAGGGGTAAAAGGGGCGATCGGAGTTAAAAATTTTAGCGGTTGAGTAAACACCAAAAGCCTGGGGGGAATTCCCAGCCGAGAAAAGGCAATAGTCGTCTGAAAGATAAGACAGGCCAGCCTCAAGACTCGTTAGCGCAGTGCTCGATTTTCCCGAGCCGCCCTTTCCAACGATTAGCACCGCGCCGTTGCCATCACCGACAGCGGCTGCATGGGCAAACTCGTAGCCAAACTGACGCAGCCAGCTGCTAAGAATCGCCCGCAGAGGTGTCGCCAAAACGTGAAATGGAAGCAGTCGACTATCTCGAGCCCAGTACACCGCTCTGTTTGCCGCTAGGTCTGTCATGCTGAGCAGGCGTCCATCACTTTCATAGACTGCGCGATAGCGTCCGCTACTGCACGGCAGAACCTGCCCGAAGGGAGAAAAATCGTCCTTGCTCCAGGGGGGCTGAAGCGTTGCTGCCCCAGTGGATTGGCTGTCCCAGATCAGCACAGCCAGTTCATCCTTATTCCACGCAGCCCAGTCGGTTGGATTTGCCTCGCACTCCAGGTGAGCAAAGGGCGGCATCACTTGGTCTAGCATCGCCTCACCGACAAAGCGCAGGCGGATCAACTTGTCCGCTATCTGAACGGAGCGCTCTAAAACCCCATGCCGAGAAGCGGTGTCCGCAAATGCCGCCTGAGCACTATTAAAAAAGGACTCAGCCTCGCTATCAGACACGTTAGCGTTCGTTAGCTTGTTTGGTTGCTGGCCAACCAGCGTCATCGACATCATGAATTGGATCGAGGAGCAGCAGATCTTGCATGTCGTTGTATTTGCGTAAGACCGGCTCAGAAAACGTCGGAGCTGAGCTGCTCAATATCGCAAGAACATTCTCCCCTGCTGCTCCAGTAGTCCCGTTCTCCTGCGCTAGAACGAGCTTTTCTTCGATTAATTGTGCGACGAAGGGTTCGAAAGTTTGGCGAAGAGTGCCGATCTCAGTCTGATAATGCTCGGCAAGCAGTTTAAATATCGCATCAGCAGCTAGCTCCTGCTCGAAGAGCAACCAAACCGTTGCTGCCAATTTCTCCAGTGAATAATAGGTTCCACTCTCGAGATTTACGACAACCACTTCGCCATCAAAAAATTCGCGAACGACATTGGGGGAGTTAATGCGTAAATACACGGTTCCTCCGCTAGGGATGATATTCATTAGTCACAATTAATCTAATTTAGGGCTGGCATTGTCAAGTAAACCGTTGATCAATTGACGTCACCTAGACAGCCACGCGCTCAGGCTCCGCAGTGAACGATTTAACTAGCTTAGCCGACACAAAATCTGGGTCACCTTTCGATTCTCTCCTCCAACCGAATAGTCCGACTATTAGGCCAAGGCCGTAGGCCAGGTGCATCAAGGGGAAAATGACAGGGAGACTAAACAGTAGACTCGGGCGCCTCTGTCTTAATGCCGCTTTGCCGGACGCAGCAACAGTCAAGACCAGATACAAGCCGAGAGGCAGCAAAGCAAGACCTTGAATCTCCGAGGAGAATTCAAGCATTAGAGTCGGTAACAGCGCGAGATAGACAATAAACGCCGGCGGGATGAAAAAAATCAGATCCTTAGAATCAAAGTTAGTAAAAATATGCTGGGCCCGTCCCCAACCGTAAAACATCATCTGTCTGATAAACTCTGAAATTACTTTTCGACGCGGCCGCCTGACCACCATTCCGGGGTCATATAAAAATCGATGGCCATTTTTTCGCAAACGTTTGAGCAGTTCGTTTTCTTCGTTTGGATAGAGCCGAACATTAAACCCTGAACAACCCAAAAGTACTTCTCTACGAATGAGTAAATTGCAGAGGATAAGTTCCTCACCGCGGACTTCCCTCACCCCTCCTAGTGCTCGACCACGCGCTCGAGTGGGACCAGTCCCAAACCAGGAGGCGATGGCAGAACCAAATGCATTCTCTAACCAGGAGGCGTCGCTGCAGGTAAGGGCCGGCCCGCCTACGGCCGCTATCTCAGCTCCCGAAAAGTTAGGTATTGAACTCTTAAGCGCATCTGAATCGATGATGGAATCATCATCAAGAAAATACAAGAGTTCCCCGGTCGCTTTAAGGGCTGCTTCATTTCGCTGAAGCGAAGGAGATCGGCCGCTCACAACGATGACTTCTATCCTGGCCTGCGGATAGTTCAATTGAGAGATCGCCTTTAACGCATCTTCCGGTAGGAGTTCGGATCGCGTAGGAATAATAAAAGAAATATCCTTCACCGGAAATTGTGACTTGCTCATCAATTACGTAGCTTCGCGGATGCTGATTAATTCTTCCAAAGTTAGAGACCTGTTGACCCTTCTTGCTAGCTTTATCTTAATTCGCTTCGCATTCATTTATTTTCAACCAAGTTCAGCGATTTCTTTCGACGTGCAGAGCTTTGGCTACTGGCTCGATGTCTACCACAAGGGACAAAACCCTTATATTTCGGGTGCACGGCTCAACTATCCGCCGGTCTGGCTGCAAATTTTAATTTTGCTTTCGAAAACCGCTACATTTCTCGATCTTTCTTTCACTAGCGTTCTGCAGTGTTTCCTGATCCTGGCTGAGGCCCTGACACTGGTCTTAGTTTACCTGCTAGTTTGGAAAGTTACGCAAAAATCCCCGTTCACAGCAGTACTTTACGGAATTGTGCTCAATCCAATTAGCATTTTCCAAGTTTGTCAGCACCTTCAGTTTGATATTCTCGTCTCACTGTCTCTCTTGGGGTCACTGCTTTTTCTAATCAAATGGCATTCCGATGGCAACTCCATCGACTGGCTCATCGCCTGCGCCTTAGTCGGCATAGGAATAGTCACTAAAGTCGCGCCAATTTTTTTTGTTCCGCTGCTCTGCGTCAGAATTCGTAATCTAGGGTGGAAAGAACGCACCTTAGGCGTTCTTTTGGTATTCGCTCCGCTTGTTTTTGGACTTAGCATCTTAGCATCGGTAGGGCATCAGGGTAACTTTGTCCGATCGCTCGAGTACCGCTCTGCTCCCGGCTATTTCGGTTTCAGTGGCCTTTTTTCAATGCTCGGATTTGATACGCTCTTACCTTGGTATCAGCTGGCCTTTAATCTTATTTGCGTAATTCAGTTCGTGGGATTCGCCAGCTATTTTTCGCTGCGAAAATCGATTTCACTCAGCGAGTTAGTCCTGCTGCCCTTTTTCCTATTCCTCTCGGTGATCACTTTAGCTCCTGGCTACGGTCCACAATATATTATGTGGATTCTGCCACTAGCGGTGGTCTCCTACTCCATACTTCGAGACAGCTCCTGGCGAGTATTCTTGATAGCTGCATATGCGGTTACAGCTATCACCTACTGCATCGAGTACGCTCTCCTCCCCTCGCATGGCGAATTTCTGACCAAACTAACAGCGAGTCCAGTTCTTGAGCTTGTTGGCCAAACGCTTTCTAGCTCGACCGCGCAAACACTGCTTCGCCTCCCACTCTTCTTAGTTTATTTGGCTGTCTCTGCTTGCGGATTTTGGTCACTGAAGTCTAATCATCGGACTCCAGTGACCTAACCTTTTAGAGACCTCCTAAGCGCGTCCCGCCTCATTAACTGACCTTTTTTATCACCTTCGCCACTCTATATCTTTACGCCCTCTGATTAATCAGCTATCTAGGGCGTTTCTTATTTCTTCTGGTTGCGAGGGGCTTTCGTAACGCATTTGTATACAGAAGTAACTTTCACAAACTAAATGGTGGGAAACTTTACGGTATGAACCAACAACACTCTCCGTTGCTGAGAAAAGCGCGCCTGATGGCGGCTTTATTGGCTGCGATTCTTATGCCCTCACTAGCTTTTGCCAGTGAGGCGAACATCCATCTACCAGACTTTAATATTGTGACCTTCAATATTTTCGGGTTGATGATAACTGGACACGACATCCTACTCTACGGATTGGTCGTTCCAGTTCTAGGTCTGCTCTTTGGATTGATGGAGTTCAGTGCAGTTAAGAACCTACCGGTTCATCAATCGATGGCCGATGTATCGGCGTTGATTTACGAGACTTGTAAGACCTATCTAATAACCCAGGGAAAATTCCTGGTAATCCTCCAGCTCTTTATCGGCGCTGCGATGTATTACTACTTTGCTATTCTCCAAGGCTTCGAATTAGGCAAGGTTGCGACCATTTTACTCTGGTCGGTTATCGGAATTCTCGGCTCGTTTGGAGTATCTTGGTTCGGCATTCGTATTAATACCTATGCCAACAGCCGGACGGCTTTTGCTTCACTACAGGCTAAGCCCTACAGCGTAATGTCGATTCCTCTTCGCTCGGGTATGTCGATCGGAGTGGTCTTAATCGGCGTTGAGCTCTTGTTGATGCTGATCATTCTATTGTTTGTTCCCCGCGAAGTAGCTGGCGCTTGCTTTATCGGATTCGCAATTGGTGAATCTTTAGGCGCCTCAGCCCTCCGTATCTGCGGTGGTATTTTCACCAAGATCGCCGATATCGGTTCAGACCTAATGAAGATCGTCTTCAATATTAAGGAAGACGATCCGCGCAACCCTGGAGTGATTGCAGACTGCACAGGCGACAACGCCGGAGACTCAGTTGGCCCAACCGCTGACGGCTTTGAGACTTACGGTGTCACTGGTGTGGCGCTAATTACCTTCATCGTTCTAGCCGTTGGTATGAGCACGCAAAACGGCGTAGTTACCCCGATGGCGAACTCTGCAGAGCTGCAGGCTAAGTTCATCGTCTGGATCTTCGCGATGCGTATTTTGATGGTCGTAACCTCAATGGTTTCGTACTGGATTAACGATGCCTTCTCCCGCGCTCGGTTTGCCAATAAGTCGCAGTTTGACTTCGAAGCGCCGCTAACCTCGTTGGTCTGGATTACTTCGCTAGTCTCAGTGGCCGTAACTTACGCCGTGAGCTACGTGATGATCGGCTGGATGGATAATGGCCTCTGGTGGAGGCTCTCGACAATCATCAGTTGCGGAACTCTCGCCGCGGCTGTGATTCCTGAGTTCACCAAGATCTTCACCTCCGCCAAGTCCAAGCACGTGGATGAAATCGTCAATGCTTCTCGCGAGGGCGGAGCATCGCTAACCATCCTTTCTGGTTTGGTTGCCGGTAACTTCAGCGCCTTCTGGAAGGGAATGGTGATGGTGGGCTTGATGTACATCGCCTACCTTGCCTCGCAGACTGGGCTCGAGACCGTGATGATCTTCCCAGCCGTTTTCGCCTTTGGCTTAGTAGCCTTCGGCTTTCTTGGCATGGGGCCAGTCACCATCGCAGTTGACAGCTATGGTCCAGTCACAGACAACGCTCAGTCCGTCTTCGAACTCTCGCAGATCGAATCAATTCCGAATATCAGTGGTGATATTCAGAAAAACTTCGGTTTTAAGCCTGACTTCGAAGCTGGCAAGCTGCGTCTCGAGGAGAATGATGCGGCTGGTAATACCTTTAAGGCCACCGCCAAGCCGGTCCTAATTGGTACAGCTGTAATCGGTTCTACCACGATGATCTTTTCGATTATCTTGCTGCTGGACCTCAAGCTGGACCTCATCGACCCTAGAGTATTGTTAGGATTGATGACCGGTGGAGCGGTAGTTTATTGGTTCTGCGGCGCTTCGATGCAGGCCGTTACAACTGGTGCTTACCGAGCGGTCGAGTACATTAAGAAGAATATCGACCTTGAGAACACCACCAAGGCTTCAGTCGAGACCTCCAAGGAAGTTGTGAAGATCTGCACTGAGTACGCTCAGGCCGGTATGATCAACATCTTCGGTGTGATTTTCTGTTTGACTCTGGCGTTTGCTTGCTTCGATCCAACCTTCTTCGCAAGTTACCTAATCTCGATTGCTGTCTTTGGTCTTTACCAAGCGATGTTCATGGCAAATGCCGGTGGCGCTTGGGACAACGCCAAGAAGGTAGTTGAGGTAGATCTGCGCGAGAAGGGCTCGGCTCTGCACGCCGCTACCGTAGTTGGAGACACTGTTGGTGACCCGTTCAAAGATACCTGCTCGGTAGCTCTGAACCCCATCATCAAGTTCACCACACTCTTCGGCCTTTTGGCTGTTGAGATTGCGGTAACAGGAGATCCCTTCACGACCAAGATCTTGGGTGGAGTCTTTATGGTGCTAGGCTTACTCTTCGTGCTCCGTTCATTCTACGGAATGCGCATCATGACTGGTGCAGCTTCCAAGAACCGCGGCACACGAGGCGGCAGGACGGAACTGCACCACACAGCAAAGGCTGCCTAATCTAGGCCAGCTTTAATAGCGAGAGGGGATGCGTCCCCTCTCGCTCTCTAGCTCCTGACCTCATAAATAATACGGTTGGTCTTCGCAGACTGCGGATAGCCGTGTTTTCTCGCTACCCCTTGCGGCAACGTAGAGAGTCTACTGACCCGTCAGCGACTCAATAAAGGGTCTCAATTGAACAGCCAGCCTCTTCAGCGTGGTAAGTTTTACCGAGCGTGCTGTGCCCTTATTCACATAAAACTGAACGGCGTTAAAGCGAACTAAGTCACCCGCATGGATCAAGGGCTTTATCCGCTTAAGTAAGCTTTGCATGGACTTGAAATTCTGCTTAGCCCGCTTGTCGTTGGTCTCTCCTTCCGCTAGCTGCCGTAAGGCTTCGAGCGCCGGCTGAATCTCCAGCATCGCGCTCAGCGAAAGACCACGCGATGGACGAATCGCGGGGTTCTTCTTCGGTTTAATACAGGAATAGTTGTTGTTAGCGACAATCTTTCCGCCCACACAGAGTTGATGCGGTTCGAGGTCGATATTAGATCCGTCTGGTAAACCGGACCAGTATGGCAGCTCGGAGTATTGATCCTTTAGAACGAAGATTTCATCAAATAGATGATACTCGTCACAGCTATAGTTGACGGAGGAGATTCGACCTGCGTCATCATACAGGATTTCGACCTGCAACCCGATCTCCTGTTCCCCGGTGAACCCAGGAACCAAAAGGTAAATGTCTCGGTCTGCCAGCGAGACTACGCCAAAATCAATCATATCCCGGCTCAGTGCATCTCCAAACCCGTTCAGATAGAAGGCTTTACTCCGCGGGTTCCAGATCCACTGCTCAATTCTAAAATAGTCCCACAAGGGTGCCCTCCAGGTCGCGGCCCCCACGGTCGACATCCCGTTGGTCTCAGTGATTTTGTAAAACAGTGCTCGTGATCCATCCCCATTCCTACCCAGGGACAGCTCGCGATAATTGTCACGGATAAAGGCGATCTCAACCGCATTGGTAGCGCTATTCACAAATGGTCGGGGACAGATAGTCTCGCTAAACCCTTGAGCTGGGAGGCCTAAAATTGAAGCCATGAAAAAAAAGCAGCCGCTCTTAACTCGTCTCATCTTGGTCCCTCAAAAAAAAAGAAAAAAAAGGGGACGTTACCCTTTTTACTTCCCCGATATTGCAAGCTTTTTCTCTCGCTGAGTAAAAAGGGTAACGTCCCCTTTTTTTTCTTTTTTTTCAACTAAAGTGCGGCAGCAAAAGATCCACCAACTTTGGCTTACCAAAAATCACACTATAGAGGGGAGACTTCTTCCCCGGTTTCTCGAGCACTTTGAGCTGCACAAACTTGCCGTTAGCCTCCTCTGTCAACACCTGACTTGCGCAAACATCCCACAAATTCAGGTTAAAACAGATATGGGCTCCAGCCTGGCTGTGCACAGCCCTCGTATGCCCAAAGCAGTCGAAAAAGATGCGAATATTTGGGTGGAACGCGAGGAACTTATCAAAGAGTCCTTCGTCCCCAGAAGTTAAAAAATTATTGCGCGTTCCGATGGTGATAATCTCATTCGCATCTAGATCCGGCTTGGTGTAGTCCCGAATGGAGATCCGCTCGTCGTTACAAAAAGTCCCGAAACCGCGCGCAGCTGAGTAACAAAGTCCGAGTGCTGGGTGATCGATAATACCGACAATCTGCTCGCCGCCCCGGTAGATGCCGACAATCGTGCCAAAAGTTGGTAAACGATGGGCAAAATTGTTGGTGCCATCAATCGGGTCCAAGACCCAACGAAATTCCGCACCCGGATTAGTCTCGGGATACTCCTCCCCCACTATTCCATGACCGGGATAGCGTCGCTGAATCTCTTCTCTGATCGTCGCCTCAGCCTCAAGGTCAGCCTCGGTTACCTGGCTGTTGTCATCTTTAACAGTAATGGCAAAGTCCCCTGAAAATCGCGCAAGAATCCCTCGACGGGCGATGCTAACAATCTCTCTTGCGTCTTGAAGAAGCTCCAAATAAACCGGCTGCACCATCTAGCTCTCGACCTCTAAATTAATTCTTCGTCATCACCAATCTGCAAATCCGCCCCAAGATAATCGTAACCGGGCTCATCTGCCAAATTCTCGAACAGCGTATACTCTCCCTGAAAAGCCAAGCGGATAGTACCGATCGCACCGTTACGGTGTTTAGCGATGATCACTTCGGCCACCCCTTTATCTTGGGTCTCCGGATTATAAACCTCATCGCGGTAAACGAAGCCGATAATATCAGCATCCTGCTCAATCGCCCCGGATTCACGAAGGTCCGACATCATGGGCCGCTTATCCTGCCGCGATTCAACGCTACGATTCAACTGAGAGAGCGCAACCACCGGCAGCGATAACTCTTTAGCCAAAGCTTTCAACGAAGATGAAATCTCCGAAATCTCCTGTTCTCGCCGCTCCGCTCGCGACGAGCCCCTCATCAGCTGCAAGTAATCCACCACTATCAGATCAAGCGGAGACTCGCGGTGTAAACGACGAGCCTTAGCTCGCATCTCCAGCACGGAGATCGCCGGGGTATCATCAATAAAAATATTGGTCTGCGAGAGTTCGGATGCCGCATCGACTAATCTCGGAAAATCGCTCTCGCCTAACTTGCCGCTCCGCACCCGACCACCACCAACTTTTGCCAACTGACAGAGCAGTCGCATCGTGATCTGCTCCTTAGACATTTCTAGTGAGAACACGGCGACAGAGCGTTTTTTGCGCCGATCGAGCGCCACGTTCAGCGCGAGCGAGAGCGCCAAAGCGGTCTTCCCCATACTCGGTCGTCCAGCCACAATTATCAGATCCGACGGCTGCAATCCGGAGGTCATATTATCGAAATCAATAAAATTAGTCGGTAGCCCCGTAATCGGCTCTTTGTTGATGTAGTTACGTTCAACCTGCTTAATCGATTCTTTAACAACATCCCCAACCCGCGAGAACGTGGCGTTGATACGTGCTTCGGAAACCCCAAAAATTCGTTTCTCAACCGTATCGAGAAAACCATCGATGTCTCCGCGCCCGCTAAAGGCCTCGTTAGCGATCTCCGTCGCTTCATGAATTAAGCGCCGGCGGAGCGACATCTCCTTAATGATTCGCGCGTAATACTGGGTATTAACACTTGTCGGGACGATATCCACCAGACGCGAGATGTATTCAATCCCACCTGCTTGCTCCAATCGATTTGCGCCGCGCAGCGCCTCAATCAACGTCACAGCGTCAATCGGCACCTGATTCTCAGAAAGATTCACCATCGTCTCGAAAAGAAAACGGTGCGAGCCGTGATAAAAATCTGCAGGCGTAAGAATCTCCATCACGGTGTTGACGGCTTCATTATCTAATAGCACTGCACCGATAACCGACTGCTCAGCCTCTAGCGCGTGCGGAGGAACCCGGCCTCCGCTTCTAACAGCCAGCGGTTCCGCGCGGGGGGAACTCTCGCCTGCGCCATTAACGCCGCCCTCGGCGGCGGGCACATCAAGTTCATCCTTAGGATTGGTTTGCGTGTTGTTCATATCTCGCCTGCACCCCGGGTACTGCCTGAATTGGAGTTAGCACAATACAGGAATACCCTTAATGCGGGTATCAAGATAGAGTGCTCTTCCCCTGGAAAAGTTCTTGTAATACTCTAGGCTTAGAACTAGCGACGAATATAAAAGCAGTGAAAATGGAAGCCAAAAAGAAACGTCCAGCAAACCTCGTAGCCCCCGTCCTGATTGCCCTCGCGGCATTTAGCTATCTGGTCTTCAGCGAAGTAAACAACACCGCTCAACCACCGCTGCCAGCGAGTGGCGGGCAAAAGTCTAGTAGCTCCAACGCATCCGCCCGATCAAGTTCAGCGGTTTTCGCGGCATCGGCGGCAACGCTAGCGGACAGTTCGACACCGAGTTCACACGGCTCTCAGCCTCCACTGTGGCCCTCCCTGTGGTCCTCTGGTCAGCTCTCGAGCGCCTCGATCTCCATTCCCGCCGGACTACCCGAAGATATGGTACGCGCCCTCTCTAACCCCCCACC
>Ga0163155_10004687_pt1 | contig 13916 bp, 13 predicted proteins | sample OliLakLV19SP4G1_FD_148611 | JGI IMG/M metagenome (GOLD analysis project Ga0163155, IMG submission 148611) | Freshwater microbial mat bacterial communities from Lake Vanda, McMurdo Dry Valleys, Antarctica - Oligotrophic Lake LV.19.SP4.G1 | ecosystem: Environmental > Aquatic > Freshwater > Lake >...
GAAATAGGGTAAACATTATTCAAAAATAAGTCCGGCAAAGACGTTTATTTGAATAGTTGTTTTTTTGCGAGTAGGAATAATGGTCGTCCCGTTCGCCTTTGGTGTTGCGGGGAGGAGTAGAGGAGCCAGCTCACCAGCAAAGGCGAGGGCGGTTATCAATATAAATAATTAACAACCTATAAAGTGACAGGGACTAAAAGAGCTTGCTTCAGTGTCGCAAAAAAATTGTGTAGCGAAGCGATAGTTTTATCGCCATGGGGCTTTTCCAGTACGCAATCAATGGGCGAATCGGGCGGTAAGTGATATTGTTTTTGATAGCTGCTTTCCGCTATGGCAATGATCTTAAATTTCATTGATCGACTCTCTTCTGCAAAAAGAACTGATTCAATGGTGAAAGGCAAGATAACAAAGGCAATTTCACGCTGAGCCGCAACTCTCCGTGCCTCCTCAAAATTAGCCGCTGCAACAACAGAGAAATAGTCCTCAAGAAACTCCTTCAATAGGATTGCCCAAGTGGGGTTGTGTTCTAATAAAATTACAAGTGGCCTGGTTTTAGTGCTCCCGATCATGATTGATAGAAGTTAGTTGTTTAATCAGTTTGAGATCTTTTTGATTAAAGCTGGTCATCGCTTTTTCTACATGTACTTTAAGTAGGTTATCTTTCATATATAGTATTCCATTTTTTTTAAGCTTTGATATTGTACGGAAAGCATGCTCCACGCTACAACCAGCATACTCTGCTACTTCTCTGCGCGTTACCTTTACGGGTCTTCCCTTCGTCATTTCATGTAACTCGCTTAGAAAAAAGATGATCCGTTGGTCAATACTAAAATTCTGTAATACCATAATTTTTTGAATCAGCAATTTGTTTTCTTTATAAAGCCCGTCATTGAAAAGCATAAGCCTTTGTTGCTCCAGTAGCGAGGCTAGATTTGAAGAAAGTAGTAGTTTAATTTCAACATCTGTAAAGCATTTGTAGGTAAACGAATTAGTTTGATTGGCAATACTTGGGTGGCCAAATATAGTTTTGGGTGGCAGCACCCCTCTGAGGTGAATTTTATCTCCTGCTATGATCAATTGCTTTACCGACCCTGACTTGATTAGATATACGCCTTTAGGCTTTTGATGAATTTTTTCAATGATTTGATTTCTGCTGAAAAACAATGTCTCAGAATTCAAAAACAAGGCATCGCTGTGTTCAATCATTAAAAAGATTTTTTAAACAATCAAATACCGCAGATTCAAACACGAATGGAAGCACATACAAATAACGTAAGAGTATGCTAGAACTATAATACTCTTATGACAATTATCATATTAATAATTGCAGTAACAATGGCATTTTTATTATCAGTAGAAATACGCAAAGACTAAGTATAACTACGCTACGATCAATCCATAAAAATTGGTATTGCCTTCCGTTTTTCTGCAGGGTAATTTTAATGCACAATAGTTACGTGTATCTCCAATGAGAAAGACAGCCCCCTACAAATGAAACAACTTTACAGATCATTTTTCCATTGTTCTTTTGAAATGGTGCTGTGTACTGACATGGAAGGGAAAGTGCTTTTTATTAATAAGCTCTTCAAAAAAACTATGGGTATAGAGAATTACCCGGATTTTAAAGGCTCTTCATTTAAATTACTTTTTGCAACTCCGGCTACTTTTGATCAGTTGGTTGATACGTTGAACGAATCAAGAAACCTCTCTACCAAGAGAATTGACCTGGTGAGTTTAAATGGGGTTCGCGTAATTGGTCTATTGAATGCCCATAAGTACACAAATGATGAAAACGAATTGGTTTTAAATTGGTTCATATTAAACGTAACAGAACAGGTAAATTCTGAAAATGAGCTCAAGCAAATGAATGAGGAACTAAAAAAGATTAACCACCAAATGGAAAAATTTTTGTACAGCACCTCACACGATTTACGCTCTCCGATCACTAGTATTCTTGGGTTATTGAATTTGGTGAGAATGGAAACACGTGACCCAACCGTACTTGATTATATGTTGAAGGTGGAGGCCAGCACCAATAAGCTTGATAAAGTTATAAGAGACGTTAATAGTTTTGCCAAGACAAGCTACAAGCGCATTGCAAGCGAAAAAATTGATTTCGAACCACTTACCTGGACGCTGATCAATCGCTTTAAAAATGGCTCCTCGGCACAAAAAATAAATGTAGAGGTAGTGGTTACGGGTGGGTATCCCTTTTATACCGATCCGGACATGTTGGAAATAGTGATGGAGAACGTTATCAGAAACGCCATTTATTTTTGTGACGCCACCAAATCGCACCCTTTTTTGAAGGTGTTAATAAGCAAAAATCAAAAAGAAGTTGAAATTGAGTTTATTGACAACGGCTTAGGTATTGGCAAACAACATCAGGAACTAATCTTCAATATGTTTTATAAGGCATCTCACATAGCCAAAGGCGCAGGCCTAGGTTTATACATTGTAAAAGAGACGCTTAGCCGACTCAAAGGTAGGGTCACGGTTGAATCGGAGACTGGGTTTGGCTCTGTTTTTCGAGTATCTATTCCCAACGACCCTAAAGGCAAATTGATAGGGCACAAACTTCAATTGTCCAGCCAGAACTAATACCAATACTTTCTTTCGGTACGGTGCTTCGTTTTATAGGTAACAGTCCACTCCGTATTTCTACGTAAGCCGAATAAGTAAAACGAGGTAACATAAAATACAAGAAAATCCTGATTTTAGATGCGATAACAAGTTCGTTTTTTTTATACTCTGATGTTAAGAAAGAATTTCTATATCCTCATGCCTGTTTTGCTGATTGCATTTCTGATCAGCGGCATGAGCGTATTAGTCAGAGCAAAATTTGAGGACATAAAAAATACTTTTCGCACTGCCATGCCTATGCTTCTGATCTAATAATGCCCTTTATATCATTTTCATTGATTGGCGGCACGGGCCTAACTCCCACTTGCTCATTAGAAACCCCCGCCTGATCATTACCGATATCGTCCGTCAAGGAAAGTATTTAATGTTATATCTATAATCAACAGGAGAATTTTTTCGCTTTCAAAATATACCACTAAAAATAAAAAAAATGACAAAAAGCGTACTTATTGTTGATGATTCATTATTCATGAGAGTATTAATCAAAGAGGCATTGGAAGCAAGCGGCTTTACCATTGTTGGGCAGGCGGCAAACGGTGAACAGGCACTAGAACTGGCGTTCGAACTGCAACCGGAGTATATAACACTGGACAATGTTCTGCCCGATATGATTGGTACAGATATATTAAAAGTGTATAGAGAAGAAGGGATAAAATCTAAAGTGATTATGATCAGCGCAGTGGGGCAAGATTCGGTGGTTAAGGATGGATTAAGCCTGGGTGCCAGCGCGTATATTGTTAAGCCTTTTACAAAAGAACAACTTGTTGAGGTAATGAACAAAGCATAAAAACCTCACGCGCCTCTTCTACTGTAGGAGCGGGCGGAGATTTTTAATGGCAACACAATTAAAACTTTAAAATGATACGACATGAGTACAAAATTTAGGACACGCGAAGAATTCATTGTTCACATTATGAATAAGGGTTTTGCGCAGGCAGCCGATGCATTTTCAAGGTTTCTTGATAAGCCGGTAATTATGTCAAGTACTCAGTCAGTGTTGTTTCATTCCCATACCGGATTTTCATACCTCCATCAGGAGAAAGGAAGCCTTTATGTGTTGATAACACAACTGATCGGGACAGTAACGGGAACAAGTTATTTGATATTTAGCGAACAAGAACGGGGAGAAATTTTGAGTGCAGGGAATAGCTGGAATTTTAAAGACTTCAACGATCAACTAAAAGATGCTTTATTACTAGAGATCGACAACATTATTTCAGCATCGGTAATTTCAGAACTAGCAAATGTTTTGCATGTCGAAATCTATGGCGATGTTCCTGTCCTAAAAAAACTAGATGCCAGCGAACTACAGAAGCTGATTGTAGATGACCCCGGTGGTAAAGAGGATGCTGGCCTCATCCTAATGAACACTGCATTTTCCATTGGCGAAAAAGAACAGATTCACCCCCAGTTTATCTGGCGGCTCGATTCTAAAATTTTTGAAAAGGTACCCGAAAGTAGACTCCTCATAGCAGAATAATGAAAGCCAAAATAATTTTTACGATTACCGCCTATTGTATATTAATAATAGCCGCTATTTTTTTCTCATGGACGGATAGGGTCGGGAATGTGTGGGTTGTTTCAGTTTTAGTTATGTCACTGGCCTTTCTATTGGCTTACCTGATTCTATCCATTTTAACATACCTGGCACGGCTTACCGCAAAAAGCTATGAACTCCTAAACAAGCCTGCTGAGCACAGCAGCTTCTTATGGTTTAAGGATGAGACAGCATTGGAAAGAAACTATAGTTTGGTAAAAAGAAAATTTGACCTGTCAGCCGATTACATCGCCAGTATTGGTCACTATGATAACCTGGGAACAATGGATGATTTGGTCAAAAATGATTCCATTGGTGTTGCTCTTGTAAAAATCAGCCAGGAGATTCAAGCGCTGAAGGAAGAGGAAGACAAGCGCAACTGGATTGCCCAAGGGCTGGCAAAATTCAGCGAAATACTCCGCAATAAAGGGGAGATAAAAGAATACACTTATCAGATACTGGGTAAATTAGTAAAGTACATGGGTGCTAACCAGGGTTCTTTGTTTATCGAATATGAGAATAAGGAAGAGGGTAGATTTCTCGAACTAACCGCATGCTATGCGTATGAAAGTCAAAAGCATGTGGATAGCAAAGTGTTTATAGGCCAAGGATTACTTGGCCAGTGCATGCAGGAAAAAGACTTCATTTTTTTGACCGATGTGCCTGAAGATTACGTAAAAATAACGTCTGGTTTGGGCGAAGCGGCTCCCCGTAATATTGTTGTGGCACCGCTGGTCATCAATGAGAAATTTTATGGCGCCATCGAATTGGCCTTGTTCCATGTAGTGCAGCCCCATCACATGGAATTTCTTAAGAAAGTTTGCGAAAATATCGCCTCCGAAATTGCCTCCATCAGAACATTCGAGCATACCGAGCACTTACTGGAAGAATCAAAATCACTTACACAAGAACTACAAGAGGGTCAGGAGGAGATGAAACAGAACCTAGAAGAACTGGCCGCCACTCATGAAGAAATGGATCGCAAACAGATTGAGCTCTCCGGAATTATGAATGCCGTTGACTCTACGCTGGCAATGGTCGAATTGGATACCTCAGGAAAAATTATTAAGAACAATTTTAGTTTTGAAGAATTTCTTGGGTTTAATAGCAATCAACTACTGCAAAAAGATTTTAGGCTTCTCATTGGAAATGAAAGCGAAGTTTCCTGGAAGAATATCCTTGAGGGGGTGATTAATTCTGGCGACTTTAAAACAACTTCAAAACAAGACGAGGTGATTTGGTTAAGCATAACTTTTACTCCGGTGAAAGACCAATCTGAGCTTACCCAGAAAATTCTTTGCATGATTCAAAATATAACACAAAGAAAAATTAAGGAGAAGGAATATCAGCGGCTATCATTAGTTGCCGACAATACCGACAACTCTGTGATTATTACTGATAAAAATGGATTAATTGAATATGTAAACGAAGGGTTCATAAAAGTAACAGGTTACAAAGCAAGCGAAGTTATTGGCAAGCAACCGGGTGCTATACTTCAGGGGCCTCTTACCGATAAGAACACGATAAAAAAATTGAGTGAACAGATTAAGGCTGGAGTTCCCATCTATGAAGAGATTCTTAATTACAATAAGAAAAAAGAATCGTATTGGGTTTCGTTAGCTATTAATCCGGTGAGGAATGATAACGGAGAAATTGATAAGTATATTTCTGTGCAAGCCGATATTACAGATACAAAAAACAAAGCACTTGATTCCCAGCAGAAAATTACGGCCCTCAGTACATCGAACGCTATTATTGAAATCGATATGTTGGGCAAAATAATTGAAGCGAACGATAACTATTTGGAACTTCTAGGCTATGAACGCAGCGACCTGATTGGGAAACCCTATTCAATTCTCACGAACAAAGAAAATACATTTCAGGAAGTACTTGATACAATTTCCGAGAATGGGCTTCAAGACGGAGTATTTAACAGATATGATAAAAATGGAAGAAGTCTTTGGCTCAAGTTGATGGATTACCCGGTAATGAATATTCGAGGCGAGCTGGAAAAGATTATAGAATTTGGGGTTGATGTTTCCAATGAAAAGAGATTGGAAAGGGAAGCTGCGAGAAAGCAAGCTGAATTAAATGGGTACCTCAACGGTGTAAACAATACCATTGCCTCGGCCGAGTTTGACCTGAACGGAAATTTTGTAACGGGAAACGAGCTCTTTTTAACGATTACGGGATATGTAGAAGCAGATATTAAGGGCGCCAACTACAAGCAGTTGATGAGCACCGATGAGGGTGTTGAAATGATGTGGGAAAACCTGAAAGTTGGAAAATATTTTTCGGGGGAGTATAAGATAAAAAGTAAGGAAGGCCAAGAACTCTGGTTGAACGGCACCTTCAATCCCATTATTTTGAATGATGGCAAGCCTGAAAAAATAATGATGTTTGCCCAGTTCACCACGCAGGAAAAAGAACGGCTCAACGACTTAACTGTAATGGTGCATGCGCTAAAGAACACGCTTCCTGTTCTCGAGTTCAATGACCAGTTTGTGTGTAAAACAGCAAACGAGAAATTTTTAAAAACTTTTGGATTGACAAAGCTTACGTTGCGAAATAAAACCATTCATGATTTCATCAATCCATCTTATCGGGATGTTTTTGATACGTTGAAACCGGAAATACTGCGCAAAGATTTTACTTCGCTCCAACTACCGATGCACAACGCAGAAAATATCGACACCACCTACGAAGCCTCTGTATCGGTGGCTAGAAAACTGGATGGAAGTATTTCACGGATAATCCTGCTCTTGGCTAAGGAGTCTGACAAAACAATGCCCATGTTAATGGCTGTATGAACTTAAGTAAAATACGATGAAGCCTGATTTTAAAATTAAAAAAGCTAAAAATCCAACGTTATCCACATTGATAGTGAAGGGCGAGTTGGGCGCAACGAATGGGAAAGAGTTTAAACAGTCGCTGATGAATTGGCTGCAGGAAGATGGTGAGCTGGAGTTATCACTCCATGATGTAGAGGCAATGGACACCCTTGCCCTTCAGCTTATTTATAGTGTTCGCAGAACTGCGGGGCTGGCCGGAAGAAAAATAAAAATGGTGTTGCCGCAAGATAAGCAGGTGGTAGACCTTCTAAAAAAAACTGGGTTATACAATATTTTATTAAACACAAAATGAGTAAGACCATCCTTATTGTAGATGATTCCGAAAGTATCCGCGAGCTTCTTCGCCTGCAGCTTGAATTGCATGGCTACAAAGTTTTGAAAGGGGTAGATGGGCAAGATGCGGTGCACCATCTCAATGGCCAAAAGATTGACCTGGTGATAACCGATTTGATTATGCCCCGCATGGATGGTGTAGGGTTAATTCTGGAGATTAGAAAAAATGACAAATATGCCTTCACCCCTGTGCTGGTATTGACCACCGAATCGCAGGCTGCGAAGAAAGAGGAGGCAAAAGTTGCAGGCGCCACAGGCTGGATTGGTAAACCAATTGTTACGGAAAAATTATTGGAAGTAATAAAAAAAATAATTCGCTAAATGGATAATCTAAAAGCCATATTCATGGCCGAAGCCGCTGAGTTGATCGCTGATATTGAGCGGGCACTGCTGCAGTTGGAACAGGACCAACAGAATAAGGAAGGCATTCAAAGTATATTCCGGGCCATGCATACCCTCAAAGGGTCAGCCAGCATGTTTGGGTTTGACACCGTAAGCACACTTACCCACCACCTCGAAAGCATTTATGAATCCATACGCGATGGGAAAAATCAATTGAGTACAACCATACTCAGCACTACGTTCAAAGGGCTCGACCATCTGCAAAAGTTGATTGACGATCCTACAATGGAAAACGAAGGCGTGCAACAGAACCATGCGTTACTACTGAAGGAGATCATCAACCTAGAGCAGGAGCAACATCAAGACATAGCAAAAAATGGTGTAGCGCTTTTAACGGTTCCAGTTTCCGTTGAGGAAGTAACAACCTACTATATTTATTTTTTGCCTCCCTCCACCATTGCCCATAACGGCACCAACGCACTTTACTTAGTGGAGGATCTCTTAAACCTAGGTGATGCAGTAGCCATTCCCTTCTTCAACAATTTGCCATCCTTTGAAGAACTCGCACCGGACGCTTCTTATATAGGCTTTGAATTGGTGTTAAGTACTTCCAAAACAGAAAAAGACATACGTGATGTCTTTATGTTTGTGGAAGGAGAATGTGAATTGACGATCGTCAAAATTGCAGCGGGCAATGTACTGGCCGACCAGGCCGTGCAGACTAAGTTGCTTGGTGAACAAAACCTGGACGCACCAAAAGGAGTTGAAAAAATAAAAGATATACTGACGGCATCCGCACCCGCCCTTGCGCAATCTAGTCAGGCAACCGGCAAGGCGGCTCAGGCAGTTTCCAGCATAAGGGTTTCATCTGAGCGGCTTGACGAACTCATGAACTTAGTAAGTGAACTGGTAACCACACAGGCACGGCTTTCACTTTTTGCCGGTCAGGAGACTTCCAATGAAGTTGCCACCATTGCCGAAAATGTTGAAAAAATTACGCGCAGGTTGAGGGACAATGCATTTTCCATGTGCCTGATCCCGGTTGAAAACTTGGTGGTGAGGTTTAGCCGGCTCGTGCGCGACCTCTCCACTGAATTGAAAAAAGATATCAGCTTCAAAACGGAAGGCACGGATACAGAAATTGATAAGTCGGTGATTGAAAAACTGACAGACCCTATCCTTCATTTGCTGCGAAACTGTATCGACCATGGTATAGAGTTGCCAGCTGAAAGGAGAAAAAAGGGGAAGCCCGCGCAAGGAACAATTTTATTAAAATCATATTATTCGGGAGCCAATGTAATCATCCAGATCATAGATGATGGTGCCGGAATAGATTTAGGAAAAGTAAAGAAGAAAGCAATTAGTCGAGGCCTGATAGCAGAAGGAGCAGAGCTCTCTGAAAAAGAATTGTTGGATCTCATCTTCCTTCCGGGATTTTCTACTGCCGACCAACTCACCGGGGTTTCGGGCCGCGGTGTGGGCATGGATGTAGTGAAAAGAAATATCGCAGACATTCGGGGCGAAATCGAATTGAACACCAAAGCCGGTGAAGGCACTACGTTCACCATAAAATTACCGCTTACCCTTTCCATCATTGACGGGCTGCTGGTAAGAATAAAGGAAACTGATTTCATTATTCCGCTGGTTGTTGTCGACAAATGTTATGAAGTAGAGACCACCTTGTTAACACAGGCCTTTAACCAATGGGTGACCCTGGACGGTGAGCGCATCCCCTTCCTTTTTCTACGGAATGAATTTTCCATTTATGAAAACCCGCCCGTTTTGAGCCAGGTCATTAAAGTAGCCTATGAGGGCCGGGTGATAGGTTTGGCAGTTGACCGCATTATCGGGCAGTATCAGGCGGTACTAAAACCCCTGGGCCAGTTGTATCACAATCAGAATGAATGTTCCGGGGCAACCATCCTGGGCGATGGCAGCGTGGCGCTGGTGCTGGATACCGCAAAACTTATAAACAAACTTTTTATAAAAACTAAACCAATGGAATATGAACCAGCAAACTGAAATCCTAAATTCTTATCTAACGTTCCGGCTGGGCGATGAAATTTTTGCCGCCAACGTAAGCAAGATCTCGGAGATATTAGAGATCCCCAAGATCACCAAAGTGCCACGGTCCCCCGATTTTATGAGGGGCGTTGTAAATCTTCGGGGCACGGTGCTGCCCGTAATTGACACGCGTAGCAAGTTCGGCCTGGCCGCAGTGGCCGATACGGTTAACACTTGCATCATTGTAATGAACCTTTCGCTCGAAGGCCAACCCATTACTATAGGGGCCATTGTAGATGAAGTGCAAGAAGTGATGGAAATAGAAGATACGAATATTCAGGCCGCGCCTTCTGTTGGCGCTAAATATAAAACCGAGTTTATCGAGGGCATGGTAAAAAAGAATGACCTGTTCATTATGCTCCTTAACCTCGATATGGTTTTCTCGCATGATGAAACCCACATGTTGCAAGAACTTGCCGGAAGTAAGGATGCAGCAGAAGATAAATCCAATTCAAAAAAATAAAACGAAAGAATAATCCTAATCCTAATCCTAATCCTAATCCTAATCTTAATACTATGAAACTCTCTATAAAAGTAAAATTGATCAGTGCCTTTGTGATACTGATCATCTTGTCAGGCGCTATCTACTTCCTGGGAAGTGACAATTCATCCATCCTGAATGACCGCATCAATGCCATTGTGGACCAGAACGTAAAACGTATGATGATTGCCGCCAAATCAGCAGAAGACATACAACTGATCACCAAACGGGAAAAGGAAATGATCCTTTCGGAAGACATTGATGAGATACAGGGCTATGTTCAGGTAGTAGAAAGCAAAAGCCAGGAAATGTTGAGCAGGGTTGAAGAACTCAGGGGTATGTCGGATGAACGGGGAATTGAAATCCTGGATGAATTCAATACTAACTGGGTTAACTATCAAAAAGCGTTTGCAAAAATAAAATCGCTTGCACTTAAAAATACAGACTCCACCAGTGCAGCCTCTTATAGGATATCCACTACAGAGGGCAGAGAGGCAGCAATGGCTGCCATTGCATCCATAGGTAAGATTATAAAGAAAAACGAGAAAGCACTGGCCGATGCCAAAATTCAGTCGGATGCTGGTTTTGAAACAGCACAGCGCAACATGATCATTTTAATGGTAGTGAGCCTCGTGGTTTCGATAGCCATCTCCTTTTGGATTATCACTTCGATAACAAATTCCATCAACCAGGCCAAGGCGGCCATCACCAGTGTGGCCAATGGCGATCTTACCATCGAGATCAACAATACCTCTGGCGATGAAATAGGCGCCTTGCTGGATCAGCTTAAGAACATGGTAACCAAACTAAAAGAAGTGATGACGTTTGTGGCTACGTCTTCCGATAATATCGCTTCGGCCAGTTTGCAGATGAGTTCCACTTCGCAACAGATGTCGCAAGGCTCGCAAGAGCAAGCAGCCTCCGCTGAGGAGATCTCTGCTTCTATGGAACAAATGGTATCCAGCATCCAGCAGAATTCAGACAATGCCCAGCAAACCGAAAAGATTGCTCAAAAAGCGGCTGAAGATATGCAGGAAAGCAGTTCGTCAGTAAACCAAACGGTAGACTCCATGAAACAAATTGCACAGAAGATTGGCATCATTGGAGAAATTGCCAGGCAAACCAATTTGCTTGCTTTAAATGCAGCCGTGGAAGCAGCCCGGGCGGGTGACCACGGCAAAGGGTTTGCTGTAGTAGCGGCCGAAGTACGCAAGCTTGCCGAACGCAGCCAGTTAGCAGCCGAAGAAATTAATAGCCTCTCAACCTCCAGTGTTTCCATTGCCGATAAATCAGGCCGCCTGTTAGAACAAATTGTTCCTAATATTCAAAACACATCTAAGTTGGTGCAGGAGATTGCTGCTTCCAGCCGGGAGCAGAACTCCGGTGCCGAGCAGGTTAATACTGCCATCCAGCAATTTAATACGGTCATCCAGCAGTCGGCTTCCGGTGCCGAAGAGATTGCGTCCAGCTCAGAAGAGCTCTCCAGCCAAGCAGATCACCTGCGCGAGGCAATCTCTTTCTTCAAAATTGATAAGCATCAACGTACACCAGTGGCAGATGGAAACGGCAAAGCCCGTAAGGCAGCTTTCTCTACCCAACAAAAAAGTAAGAATGGTGTGCTCGCCAAAGCAACTTCTGGTAAAGGTGCTCTGATTGATTTGGAAAAGGGAGACGGAGGTGATAGCAACTTTGAAAAATTTAATTAGCCCTAGTTTGTCAAATTTAAAAATCTAATTCCTCGGTCTGTGTCTAATTCCTCGGTCTCCTGCCTTTGTTGGTGTTCTTCACCAACAAAGGAGAGAACGAGAATGAGAGAAACACTCGGATAGGAAAAGATGTAAGTGTAAAGGATAACAAAAGCAAATATCCAAACATACAGAGCGCGTGTTGGTGAGTTACACCAAACACGGGCGCGGATAGGCGATTATAAACGTGGTAAAAAAAGAAAGACATGAACAATAACCTGATAAATCCGGCAATCAACGTCACCCCTCTCCTCCCCATAGCTATCGGGATGGAGCGGGGCGGGCTTGCCCTTGTTAGCCAGTCCGGTAGGCTGGTCGGCCAAACAGGCGAGATGTTTTCGGGCGAGTTCAAAAAGACGCAAAGCGAATATCCATGGTAAACACAGGTAGTCTTGTAAGGCTTTCAACGGAAGAATTCCAACGGCTTTCTGCCTTGGTGTATGCACAATGTGGCATCAATTTGCAGGATGCAAAAAAGATAATGCTGGAATGCCGCCTGAATAAACGGCTGCGCGTGTTGCAAATAAGTTCATTTAAAGAGTACATACAGCTCCTCTCAAGCCCGCAGGGCATATCTGAAGAATTGGGTCAAATGATAGATGTGGTGACCACCAACAAAACGGATTTTTTTCGTGAGCAACATCACTTTGATTTTCTACAACAAACTGTTTTGCCACAATTTGTAAAGGAAAGAAAGCGGGGGTTTAAGGTATGGAGTGCTGCCTGCTCTACAGGCGAAGAACCTTATACGCTGGCCATGGTTTGTCAGGATTTTGCTGCGGTCAACCTAGGATTTGACTACCGGATATTCGCCACCGACATTTCTACAGACGTACTTCAAAAAGCGGTGCAGGCAGTCTATTCAATGGACCGTGTTATAAATATCCCTTTAGCAGTAAAACAAAAGTATTTTCTTAAAAGCAAAGACACCGTAAAGCCTGCTGTTCGCATTATACCTGAACTGCGCAAAAAGGTGAACTATGCCCACATCAATCTGATGGATAAGATGCTAAGCACGCCTTCGCAATTTGACATTATTTTTTGCCGTAACGTGTTGATTTATTTTGACCGGCAGACACAGGAAGAAGTCATACGAAAGCTGGCGAATAAATTAGTGCCAGACGGATACCTGTTTATCGGCCACTCGGAATCTTTACTTCAAATGGACCTTCCGCTAACCCTGTTACAGCAAACAATATATAAAAAGAAATGAAGTATGAATAATGATAATGGCCCTGTGGCGCATAGCATTTTTGCTGATCTTCAACGCACATTGGAAGAAAAAAAAGCGGCTGAGATTCAAGCATCCGAATTGTTGAAAGAACTGGAAGTTGTAAATGCCCGGTTGCTCGAATCGGAACGTGGCCGATCCAATTTCCTATCCAACGTGCGCAATGAAATTATTAACCCGCTTACTTCCATCCTGGGGCTTACCAGCAGCTTAGCTCATTCCTCCGGGCAGGTTCAGCACACACAGCAAATCGCGGCTCTGGTGTATGATGAGGTTTTCAGTTTAGATTTCCAGTTGCGCAATATTTTTGCTGCCGCAGAAATTGAAGCAGGTAAAATTGAACCAAGACCCGCGCGGGTAAGGATAAACGAACTCATTCAGGGACAGATTGCTTACTTCCAGCCTCGCATCCGGCAACGGAAGGTTACGATTACTTTTCAAAATGAAACAGAAGGTGTTTTTAAAACAGATGCCTACATGCTTCAAACTATTTTTCTTAACCTGCTGGCCAATGCTATTGAATTCAGCCAGCCGGACCAAAAAGTAATCATCAGCACAACGGTACAAGAACAGGCACTCCATCTCACCGTTCAGGATTTTGGTATTGGTTTAGCGCCTGCCGATCAGGAAAAAATCTTCGAGCGCTTCCGCCAGCTTGATACAAGCACAACCAAATCTCATCCTGGGC
>Ga0163155_10004688_pt1 | contig 13907 bp, 10 predicted proteins | sample OliLakLV19SP4G1_FD_148611 | JGI IMG/M metagenome (GOLD analysis project Ga0163155, IMG submission 148611) | Freshwater microbial mat bacterial communities from Lake Vanda, McMurdo Dry Valleys, Antarctica - Oligotrophic Lake LV.19.SP4.G1 | ecosystem: Environmental > Aquatic > Freshwater > Lake >...
GGCCGCTGGCTTTTTGAAACCGCCGGAAGTGCCCGTGGCGTAATCGTTGCCGCCATATTTAGAGTCGCCGAAGTTGCCGGGCTTTTTGTTGTTGCGAGAGTCCCATTCCTGGCTTTCGTTGGCTTTGTCGTCGAAGGCACCGAAGCTGCCGCCACCACCGCTACCACCTGAGTTGCGTTTGAATTCTTCTTCGCCGCTGGGGTAGAAGCCCGAAACCAATGCGGGTGTAATTTCTCTCAAGAAGCGGCTGGGAATTGTATAGCTCGATGAGAAACCTGAGTTGGAAAATCCGCGGCCGATCATGGTGCGTTTGCGCGCCAGAGTCATGTGCAGAATGTCACCAGCCCTGGTGATGGCCACGTACATCAAGCGGCGCTCTTCTTCCATCTGGGTGGGCGAATCGAGGGAGCGCACATGGGGGAATAGCCCCTCTTCGCAGCCCATGATAAAGGCGCAAGGAAATTCGAGACCCTTGGAAGAGTGAATGGTCATCAGTTTGACCGTGTCGTCATCTAAGTTGGCTTTATCGAGATCGCTCACCAGTGAAATGCGTGTCAAGAATGAGTCTAAGTCAGGTTCGTCGGCACTGACTTCAAATTCTTTTGCCACCGCCACCAGTTCCATGACGTTGTCGATGCGTCCCAGAGCCAGCTCGTCTTTTGATGCCCGAGCGTCATCTTCTAACCGTGATATGTAACCGGTGCCTTTTAAAATTCGCTCTAACAAATCAGATACAGGAATCACTTTTGAATCAGCGTTCAACTGCACAATTAAGCGGGCAAAATCTTTCAATGCAATTGCTGCTTTGGGTGAAAGATCCGCGATTCGGTCAGCTTCTAAGCAAGCTTCAAGTGGGCTTGAATTTTTCAGTTCGGCATAAGCATTGACCCGGTCAAGTGTGGTTTTGCCGAGGCCGCGCTTAGGAGTATTGATGACGCGATTGAATGCCTGACCGTCACGCAAATTGTAGATAAGCTTCATGTAGCCGAGCATATCTTTGATTTCTTGACGGTCATAGAATCTGGTGCCGCCCACCACAATATATGGAATGTGGCTGCGCACAAGAATTTCTTCAATTGCCCGTGATTGAGAGTTGGTGCGGTAAAGCACCACACAGTCGGCATATTTTTTGCCGCGTGCTTTCAGGCGTTTGACTTCTTCGGCCACATAGTAGGCTTCGTCAATTTCGTCTTGTGCTTCGTAGCAATTTACTTTTCCACCCTGGCCGCGGTTGCAACGCAATTCTTTGTCGATGCGTTCAGTGTTGTTAGAAATAATACTGTTAGCGGTATCGAGGATGGTGGCAGTGGATCTGTAATTTTCTTCCAGCTTAATCAGCTCGCAGCCTTCGTAATCTTTCTGGAATCCAAGAATGATGCGATAGTCGGCTTTGCGCCATGAATAAATTGATTGGTCCACGTCGCCTACAACTAAGAGACTGCGTTCGCGCCACAGTTGTGCCGCCGTCAGTTCTTTGCCCGCTTCTTTGGCTTCGCGAGTGAGGAAATGCTCGGGGCTGTCTACTTTTGCAATCAGCGAAATCAAATCGTATTGTGATTTGTTGGTATCTTGAAACTCGTCGCAGAGCACGTGGCGATAACGGCGCTGCATGCGCTCGCGCACATTCTGGTTTTGCTGCATCAGGTCGGTGAAAATCAAAATCAAGTCATCAAAATCAAGAGCGTTATTGCGCGCCAATTCTGTTTGATAAGCGGTGAAAATTTCAGAGAGCCTTCCTTCTCTATAGTTTTTCGCTTCGCTGGCATAACTCTGGTGTGTGTAGCCGTCGTTTTTAAGCGACGAAATTGTGTGCCGCACTTCTTTAGGCACGAAGACTTTGTCGTCCAAATTGAGCTTGATGATCTGGCCTTTCACCAGACTCATGCTGTCGGTCTCATCGTAGATGACAAAATTGTTATCCCATTTGAGCCCGTCTGCAGTCTTGTAGTTACTGATTTCCTGGCGCAACAAACGCGCACAGATACTGTGGAAAGTGCCGATGGCGATGCGCTTGGCCTCAAACGGCCCGACAATCTTTTCAATACGCTGGCGCATTTCGCCCGCTGCTTTATTGGTGAAAGTGACGGCGAGAATCGATTCGGGTTCTTGTCGTAGCTTCGAGATAATCCAGGCGATACGCTTGGTCAAAACTGTGGTCTTGCCTGACCCGGCGCCGGCAATGATTAACGATGGGCCCCATTCTTGCGAAACGCACTGGGCCTGCTCGGGGTTCAGTCTATCGAGAAGCTTCACTTCCATGGCAGCCGCTTCGGCGTCTGAAATAGGTGCGTATTCGGAACGGCCATAGCGCGGTCCTGGATCTGGCGGCACAAAGGCCGGGCGAGCAGCGGGGGCTGGAGCAGGAGGAGCAGCAGGCGCTGGAGCAGGAGGAGCGGCAGGCGAGGCCTCCACCTTGAACTCCACCGTCAGCTCTTCATCCAGGTCTTCTGGCTCAATGGCCAGGCTGCTCAGCTCTTCCACTTCCAACTCGGCCAGAGCCAACTCGTCGGCGTCAGACGGCTCAAGGTCGCTTGAACCAAATAAACTTAGCTGTTTGTCTTTGCCTGACATTACCTGACTGTCTCTCGACTGCTTAATCAACGGGGCCTACTCCATATTAAAAGTGATTGGGCAGTGGTCTTGCGCCGGCATCTGCCATTTTGCCGCAAAATTAATGATGTCAAGCCCGCTCCGCATCCTGGCGGATATCTGCTCGCTATGCTCAAGGCTCACTGGCGAATATCAATGAAACGCAGTGCCAGAGGCTTCTACAAGAGTAATTGTGCGTCATTAGCGCCTTGCTGTTAATTAAAACTTGTAAACAGCAAGCATCCCGCAGGGGTAAAACCACAGGGAAGACTTGTAATCTTAATGATTAGCTAGCAAATTGTTCGAGACCAGTAATAACTGAGTCTATATAAAAGGGATTGGAAAGATATATATGAGCCGAAGTGAACCCATTGCCTCCACCATACCCACCGTCGATGAACTGGCCCAAGAGTTATTGCTCATCCAACAGTCTGGCCCGCGCAAAGTCGCCATCATCGGCACCCGCAACTTGCCGCTCACTCATCAGCAACTGGTAGAGATGCTTTCTTATGCACTCGTGCTCTCGGGCAACCAGGTGGTCACCAGCGGTGGTGCTAACGGATGCAATATGGCGGTTATTCGCGGCGCGCAAAGAGCGAATCCCGATCGATTAAATATTATCTTGCCGCAAACAATCAGCCAGCAACCTGGCGAAGTTCAGGACCTTTTAATAGGTATCAAGAATATCGTTGAGTATCCTGAAAGACGCACCATGACATTGGCCGATGCCAGTCGCATATGCAATCACGAGATAATCGATAGATGCCAGCAAATAATTTGTTTCCTCTATCACACGAGTCATACACTGCTTGAGTCGGTAAACTATGCCAAGGAACATCGTAAGATTGTGACTAGCTTCTACCTCGACTAACCAGCGGGAATCAAACAGTCAACTTAGACGGACATGCTGCGGCTTTATTTCCGCAGGGAACACTGCTAGCAGCTTTGTACTCGCTAGTCTTGCCCTGTGCAGTGGCGCTCGCGCTTACAGCATTGTGCATGCCCTTCTATGTCAAGTGGCTCAAAAGTCTGCAGATCAATCAGTTTTTGCGTGAAGACGGCCCGTCCAGTCACGCCCATAAAGCCAAGACCCCGACCATGGGCGGTCTGGTTTTTATCATCACCACATTCGCCACCACCATCGGTTTCTCGTTGGTACCGGGCATGTCGCACGACCCCAGCTATTACGCCGTGATTATCACAGGGGTTTTGTGCGGAATAGTGGGATTGGTAGACGATTCTGCCAAGGTTATTCAAAAGGCCAACAAAGGCATTTCAGCATATGTTCGCCTGGGCACAGAGTTTGTTTTCGGCGCGGTACTGGCCATGGTGCTAGTAGGCTTGAACGACAATCGTCTGATTGTGCCCTCGGCACTTTATTCGATTTTGCACGGGCACTGGAGCACCATGCCTGATATCACTCAGCCGGTGGCAGTGATGATTCTGCCGGCCATTGCCATGGTTGCACTCGGTGCATTCCTCACCGCCGCCACTACCAATGCCGTTAATTTGCACGATGGCATGGACGGCCTGGCCGCCGGCACGGCCTGCCAAATTTTCGCCACCATGGCGGTGATTTTATTCATGACCGGCAGCGACGCCCCGATGCAGTATGGCTATGCCACCATATCCGCCACCGCCGCCGGCGCGCTGCTCGGATTTCTCTTATTCAATCGCAACCCCGCCCAGATATTCATGGGTGACACCGGCTCGCTCTTTATCGGCGGTCTGATGGCCTGCATTGTTCTGGCCGGCGGCATCACCGTCTGGTTTGTGCCGCTCTCACTTATCTATATTCTCGAGGCCCTTTCGGTGATGGCTCAGGTGATTTATTTCAAACTTACCAAGCCTTACATGCCCGAAAAACCCATGAGCAGTCCAGCCTTAATAATGCTCAAATTAACCAAGAAGCTACCGGGTGAGGGCAAGCGGCTTTTCCGCATGGCTCCTTTACATCATCATTACGAAGCTGTCATGGCCGAAAAGGGCTGGGCGGAATGGCAAGTGGTGATGGCTTTCTGGGGAGTGCAGTTTTTACTCTGCGCGGCTGTATTATTGACTTTCCACTATCGCTAAAACGCCAGGAGTCTCTGGGTGTCAGCCCAAAATTCACAGTTAGTCTCTGATTTAGTCTCACAAGGTAAGTGGGAAGAGGGTTACGCCGCCCTGATTCGTTTCTCGCAGCAGAATCCAAGTGGAGTCAACGACCCCGACCTGCAATGCCAACTAGGCATCATCGCCTTCAACAGCGGCAAGCTGGCCGAAGCCGAACGCCATCTTAAAACCGCCCTATCTATCGATTCAACCCGCTCAGATGCTCACTATCAACTCGGTCTGGTCTTACTTAAAGACGGCCGCCCCGCCGAAGCCATGCCCGCTTTTCGCGAAGCCTGCGAACGCCGAGCAAATTATGCAGTCGGCCATTTGCACTGGGGAATGGCGCTCATGTCGACAGGCAGTTTCAGAGGCGCGATTGGACAATTCAATCAAGCGATAAAAATTGACGGCAAATTGAGCGCCGCATACGTGCAAGGTGGCATGTCGAGCTTCCGCATGGGTCAATTTATGGAAGCGGCCCAATATTTTCAAGCCGCCGCTAACAACGAGCCTGATATTCCAGAGCCTTTAGTTTGCCTGGGCATCGCTCTATCTGCCCTCGGCAACGACGTGGACGCGGGCAAATGCTTCATGCGCGCCTGGCAGGTAGACGGCAAAGACATCACCACCTTGCGCTACGCCGCATCGGCCATGGCCAATGCCGGCATGATTGACGACGCTGTGCGTCTCTTTCAAGAGTCAGTGGGAATGGGCCACCGCGTGCTCACCGCCCGCGAACGCGCACTGATATATAACGATTGGGGAGTATCACTCTTCAAAGCCTCACGCGCCGAAGATTCGTCGGACAAATTGCTGGAAGCATCAGACATGGACCCCACATGTCTTGAGCCGGTGATGAATCTCGGATTGGTTTGCATTGAGCTGGCCGAATACGAACGCGCCGCCGAAGCATTCGAGAAAGCTTTAGCACTGGATAAAACCAACAACGAAGTGCGCGTCTATCTGGCTGTGACACTGATTTTGATGAACAACTGCCAGCAAGCGATAAATGTTTTGCAAGAAAAAGAGCAAGACGGTCGTTTTGATTTCTGGTTAGGTCACGCCTATTTAGGCATCGCCAATTATGATCGTGCCAGACAATATTTTGAGCGCGTGCTGAAAGAATCGCAAATCAACTATCAGGCTATAGATGGCCTGGGCTGTGCGTTAATGCTGGGTGGAAATTATCCGGAAGCGGTGCAAAAATTTGAGGAAGCGATCGGTCTGCGCGAAGATTATGCGCTGGGGCATTTGCATTTGTCGCGCGCTTTGGACGAACTTGGTCAAGCCGAACTTGGCGCAAAACATTTACGCATTGCCGTCGAACTTGACCCGCAATGTTTGAACCCGCAAAAAGAAGCGTTAGATAGACTGGTGAAAGCCGCTCGCTATGAGCTTGTTGAAGCGCAGTCGCTGAAAATCTTAGCGGCTAATCCGCAAGATTCTGATGTGCGCGTTTCACTCGCTCGCGCATTTAAAGAACAACAGCGCCTTGATGAAGCAGTTGATCTGGTGGCAATGGTAATTCAAGAAAATCCTAAAAATGCCACCGCTAGAATTGTGGCCGGCCAAATATTTTTATTGCAAGGACGTTTTGTCGAAGCCGACGAAATGTTTCGCGAAGCCGATGATAACTCAGACGGTGACCCGGGTTTGTTCTACTATTGGGGCAAGACTTTATCGCTTCTGGGTCTGCAAGAATTAGCTTTGGAGAAATACGAGAAAGCATCAGAGTTAGATCCATATGACGCAGATGTCTACGACGCCTGGGGTTCTGCTTTAAAATCTCTCGGTAGATTCGCTGACGCCGCGGAAGTTTATCGCAAGGCCAGTGAGTATATTTAGGTCTACGCAGAAATTTTTGGAAGAAAAGCTGCTGGTGTCACTTTAAAATGGTTGCCAAGCCTGACACACTGCTCTTTCGTGAGTTCCCTTTGGCCGCTGACTATTTCACTGATCACACCAGAAGAAACTCCGAGTATGGGCATCATATCTACTTGCCTTAGTTCATGATTTTTCATAAACGAACGCAAGAGATTAACGGGTGTCATCTCGTCCAACTTCAGTGCGTGGTGCTTACTTTCATATTTGCCAATTTCATCTAATAAAACTTCTAAATAATCACGCTCGTCAACAGCGAGAGATTTGCCTCTAATCATCAGACTTTGTGCAACGTCGTGCGCGTCATCTAAGTGGTGATCGCTCTTGATTGGAACCAAGGGGAAGCGCTCGATAAGCACCTTATACTTTGACGTTACCACTTGAACTGCTCCTTGTCATACTCGGCGTGGGTCATGATTTTTAAGACGGAGACTCTGTCGTTCTCTATCCAAACCAGACTCTTGCTAAATAAGCAATAGATCAAAAGCATCATTGCAGCAGCAGGCACAGCCACCAACATAATTTGAGCGGTTCCATGAGCCGCAAATCTCAAAGGAAGGGCGATGGTGAGAGCGAGCCAACAAACGGTGCCCAAGAGATAAGTCCTGTTCCCGCCGTTAATAATCTTCAGCTCAGTTTGCCTATTCATTCAATTTCTCTGACTGGCGGTATTCCGATGATAGATCAAGCCAGCCTATCATCAAAACTAACTTCAAATTTTCCACAACCTATAAGTTGTATTTTTATACAACCGATAAGTTGTAAAATTCCTTAGCGTTTTCAAAAGGTATAATGTCCCCCAGCCCAAAAGCCCCGGGAACCGCCAAAGCGCACAAAATGACCGCTACCATCACCAATCGTGTCTCAAAACTCAAAACCAGAGAGTCTGCCGCTGAGCTCTTTCTTAAAAGCGAGCAATTACTGCGCTTTCGCATTGCTTTTGCCCTGGTCAGCCTGGTGCTTTGTTTTGGTATCGGCAGCTTTGCCGGTTACGAGTTCGATTACAAATCAATAGCCGCCATCATTGGTGGTGTCAGCATCTATTCATTCATTGGCCTCGCCTTCATAGTCCGCAGGCTCAAATACTCCACTCGCGGCCTGCGTGCCTTCAACATGGCGCTCATTACTTTAGACGTCGTCGCCCTCACCGGCCTCGTGCATTTCACCCGCGGCCTTGAGTCAGATCTCTACGTTCTTTATCTACTCCCTATCCTACTTTCAAGCTACACATTCGGCCGTCGCGGCATTTACTTCGCTGCCCTTCTAGTCACTATTGCTTACATCGGCCTCTTAGTATCTGAAAACGCCGAACTCTTGCCGTACATATTCAATCGCGACGACGACAAAGGTTTAGCCGCCGCTTACTCAGGCAAGTTGTGGCGCCGCATTCTGGGTCGCGCTTTCTTCTTCGCTTCAGTAGCCATGCTCTGGGCGCGCTTCTGCGACTACATGAGCCGCGTGGCCAGGCAAGGGGCTGAGCGCTTACTCGAACAGTTAGACGCCAACGAACGCCTGATTTCAGACTCTGACGAAAGAGCCAAGCGCGAAAGACTAATTAACTCAATCAATAAAGGTGTGCGCAGCACCCTTGAGGTCGACAAGATTTTCGAAACAGCAGTCGTGCAGTTAGCCCAAGCAGTGCAAACAGATTTAGTAGCACTGATATGCCCCACTCCTGGCCAAGCGGGGGCACTGGTGCCGCCTACAGTTGTAGAAGAAGCGCGAGAACACGGCAGCAAACGCTACCTAAACGACAATTGCGCTCACTTCATCCTCGACTACAAAGCACACTACGAAAGAAACTCCGGCGGCGCCAAAGTCAAAACTTTTGTCTACAACCACCCGGCCGAAAACAAATTTTTCGCACCAATTGAAAGCGAACTTAAAGCACTAAACTTCGGCACACTTGTAATTCAACCGATGATGTACGGCGAAGAAAGCCGCGGAGTCTTCATTCTCGCCGACAAATCGGCCGACCGCGCTTTCAGCGAATCAGATTTAGTGCTGACAAAAGTTGTAGCCGGTCAAGTTGCCATCGCCATCGAACACGCCAATTTGGTCGGCCAACTCTCCCGCAAAAACAAAGATCTGGTAACTAAAAATCTCAATCTCGATAGCAAAAATATCGAGTTAAAAACCGTGCAGTCGCAACTTATCCACCAGGAGAAAATGGCCTCTCTTGGTCGTCTTGTGGCCGGCATCGCCCACGAATTAAATAATCCCATCAACTTCGTGCACGGCAATTTGCCTTATCTCAAACAATACGTAGAAGAACTCAAAAAAGTTATCGCCAAAGTTGCCGAACTTCCTGAAGAGCAGCGCAAACCCGTCGACGATTTGAAGAACAAACTTAAATACGATTTTTTAGTTGAAGACCTCGACAACATCATCGCCGATTTGAATGAGGGAGCCGAGCGCATTCGCCACATCATTCGCGACCTCAAAAGTTTCAGCCGCCTCGACGAAGCCGAACTCAAAGAAGCCTCGATTCAAGAAGGCCTCGAGTCGACCATGAAAATTCTTTCGCAATATTATGGGCGTGACAAAATTCCGGTGGAGGGCGATTACGCGGCCATTCCCCATGTTCTTTGCTACCCCGGCCAGCTCAATCAAGTCTGGATGAACCTGTTAAGCAACGCCGCCCAGGCCATGAATACCGCCGCAGAAGCCCTGCCGCCGGGCACTCCCACCCCCGCCCTGAAAATCAAAACCGAGCTCACTGATGAGAGCGTTTTGGTATCGATAATCGACTGTGGGGCTGGTATTAAACACGAGGTTCAGAGTAAGATCTTTGATCCTTTCTTCACCACAAAGGCCGTGGGCCAGGGAACGGGGTTGGGCCTGTCTATCTGTCACTCGATTATCGAGCGGCACGGCGGCCAAATCTGGTTTGATAGCGTGATCGGCAAAGGCACTACGTTCTACGTGCGCCTGCCGCTCAAAGCCACTGCCAGACCAGAGCCGGCAATGCTCAGCGAGCCAGATTAAAACAGAGGATACAAAATGCGGCGCCACAAAATATTAGTAGTGGATGATGAGATACCCAATCTCCGCTTACTGCGGCGCGTACTTTCAGACGAACACGACATCATCGAGGCTCAAGGCGGCGCCGAAGCCGTCGAAGTGCTGAAGAACGACTACGTGAGCTTAATCATCACCGACCAGCGCATGCCCAGCATGACCGGAGTACAGCTGCTCGAGCAATCAATCGCCATTTGCCCCGACACCATCAAGATTTTATTGACCGGCTACACCGACGTGCAAGCGCTGGTAGACGCCATCAACGCCGGCCACGTCTACAAATATATTGCCAAGCCCTGGGACGCCAACGAACTCAAACTGACTGTGCGCCGCGCTTTAGAAGCATTCGAACTAAAAGAAACTAATGACCACTTGCTATCAGAGTTGCAAATCGCCATAGCCGAACTCGAGTCTGTGTCGGTCGGTACCATCAGAGCACTGGCCGACGCACTCGACGCAAAATGCGACTACACCGCAGGCCATTCACTAAGAGTCAGTCGCATAGCCGTTTTAATCGGCCGACAAATGAAACTGACAGATTCTGAACTACGGGACGTCGAGCTGGGCGGCATTTTGCACGACATTGGCAAAATTGGCGTGCCCGAGTCAATTTTGTGGAAAGCCGACAAATTGACCCCCGAAGAACGCGAAATCATGTGCAAACACCCGGTCAAATCGGCCGAGATTATAGGCGACCTGCGCGGCCTGGTGCGCGCCCGCGAATATGTCAAACACCACCACGAATATTTCAACGGCGAAGGCTACCCCGACGGCCTGGCCGGCGAAGACATTCCGATTGGCGCCCGCATCATCATGGTGTCAGACGCTTACGACGCCATGACCACAGATAGACCCTATCGCCAGTCAATTGGCCACGACAAGGCCATGGCGGAACTGACAAAAATGACCGGCGCACAGTTCGACCCCAAAGTCGTCGAAGCCCTCTTCGCCATCATCGGCCCGGGCGGCCACGAACTCGATCGCATCATCAGCGAACAGTTCCCCGATAGCTTTATCGGATTGACTCTGCCAGGAGCAAATCCATCGAAGAGCGGTAAACGTTTTCAGGACGAAGTCGAACGCCAAGCCCGTCTAGCAGCGACCGACGTGTAGCACTGGGGCCGGTATCTTCAGGTCTGTCGGCCAGCACTTTAAAGTTTGGCTGGTTGGGAATAAGTTTGGCTGGATCCGTAGGCCCAAACAAAGCGACAATATTTTTATTCAAGCCCACGCCAATGTGCATGGGGGCTGAATCTACGCAGGCGAGCAAATCGCATATGCTTGTAAGCGCGGCGAGGTCGGCCAGGCCTTTGGTTTTACCAACCGCACTTATATATGGTTTCTGATCGCCGCTTTTCGCCATGGCTGCTTCGAGGCCGGCCACTACGTCTTTGTCGTCTGGCCCACCAGCAAGAACAACACGCGTTTGAAAAGGCGCATCTTTTTGATTTTGTAAAAGTTGAATATAAGAAAGCCAGTTCTCACTCGACCAGTGTTTGATGATGCCCTTGCTCACTGCCATTTGAGATGTTCCGGGATGCACCAGAATCGTCTTCACCGGCCTGGTATCACCAGCAGTGGCGGTGGTTTTCAGACCTTCCTCTAAAAAATCTTGCATGGCTTTAAGCGAACCTGGCTTAAGAGCTACCTTTGGCACTTGATAAGGTGAATCTTCTTCTCTGATAGATGCTTTAGCATCAGCCTTGCGGCGCAGATAATTCGCCATTCCTTTAGTAAGGTCATGATACATATCTGCCGCATATTGATCGCGCAAAAGCTTGACGGGGTGCGTAAGTAGTGACTTCCATGGGCCACCGGCGTCGTAACCCACACGCAGGGGAATGCCTGATAAAAATAAAAGCATTGCCACCATGGGTGAAGACCCAGACGAAATAACCATGTCATAGCCGCCCCTGCGAAGCAGCATGGCCAGCTGATAAAGGTCGAAAGGTGTGAGCGGCCTTTTTTTAATATCGAAGGTAATTACCTTGTCAATCAAGTCTGTCACTTCGGCAACAGATTTTGAGCGCGGCTCGACCAAAAGCGTGAGTTCGCAGTCAGGAGCCAGCCTTTTGACCGTAGCCAAACAAGGCAGAAAGAGAACCTCGTCTCCAATACCACCAAAATTTATAGCGAGCACTTTGGCCGGACCGGTCATTGAATTAGGTTTCCCATCGTGAATCTCATGAACAAAAAATGCCAGCACGTATAATAACCAAGTTTGCAGGCATCCTCAGGTTAGATTGAAACCAAGCTACTGGCTATTTATTTTTATCTTCTGTGCTTTAGCCGGCGTTGGTGTTGGCTATTTCACCATGCTGGTCAAAAGCCCGCAAATGTTGCCGCCGGCTTTGCGAATAGTCAGCCTGCGCGAACCCACTACAGTGCTGCTTCTTGGAGTAGACGTGGTCTACACCGACATGGGCCGCCGCAAACAAAAGATAGATAAAGACGCTTTCACCGGTCGCTCCGACACCATTCTTGTGGCCCGCCTCGACCCGATAAGCAACTCGCTTAGAGTAATTTCAATTCCGCGCGACACCGAAGTGCGCATACCCGGCACAGGCCTCTCCAAAATCAACGCCGCCAACGCCATCGGCGGCATAAACCTGGCACAGACCACAGTCAGCGGCTTTTTGAACGACACCAAAATCGATCATTATGTAGTTTTGAACGTGCACGGTTTGGTCGACCTGGTGAACGAACTGGGCGGAATCACCGTAGAAGTTCCCAAGAAGATGCAGTACATGGACTGGACAGCCAAGCTCAAAATCGACCTGGAGCCCGGCATGCACACCTTAACGGGAAATCAGGCAATGGGATTCGTGCGCTTCCGCCACGACGCCTTAGGCGACATCGGCCGCGTGCAAAGACAATCGATATTCTTGCGCGCAGTGCTCGACAAGGCGCTCCAACCTCAGTCTCTGGCGCATTTGCCCAAGCTCATTGAAATCGCCCAACAATATATAAGTACAGACCTGACCGTTCAAGACATGATGGGAATGGCCAACTTTGTGCGCGGCGTACCAAAGTCTAACCAGGTCTTAACAATGATGCCCGGCACCTTTTCGCCCAATGGTGACTGGGTGGTGGCAGCGTCTGATACACGTCGAATGGTGGCACGCTTGATGGGTGCAAACTTCGTCGAATCATCAAAAGACGACATACGTGTCTCGGTTGAAAACTCAAGCTCCACCGAAGGTATGGGCTTCAAGGTGGCAAAAATTCTTGGCCTGCGCGGCTACAGAAATGTGAGTGTGCAAAAAGCAAATCTTGAATTTGAAGACGGAGTTAAGCGCACGCGAATCATCGCTCAGAAAGCCAATCCGGAAGACGCCAGTTTGATTCGCACAGATTTAGGGAGTATAGGCGATATCGTCAATGCATCTGTTGGTAATATCGAAAGCTCGGTTACTGTCATAGTCGGCAATGATCTGGCCCAAAAGATAACCGAACAAGAGGCAGCGGTGACAACGCCAGAAGTGGCTCCTAGAGCCGTTTCGCATCGGCGCATGACACGGCGCTAAGGTCAATTGTTCAGAGAATGTTATGTTTCTCTTTGAAACAAGCGAGCGCACTTAGTATGTCATGATGTACATTTGAGTGAAACGCACTTACACTCGAATCGAGAAGAACATTGCAGTGTTCTCACAAATAAATGGTTCGTTGGTTATATCTCTCCAGGCATCTAACTGATTTTAGAAAGGCAGGCGGCATGATTCATTACGTTTATTCAACTCGCGGTGGCTATCTCTACCTTGTTGGCAAACACTCACAAGAGCCTAAAGTAGAGGAAGTAACCGACTTCGTTCTCTCAGTTCCGGACAAAACCTCACAAACTCAAATCGATACCCTGGCTCACAAACGCTTCATGGACCATCTCAGACGCCCACGCAAAGTTGCGCACGATCGTCACGAGACCAAGACCGTTGTAGCAAAAGAGCTCGTTACCGTTTAAGAAGTCAGTCGTAAGATTGATTTCTCCAAGGAGAACCTCGGTACTGCGATGTTGATGAACTTTTGTTAAGCCGTCGGTGCTAAAGCGCCGGCGGTTTTTCATTGATGAGCTGTTATTTTGGCCCGGTTTCTGGGCAAATGGTCTGATAGGGAATAGGCTTTTGAGGGCGAACAGGGGTCTATTTAGTCTGATAAATGCGGCTGGTTCAACAAGCGACGGCCGGAATTGAGAGACTAAGCAGTGGGCATTTTCTTAGAGGGTTATAAAAGTATGTCAGTGAGAAAAATTACTATGCGCCGGCGACCCCAGCAGCGGTCGATGAGTGGTTTTACGCTGATTGAACTTCTGGTGGTGGTAATCA
>Ga0163155_10004692_pt1 | contig 13889 bp, 4 predicted proteins | sample OliLakLV19SP4G1_FD_148611 | JGI IMG/M metagenome (GOLD analysis project Ga0163155, IMG submission 148611) | Freshwater microbial mat bacterial communities from Lake Vanda, McMurdo Dry Valleys, Antarctica - Oligotrophic Lake LV.19.SP4.G1 | ecosystem: Environmental > Aquatic > Freshwater > Lake >...
TATTGGTATTGGTATTGGTATTGGTATTGGTATTGGTATTGGTATTGGTATTGGTATTGGTATTGGTATTGGTATTGGTATTGGTATTGGTATTGGTATTGGTATTGGTATTGGTATTATCGGTGCCAGATGATGGTGTAACTGCTGTATTTGAGGTATTATTTACTACAGTGCGCGTTTTTTCAATGGTGCGCATTTCCTCCAACATGTCACTTCTTCGATTGGCCAGGAAATTGAGCCCGTTGAGACGCAATTTGGAGGAGCTGGATTGGGCTGCCAATACATCAAGAGTAGGTTTCGAGATGCCACCACAAAGGATGGGATCGAAATTGATACGTAGGTCAGAGGCAAATAGTATTTTCCACGACTCCCAGTCATCCAAAAAGTTTTCTATTTTTTCCACAAGCTTAACGTTCTTCTTGCATGACTTGGATATGATTTGGTATTTTTGATGGACTAAAGTCAGTTGCCTTTGCACAATATCACACATAACGTTCATATCAGCAAACTTTTTATTACTTGAGGGTGTTTCTGCATACTGGCCAGTTACGTTGTTCTCGTGTTGCCCAGTCCCAGCCTCCTCACCAATGGTTGTTTTGTCACCGAGTAATCTCGTAGCTTCCGTCAAGTGAGTCAAAGCTGCCACAAGGTGTAACCCCAAAGAATCGGACCCAACCACTGGTTTAGCTGAGTGTGGGGTCAATGTTTCTTCACTGGCAACATGAACGCTCGGGGAATCAATTGCTTCCTTCATGCACAATTCGTGAATACTAAGGCAAAACTTCATCAGTTGTTGTTGGTATAAGGTCAACTTTTCAACCTTGCGAGAATGTTCAACAATGCTAAATCGAGTAGCCGAGCGGCTGTGTTGCTTGACCGTGGCTAGTTTATCCTTTTGTGTGCGTTTGTTCTTTGCTTCACTGGTACCATGATTTCTCAGGAGCTTGTTCACACTTGCACTTTCGTTTCTTTTACTACCCTTGCTGCCACCGGTGCGAATGGCTTTGTTCTTGACTGCTGCGTTGGAACGCTTTCTTTTAGTTTCCTGAGTTGCAGCAGTGTCATCATATGTTAATTGTTCACTGGTTCTCTTCATGTATCGGTGCTGTTTAAGAGAGAAGCAATGGCTTCTTGAAAAAATAATAATAAATAATAAGTGGAAACGCACATTATTTCTCAATATCTATGTTTATTGTAATTTATTCACAACGGAAAATATGTTGTCTACGACGACCAACGGCACAAATTGAAGATTAATTAGTCTCTATGCACATGTTTGATTCAGAAAGTCCTCATGAAACCGGGACATCAGAGGAAACCTCAATGCTTTACTTCTCCACCCTGCGACAAATGAGAACACTTGCTTTATGCATCACATGTCCGCTTGCTGTGAACAATCACAACTACTCAAATCGAGGCCAATCCATGCTACTGGTAGACAATTATTTGACATTGTTGGCTCCAGTTGGCCAATTAACCACTACTGAGACCCGCGATCAAGGTCCAATGTACATTAATTTTTCTCAATACCCAAAGTCCTGCGGGGTCCAGCGTAGGCAATCAATTATGATGAAGCATTTAAACCAGGTGAGAGTTAAAACATGTATAGCATGTCCTGTCCTCGCTTCACAATCAAAACCTGTACAACGAGCCTCTAAGCCCACAGAAGTCAACAGCTCTCAGAATGTCACTGCGGGAATAAAACGCCAAACTTCTGGACCTGCGGGAATAAAACGCCATGGCCCGGCTACTGAAGACATAAAACGCCTAAAAGACCCCTTATGCGATCGTTTGCAGCGTCTGGTGCAAATGGGTGTCAACAAGCTAGATTGTCTGTTTACCATTCCTAATAATACTGATGTTTATTACCAAAATCATATTTTACCTGCGCCCGTTTTTCATTGGTCGCCCACCTCTGCCATACTGCCACTCCAAATGAATAACAACAGTGAAGACACCATAAGCTCCGGTAGCCCTACTCAAACAGCCACGCTGCCCAAGTTGAAACGACCAGACTGGTATCCTGCCCATTTGAAACCCGGCGATGCCATACCTCGTGAGAGCATAAGCACCCACCCTGCCTGGAGCACCTTCGCTTCAGTATACACAGAGGATAATTGCAAACGGGTGCAGGATACCTTGGATGGGTTGGATGATAATCTCCTCAACCAATTGGCCAGACCATGCGAATATTTGGCCCAAGTGCGACACTTTTACCACAACCTTAATCAAGTCTTTGAGCGTTCACAGCAACAGCAATCTTTGAAATGGCTGCATTACATTCATCCCGAGATAGAACTCCATTATGATCGAGATCCCACAGTGTCCACTCCGGTGGCAATATTATACATCACCTTTGCTGGCACAGCGGTGCCGTCATATGACGATTGGCAATACATGGCCAAAGCTGAGTTTTTCGGTATGCATGTGCATAAAATGGAAAAAAGCGTTTTGTATGTTCCAGTAGAACATAGCTCCAACATCTACCATCCCAGATTTGTCCTGACTGATCCTACCATTATTCGCCGATATGGAACTGTCCTACCCGATCACCCAGTCTCAGACGCAGTAGACGAGACATCCTCCTCCGTTTCTTCCTGTCCAGTTGATCTTCAGCACGCTTGGCACACGGAGCTGGCCACTGCTGTCATTAATGAGGATTTGTCGCACAGCCCCTATTGGGACGCCTATTTTTGTAACATCAATAACCCTGGTCATCCGACGCTCTCTCCATCAGAAGACCTTCGCTACGGTCACCCGGAGATACTACAACACGAGGAGGACTTACTCCAACGTACCCAGGATCGCTCGATGATACCCCGCAATAACGGCACCACCGCAATTACTTCTCATATTGCCACTACTGTTACCGGCGATACTGCAGATGCTGATATAGACACTGCGCAAACGCATCGTCACTTGACAGAATTTAAGAAGAAAATGGCAAACGTCAAATACTGCGACAAATTGAACGAAGTTGACGCGTTCAATTGGTCACGTTTGCCAAAGTTTAGCACCTTGCATTACCTCACCAGTCCTGACAGTGATGTCATTTACATTAATGGGCTAATATTCCGCACGGAAAACAATGAGAATCTATCTAAAATATTTCAACAACCTCACCGCTTCGGATGCAACACTGCCCACGCCGCTTCTAATGGTATTCCGGCGTCCCCTTCGAGCAGGTCTAAACCAGTTGGTTTCAATACCATGAGCAACGGGTTAACCACGTATCGTTTGACCATACGTCTGGGTGTGTCTGGGACACATTACAAAGATTGTTATTTGCCTGCGACCTCTTACCGTAACGAGTTAGAATTCGACGGCTATTTCAATGCCCTCAAGGAATTTTGTATCAATGAGACCCAAACTGGCAACGACTTGCCTGCCGTTCTGAACGAGGTACCATTGACCAAAAAGGCACCTTTACTTTCGCCAAATGACAAGGAATATGCCGCAATGGTTGGTATAACCATTCCCAACATTGACTTGGACATGACAACCGATCGGTTAAAACATATTATTAAAAAACGGAGCCTGGAAATAAGTCGTGTCAACCGAGATGCTAGTGCACAGCCCAGGAAGAAACAACGGACAGCTAGCACACCTCAAACAAACACCCTTTTGCAACACTTTAAAAACAAGCCAGCTACTATTACCTAATAAATTATTTATCTTATCACTCGTATGTTGTGAATGTTTTGTTTAACTATTTAGACATGTGAATAGTCTTAAAATACATCAGTTTCAAGGTCCGCAGTAGTGTTGTTTAAGCGGGCTTTCTTATGTTTGCTTGCATTGTGCTCGGACATTTGACTATCTTTGCTTTTGCGTTTCAAAGGTGATACATGTCCACTACCATCTTCTTCTTCTTCTTCTTCTACATCAATATTGATTCGGTGTGATGTATCTGAGCGCACGGGACTGTGGTCGTCAAAGGCAATGGTATTTCTATTGGAGGAAGAGGTAGCCCCATTGTCAAGATTGTGGACTGCGGACCTCACCTGTCCAGGTATCCCACCAGTCCTTGGATTCCGGGGTCGGTTGTTTATAGCCTTTTTTGGTTGTAACCATTCAAAATGTTTCAGGGCTCTTTGAACCCACGGGTCACTTACCCCCGTAACGTCAGTCACTTTGCACACAGAATCGAATTTCTGGGGTACATGGTTGACCAAATAGTATATATTGCGCACATGTTGATTGTAGGCAGTGGGAAAGTCTCTGTATTCTACATAGTCCGGCGCATAAGAGCACGTTTGACGCAATTCAGAATCTATCCTGAGTGGGCGGTAGTACCAACATAATTGCGACGGGCGTAATGGGTGGGGACCATGAGGTATGCCAGCACTCAGGAAGAACCTTTTGCACGCCCACAGGTCCAAGTCCATTTTGATGCTAATCACGTTGGAAGACACGGCAGTGGGGCTGATAAACAGAGAGGCTTGTTCATTGACTACTTTGATCCACTCGCTGGACTCCTGCTGGTACTCTGAATCCAATTCGTCGTCCGGATCTGGATCTGCATTATTTAAACTCGGTGCCGAGTTTTTAGCGCCTGCACCTGGTTGTGATGAAGCCATTGCACTGTTGACACTGCTGGCATTCTTTGATTTGTTGTAAAGGAGATTGAGAGCATCAGCCCCAGTGAACCCCGCTTGTTTTTCCCAGTTGTCTTTGTAATAAACCACAGTTCGTTCCCGCTCGGTCATGAAGGCTCCCGTGACTATGGTCCAACTTTTTTGCTTCGCTGAAGCAATGTCCTCAGGAGTAACGTCCAGCCAAGCAAACTTGGCTCTGTTACTATCAGCCATCAATCCCAAAGTAAACCGACAAGGCTGCATGTGCTGATGTATCAGACTTCGCACAGCATTATAAATCAGGTCCTTTGGATCGGAGTGTGCTTCCATGGCGTAAACACATATGGAAAGGCCATAAGTCACGTTACTGTCCCTGTTGCGTATTTTACACATGGCCAATTGGACATTTCGCTTAATAACGCCAGATTGCTCCAGCTCTTCTATGCTTTTGTCAGTCAGGTCTCGTATTTCCACGTCCGAAAAGGTGCCAGTGTATGCCCAAGGAACTGTAATTTTTTGAGAACAAAAATGATCTTCAATCAATTCCTTAATGTCACTCAAACCTGGACCAATGTTGAGCATTGCACTCCGGATATCCTTCATGGCACTCCATATGTTGAACGCTGAATAAGTAACATAGTTCAAATCGAAAGCCACCGTTTTGACAGGCCTGTTATTGTATTCGTGACTATTGTTACTGAAAGCAGGTAGTCCAGCCATGTTTGGTACTCCTGGGGCGAATGTGGCACCTGCAGAATGGCTTTGAACGTTCGCAGGGGTATTGGGTTCGAATTCAGAACTGTCCCACAGGATTGGACTCTTGACATCATGTTTGTGGATGATATAGAGTTCGTGAGGCAATAATTGTCCTTCGATGAATCTCTTAATCAGTTTTGTTAAGGGAAGCTCTAACGTATCTTTGTCGCGTGTTGTTAATCTTGTATTAACATTGGTGATCCTATCATCTTCATCAGTGTATGCATTTCCATACATGTCAGAGTCTGTTACTGTTACTGTTGACTCATCAGCCTCTATATCAGCGTCATTCCCTGGATACTCACAGTCATCGTCTAAATGCAAAGGCTGTCTATTCAGTTGTGGGTCAAGTCCCCGTCTTCTCAGTTCGCGGTCATTATGAGAGTCCATACTTTCTTCAGAATACTCACCCTCCCCATCATCATTATCGCTTTCAACACACACATTATTAGCCTGTAGATGGATCGATGCCTGGTTTGGGGCACCTGGCATTGGAGCAGACTCCCCTGCTCTCGACACCATGTTGCCGTTTGCAACCAATCCGACAGAGTTAGGCGTGGGTAACGTGTTCAGGGCAGCTTGCGACATCTGTTGTTTGAGTGCGTCGCCCGAGTAATATCTACATAGGGTTTCCAAAGATGTTTTAACATCAACAGTGGTCACGATGCCATCCAAGAGTTCCAATGCAGCCAACAAATTGTCCCCCTGTCTAAACTCTCTATTCAATCGGGCTCTGTCCGGGTACCTACAGAGGACGGTCCCCAAAATATTCAATATCATTGAATTGAAGGGCCCAATGTACTCGTCAGCCATCAGAGTGACAGCAAACACTGCAATCTTCATTGTGCTAAACAGATAAGGTTTAAGCGCGCGCAATAAGCCAACATTAAAGGGTTGGTTCGGGTCAACATCACATCCGTCAACACCAAACACCTGCAACAGCGCGTTTTGTATGGTGAGGATCCTACACATGATCATGATGCGCGTGTAGACTCGGTAATTATTCACGTTGATATTTCCATGATGGCTGAGATAAGCAAAGAAGTGTTGCACAACCATGTGGGCCACGGTCAAATTTACATCAGGCAATGCTCTCACCTGAATCAGTTTGAAAGTGTATGCTATCAATAATTGCTCCAATCTAATCTTTTTTTTGATCGAGGCATCGGAATTCTGTTGGAAAGGGTCATCTTCGGCTCCGAGAAAGTTATCCAGAAACATGGCTTCAGTAACCGAGGTTTGATGAATATGCTGGGATATCAACAGGTCTGCGGTTTTGCTCAAGGACTGGTTGGCCAGATTGGGCACATTCACGTGTGCCCTATTGGTCGTTTTGGCTTTTTGCAAAAATACCTCGATATCTTCCAAAGACATTTTGCACAAATCTTGCATTGAACTGCCGCTGGCCATTTGGTTTTGAATCTCATGAACGTAGGCTTCAAACTTATCGCGGGATAAACTTCGGACCATAGGTCCGAAGTTAATTTGAGTGCGCCCGTACATTTGTCGATACATTCGAGTCAGAGTTGCCGGTGTAAAATTATTCAGGTTTCCACAACCACCAAAACAACCTTGACAATTGACAACCAAAATGCGCTTGGTTCTTCTGGAAACTCCGTTAGCGTCGTCTCTCCACTCAAAGGCCTCCAAAGTCACCTTTCCACCAGTTAACAGGCGTTTAAATAGGGTGGCACGCATGTCACTTTCGCCGGAATCTTTGCCTCCGCCTTGCACGTTGGCACCAACTTCATCCACATAAATGTTTCGGTCGGTGAGGTCTTCATTCTCCACAAACATGGCCCTGGGAGTGGAATCATCAACGGATGTGACTGTCCCATCGATCATCATCTCGTTTACCTTTTCGCTAATGTGTGATTTAGATGCAGCGCCATCACCAGTGTTGTAATAATTGAAATGTAATTGGTAAGCCCACCGGCAGTAGTCATTCAAACCCAGTTGTATTATCAAAAAATGACGCGTTGCATGCGGTATGTTCAAAACGAAGCGCACTTCCAGTGCTTTTTTCCCTATGTAACTGAACAGAGCACAATCTCCCATGTCGAGAATGTCAACGTCCATTCCCATATTATGTACGTGTTGCTGTTGGTATTGTATCAATACTTTGATGCCTCGCGTCAAAATGTTACGGTGAGAAGAAAGTGCATCTTTGAGATGATCGCATGCAAGTGCCTCATAGCTTTCTTTGAGGCCAACGTATCGTTGGAACTGCTTGCAAAAGGCAGGTCTCCCCATTAGCGCAGTGTTGGTCCATGTGTCTGAATGCCCGTAACCGGAAGCATGTTCGGTCACCCCAAACCAACTGGAAGTAGATCCGCGGTTGGTAATGTCAGTTTTAGTTGTGTGATCAACGCCTCCCATTTCCATCAGCTGTTTTATCACGAGACACTCGTTAGGTTTCTCCTGTAACACCAATTCATACAATTGATTGAGGAGTTCTTGAATAATCAGTATCTGATTGTTGCGAGTTATCAGCGACGTGCCATTCAGTTTTTTGTCCAAGATACTAGTCAGTGCCTCGTTGACAGTCTCGGCGATTAACTGTGTAGTAAACAGTCCAGCTCGTTTAGTTAAATCAATCACTGCTTTGATCAATTCTGACGAAGGCGCGTCAAATTGGAGCATATTGAACCCACATTGAGCTGCAACGCGGGAAACGTTCAGGTCACGGCGCATTTCCCGAAACAAGTTGGTACATTCACTGTCCCCGCCGGCCGAACATTGTATCATTTGCTCCACTGGCCGCACTCGCAAAGGTATGTTGGAATAATCCTGATGTTCATCCCCGTGGCTTGCAGCGGCGGCGGCCTCTTCTTCCCGTCGTTCGGCTGCAGCAGCCAATGCTGTTGAGTTTAAGCACAGTTTGAGCTGTACTGGCAAACAGGGATTGTTCTTTTTGAGCCCCAGCAATTTGTGTTTTATAAACGCAGTCATGGGATCTTCGTGCCAAGGAAAGTAATTATGCTTCAATCCGGCAAAGCTGTCAGTGCCCCAACAGAAGATTCTGTAGGGCATGCGGTAAAAAGACGGAGTGATAAATGCACAGGTGACCTCAGGGATTGCTCCTGGATTTCTAAGGTCGTGGGGCTGTCCCATATATTGAGGGTATGATATGGTTGTCACCAACTCACGGGTGTCACCTCCGTAATAATCCATCCACCTCATAGCATTGGCCAAACTAAACACGTGTTCTGGATCTTCGATAGATTGAAATCCTTCCAACGCCGAGGCCGCAATCATGTCGGTTCTACTTAATCCACCATTATCTCCATGCTCCCTCAAGGGCGAGTGCCCAACTGGATAATCGTCCAAATTACCAGTCTCATCCATATCACAAGTGTGCCATTGCTCCTTATCCACACAAGTCATGTCAACGGAAGTGTATAGGATTGCCCAATTGTTCCAAACTCTCTCATTGTAATTGGATCGCCCCACATGGGTATGCGTAGTGTCAGCTGTCCAATCGCAGTAGAATGGATTACTGTTATTGTCTGACCAACTTCCTCCTTGACCGCGACCCCTGCCCCTGCCGGCACCTCTACCTCGTCCTCCTCTGCCACCACTGCGCCCGTTAGCCTGGGCTGGAGCGTTGCTTTCGTTACACATGCCTATCATGACTGTTTTTGGCACCCAATTAATATCATTCACTTTGGCCAACATGATAAACCCAACTTCAGCGGTTTCAATGGGTAACTCCCCCGAGTTGTTCTTGACGCTCCCGAAAGGAAAGCAACCGTATTCTTTGATAAATTCGTGACCACCATTATCCAGGCCCTCGGGCACGTAATAATAATCCAACCCCCTGTCTATGTGAATACTGGGGTTCTGCATGTCCTCTGCTTGTGTCTTTGCATGGTTTAAAAATGGCAAGAATGAAGAGGTATTCCCACTGGTAGTAGTGCTCCCTTCCACACCGGGAGACGATTCGAGCGAGATGGTGGAGTCCGCCAAATTCATGTGTGCCAATCCGTTCAGTACAAGAAGTGGGTCTTCTGAGGATATGTCCTCAGAAGACAATGGGTCAGCATCGTCCCATGCAAGATCCATGTCGCTTAAATCTATATGACCCCGGGAGCGGACATGGTTCATTGTGGCGGCCGGCGGAATTACGGCGGCGACGCGCGTTCCCGTCTGACGATAAACTCGGTATAGGAATATGGATATCTTCTCTTCAGACTCGAGTCTGATGTTGTTAAGTTGGACACTGTGATTTGTGTCAGACACCGTCTCATTATAATTCCCAAACATGATCGTCGGGTCCTGTAAATTGCGACCGCGTGCGTTTGTCGTTCCTCCAGAGGCCACATCGTCGTCGTCGTCGTCATCGTCATCATCATCCAATAATACAGAGACGCTATTGCGCCCGCCTCGACCGCGACCGCGACCGCGACCCCCGCTTTTACCCCTCCCTTGCTTAGGTGATATAAAGTTATCCAATGTGCTTTTCCAAGGGGCTGTGCCAAACATATACTGCAGGTCAAGATAATTGAGCAATTTCGGTGGTGGAATCTCACCTTCTACTTCGTGAACTGGCACCTGTTTGAACATTTGCTTCCAAACATTTGCAAAATTCTTGTTGAAGGTGCCAGACTTTAATGCCTGCAGCTGTCCAGTGAATATTCGGATTAGGGCCTGTCGCTGTTGAGTTTCGTCCGAAGATTGCCAGCTTTCCCAATCCAATATTGAAGGGGTGCCACATGCCTTCTGAGAACACATGCCGTAGAAGATTTGCGCCATTGTCAGCAGTGTTAATTCAGCACCTTTGACCTTTGTTATGTTTTTGTCTGAAGAAGCCGGACGAAAATTCCCAGAAGCATCCAAGTCACCGAAACCCGTCGCTTGAGGCAACAGGTTTACACCATATATAAAGGGACAGGCCAACAGCCGATATGCAGTTTGTGATTGTGTTGGCAACGGTGCAGTCTCGACACAGTAGCGCTGCAGTTTGGCTATTGCCGCCGCCTTTTGCTCTTGTTGACGTGAAAGTTCCTCAGGTGTTGCGTCCTCCATATGCTGTGTCCTCCATATTAGGAATAACAATTAACAAAAATATTTCTGTTAATTGTTAATTAACAAAAATAATTTTGTTGATTGCTATTATTAAGGGACGTCACGATAACATGAAATGCTATTTCAAGAGATGGCTTTTGTTTCCAGAAGGATTGCGCTCTTTGGCGTTTTATTCACCGAATAATGCCGACACGGCGTTTTATTCACCGGAATAATGCCGATATGTCGTTTTATTCGGTGAAAAAACGCCACCTATAGGCGTTCTTTTCACCGAGTAAAACGCCTGTTGGTGGCGTTTTTCACCGAATAAAACGCCTGTTGGTGGCGTTTTTCACCGAATAAAACGCCTGTAGGTGGCGTTTTTTCACCGAATAAAACGCCTATAGTTGGCGTTTTATTCACCGGATAATGCCGACAGTTGGCGTTTTATTCGGTGAAAAGACGCCGACAGTTGGCGTTATATTCACCGAGTAATGCCGGTAGGTGGCGTTTTATCTGTAGATAACTGTAATTGGTGTTTTGTTTATTGAGCCTCAATTGTGTTCGGTAAACACTTGTGTTCTGTAAAAATATTGGGTTCGTCGGACAATCGAGACACAACATGCGTCGCAATCACGATCAGTGTGTTACCGATGGGGACACTTCCCACTTCAAAAGACGCAAACTTCAGCCACAACCACAACTTCAGCCACAACCACAATTTCAGCCACAACCACAACTTCAGCTACAACTACAACCACAACTTCAGCTACAACCACAATTTCAGCTTCAACCACAACTTCAGCTACAATCACAATTTCAGCCACAATCACAATTTCAGCCACAATTTCAGCCACAATTTCAGCCACAAATACTGTTACTACAGCCTCCGCAACTGTGTGCAATGAATCAATGCACCCATCCACCCTTGCTAAGTTTATGGAGACCACCATGTAACCACTATAAAGGTGTGACAAGGATAGAAATAAGCAAATGGTGTTTTGATTCATGCAGGTATATCACCGGACAAATCAACAGTTGTTATAAATGTGGGACACCTTTGAACCAGTGTGATTATGAAGAAACAGACGTTGTTGAAACAATATATGATGATTAGAACAGATGGACATATGAACCCCAACGTGGGTGTAAAAGCTACATAAGATAGGCAGGGAAATTTACCACATATGTTTCAACAAACCCTTTTTATTTAGGCACCACAATAAAATAAATAACCTCCACCATCCTCCTGGTATTCACCTCTTTGATATTCACCTCCTTCCTCACAATCATCCGATTCGTCTCGTTCTTCAGCAAGCAATTCACCTCCTTCCTCACCAAACATAGTATTCGCTAGTTTGGGCTTTTTGGTTGATTGTTGTACTGAAATGAATTCTTGACTTGTATCATTTTGTCTTTTTTTGGTCATTGCTCGCGTTATTGTTTGGGTTGGTGCTGCTGGGGTCGTTGCCGTCGTCGTTGTTGTTGATGTCAGTGTTTGTGGTGGTGCCAATATGAGAGTTTGTAGTTTTTGGAGATCGTCATAATACTGTTTTTTGTACACATTTTGATAATATTCTAGGTATTTAATGTGACTGACACTGTTTTGCATTGAGTGTCGCAACGCTTCCAATTCTTGGGTTATTGATTGGGAGAGTTGAGGTGGACGGGGTGGTGGTGAGAAAAACGATGGCAACGATGATGGGGGGAATGGTGATGGTTGATCACGGAAAGCAGGGGAGATGGTGATATTCGGATGCATTGATTGCTGCAAGTCTTCAAATGATGGCAGTTGCTGTTGTTGTTGCTGTTGTCGTCGTAGTCGCTGGCGATGTCGTTGTTGTTGTTGCTGTTGTTTTTGTTGCTGTTGTACAGTGTAGGAGATGGGAATACGCTTAATAGGCGAAATCATCAAATACTGGGTGTGAGTATCGACGTCCTCATGCCACCGTTTTCCGTAATACTTCAAAACAGGCTCGTCGGCGTCGGCGTACATTCCCAAATATTGGTACTTTTTAAATGTCAGAGTAGAGTATATTGAATGAAAACAGATTAAAATTGACCAGTAGTAAACCACATACTAAGTTGTCCCGTTTCAATACTCGAATCAGCGTATCTAGTTTTGTCTGCTCAGTTGAGTGTCCATCTTTACAAAGGACAGCCCTGATATCGTCTTCTCTGATGAAAAGCGTCACCAGACATTCTTCATCTCTACAGTACAAAGACTGTCCCTTTTTAATGGCATCTATGAAAATTGCCCCATACTTGTTACTACATGTTGGAAATACAGGGTCATAAGTCCTTGCAAGTTTAGTACAGATCTCGTGGGCGGGCGTGTTGATAGACATACTTCAATTCACTAAATTTGACCACAGACTTGACGCACGGACGTGACCACTCTGTTTGTCGTGAGTCGCTGGCTGCAGATGTTTGATTCCATACCATACTGGTCAATCAAATCAGGTGCAAGATATTGTGCGCGAAATGTGCCGTCTGGACCAGGTGATGTGGCACTGCTTACTACAGGTTGCACTGGAGGAAGAGAGTGAACTGACGTCATCAAGCTGCCAGAGGTGTTGTCCATGGTATTCATATAAAACATGAATTATTCGGATTATACTCCGGGTTTACAGCGGCCTCAATCCCTGGATGACTTTGGCGTTTTAGTACTAAGGATGACGTTTTATTTTTATAGGTATGCCACTGTGGCGTTTTATTTTTATAGGTATGCCACTGTGGCGTTTTTTTTATAGGTATGCCACTGTGTGGCGTTTTTTATAGGTATGCCACTGTGGCGTTTTATTTCTGGATTATGCTGATTGTGGCGTTTTATTTCTGGATTTATGCTGATTGTGGCGTTTTATTTCTGGATTTATGCTGATTGTGGCGTTTTATTTTTATACTTTAGCTTGTTAGGGTTATTCGGCGCTTTTCTGTTTTTAATGCCGAATTTACGTACCTTATTACCACACATGTCGATGGAGGACAACACTGAACATTATAAGACCCAAACCGCCTTTGACAAAAACCAGTTCCCACTGAGGATGTCTCTAATACTATTGCCAAATTTATAACTGCGTAAAGCATCACTACTACACAAGTTACCTTAAAACGCCACATGACGGGGTGACCGAGTGGTTAAGACACTGGGGTGAGTGTCGAGGGGTCTCGGGTTCGAACCCTGTCAGTCGAGGGTCTTTTTTACATTTTTCTAGGTCAAAGTCACGTGCCTAGAGGCAGGGGCCTGCGAGAGTGTGCACCCGGGTGCCCGGGAGCACGGGTGCACGGGTTCAAAGTCACGTGCCTAGAGGCCCGTCCAAATGGGGCATAAAAAAACCAATACCGTGCGCCCAACTAGCCCTCCCGGGAGTCCTAGGTCCGCATTAAATAAAAAGTTACACACCCTCGAATGTTCCAAGGAAGGTTCTCACAGGGTTGACCCCCTCAAAGCCTACAGGGGCCTGCGAGAGTGTGTACCAGTGTACACTCCCGGGAGCACGGGTGCCCGGGTGCACGGGAGCACGGGTGCACGGGTTCAAAGTCACGTGT
>Ga0163155_10004695_pt1 | contig 13887 bp, 12 predicted proteins | sample OliLakLV19SP4G1_FD_148611 | JGI IMG/M metagenome (GOLD analysis project Ga0163155, IMG submission 148611) | Freshwater microbial mat bacterial communities from Lake Vanda, McMurdo Dry Valleys, Antarctica - Oligotrophic Lake LV.19.SP4.G1 | ecosystem: Environmental > Aquatic > Freshwater > Lake >...
GTATTCCTGTGCGATCCGCAGTGGAGCCCGGGAGATCGGGCGCAGGCCGAAGGGTTTTTCGCGCTGGCGCGGGCAGGTGCGGTCGAGAGCGGTGTCGGTCCGGAAGCGGGGCTGGGCTGGCTTTGTGTGCCTACGGGCGGGACGAGCGGAGGTGTGCGATTTGCGCGGCACGACGAGCAGACGCTGAGCGCGGCGGTGCGGGGATTTTGCGCGCAGTTCGGGCTCGAGAGGGTGAACGCGGTGGATGTGTTGCCGCCTTATCATGTGAGCGGATTGATGGCCCGGGTGCGTTGTGCCGCCACCGGTGGCAGCTATCTGGCGTGGAGCGGCAAACTATTGGTGGCGGGAGAGCGCCCGGCGATCCGGACCGGAGGCGAAGGCGAAGGTGACGGTGAGAAGCGGGTGATTTCCCTCGTGCCGACGCAGGTGCAGCGGCTGTTGGCGGCCGGGCCGGAGACGGTAGCGTGGCTGCGTGAGTTTGCGGTGATCTTCGTCGGCGGCGGGCCGATATGGCCGGAACTGGCGGAGGCTGCGGCGCAGGTGGGTTTACCGTTGGCCCTCACTTATGGGATGACGGAGACGGCGGCGATGGTGGCGGCGCTGCCGCCGGCGGAGTTTCTGGCCGGCGAGCGGAACTGCGGGCGGGCGTTGCCGCACGCTCGGATCGAACTCGGCGTCGAGGGAGACGTGCGGGTGGTGAGTGAAGCGGTGTTTCGGGGATATTTTCCCCACTGGCGTGGACTGCGGGAGTTTACGACCGACGACTTGGGGGAGTGGGATGCCAAGGGAAGGCTCGTGCTCGCAGGCCGGCGCGACGCGGTGATCATCTCGGGAGGCAAGAAAGTGCAGCCGGAGGAAGTGGAGGCGGTCTTGCGCGGCACCGGGGAATTTACCGACGTGGGTGTAGTCGGGGTGCCTGACGCGGAGTGGGGCGAAGCGGTGGTGGCGTGTTACCCGCGAGCGGAGGGCAGGGAGCCGGATCTGGCGCGAGTGAGGACCGCGCTCTCTGGACTCGCGTCGGCAAAGCGGCCGAAAATGTTTTTAGCGCTTACCGATTGGCCGAGGACCGCGCAGGGAAAACTCAATCGCAGGTTGCTAGCGGCGATGGCTGCAAAGCGGAGGTAGATCGCGGGATTTTTCGATTGGGGTCAGCGACGCGATCGTTCCAATCTGCGGGCATGACCAAGAAGGAAATTATCGGCGTGCTGGAGGAGATCGGGATGTTGCTGGAACTCAAAGGAGAGAATCCGTTCAAGATCCGAGCATATCAGAACGGTGCGCGTATTTTGGAGCTGATGGAAGAAGGCGAATTGGTGCGTCGGCTGGCCGACGTGACCCTCGGGGACGTGAAAGGGTTTGGCGAAGCGCTAGTGCAAAAGGTGACTGAACTGCAGACGACGGGACGGCTGGAATTTCTCGAAAATTTGCGCGCCAGTGTCGCTCCCGGGCTGGTGCAAATGCTCGAGATCCCGGGCCTAGGGCCGAAGAAAATCAAAACGCTGCACGACCGTCTCGCGATTTCCGACATCGCGGCGCTCGCGGAGGCGTGTCGGGCGGGCCGGGTGGCGGAGTTGGCCGGTTTTGGCGAGAAGACAGCGGAAAAAATCCTCGTCGGTATCCGCAATCGCGAAGCCTACGGGCGACGGCACCTGTGGTGGGATGCGCAGGAGACGGCGGCCCTGATTTTGGCCGGGCTGCGCGGTCTGCCACAGGTATTGCGGGCGGAGAGTGCGGGTAGCTTGCGCCGCGGATTGGAGACCGTGGGTGATCTTGATTTCATTGTAGCCGCGCGGGATAGCGCCCCGGTGATGGCGTGGTTCGCGGCCATGGCCGGAGTGCAAGAGGTCACCGCGTATGGGGAAACGAAGACCAGCGTGCGGCTGGCGAGCGGCTTGCAAGCGGATCTGCGGATCGTGCCGGAGGAGCAGTTCGCTTTTGCGCTGCACCACTTCACAGGCTCGAAGGACCACAACGTGCAGCTCCGCCAACGAGCGTTAACCCGCGGGTTAAGTTTGAGCGAATGGGGTTTGGTGCCGGCGGAGGGCGAAGGAACTGCGAAGGAGAAAGTCCAGCAGGGTCACGGCGTCGCCTCGATCCAGACCGAGCGAGAGCTTTTTGCGGCGCTCGGTTTGGCCTACATCCCGCCTGAATTGCGCGAAGGCGCCGGCGAAATCGAGGCGGCGGAGAAGTCGGCGCTTCCCCGCTTGGTTGAATTGGCCGACCTGCGCGGCGCCTTTCACAACCACACCCTCGCTTCCGACGGTAGCGCTTCTCTCGTGGACATGATCGCTGCGGCCGCTGCCCTCGGCTGGGAATACCTAGGTATCGCCGACCACTCCAAAGCGAGTGTGCAGGCCAACGGTCTCAGCGAGGAACGCTTGCGACAACAGATCGCGGAGATCCAAGCCCTAAACGCTTCGGGCCGATTCAAGACGCATGTGTTCTCGGGCACCGAGTGCGATATTCTCCCTGACGGCCGACTCGACTTCGACGACGGACTCCTTGGTGAACTGGACTACGTTGTCGTCTCGGTGCATTCGGCCTTCACCCAAGACGAGCCGACCATGACGAATCGCATCATTCGGGCCATCGAACATCCGCGCACGACGATGTTGGGGCACCTGACCGGGCGTCTTTTGCTCAGGCGCGAAGGCTACCGCGTGGATATCGAGAAGATCATCGACGCAGCGATAGCCCACCACGTCGCAATCGAGCTCAACGCGTGCCCATGGCGGCTTGATCTTGATTGGCGACACTGGCGCAAGGCGTCGGAACGTGGATTGCTGTGTGCGATCAATCCCGATGCGCATGAGCCGGATGGATTGCTTCACGTTCGCGCCGGGATCAACACAGCGCGCAAAGGTTGGCTCACAGCCGAGCACATCATCACGACGAAGTCGCTTTCGGAAATGAGGAGTTGGCTGGATGCGCGCGTTGGAAAACCACCGTGATTTTTCGTCTCATGAACGGGGAGGGCTGCGCCTATTCTCTGCGTCTGTCGAGGGCGCGACGGTCAAACGAGAGCAAATTTAGCGCGCAGGGAAAATATCCGAAAAGCACCAGAAAGTAAGTTGACATGGAAGTTTTCATCACACCAATTTCGCAACGATTGATTCAAGAACCCCATCCTTCATCCGTGTCGTCACCGTCTCTGCTTCGAATCTTTATTTCCCTGCGTGAGTTCCGGCATGAATCTTGCAAAGGTGAGTCCGGATCGCATGCGCTCGAAGCGTGAAGCCGACGGTCGGCTCTCGCACTGTTTCGCTCATTTTCTTCCCAAGAATTCGTCTCAATAACTATCAGATTAAGTCCTGCCACGTTAAACTCATACCATGATCTCACAAAGTTTCACCTTAGCCTTCCTCCTCGGCGACATGACGACGATGGAGCTTTTCAAGCACGGCGGTTACATTATGTGGCCGATTCTTCTCGTCTCGCTTCTTGGCGTTACCGTGTCCGTTGAACGAATCCTCTTTGTTATGAAGGAAAACGCCCGACGTGAACCGGAGGTCGTAGAAAAGATGCTCGAGTGTGTCGAGAAGGGCGACGTCGCCGGTGCGCTTGCACTCGGCAAGAAGAGTAACGATTCAGTGGCGCGCATCCTGGTCTACAGTCTCTCGAATAAAGAGTTTTCTTTGGCCAACGCTTTCGTTCGCGCCTCGGGTCAGGAACTTGCCCGCTACTCGCAGGGTATGGCAACCCTCGACACGGTAATTACCGCAGCTCCCCTGCTTGGTTTGCTCGGAACTGTTACGGGCATGATGAAAACCTTCGGTAGCATGCAGGGTGACATTGGCGCTGCTGCCGGAGCTATCACGGGAGGTGTTGCCGAGGCGCTGATCGCTACGGCGGCCGGTCTCGCGATCGCGATTTTGGGCCTCCTTCCGTTCAATTACATGAACGCTCGTATCGAGCAGGCGAAACAAGAGATCTCGGATGCTTCCCATGCCCTTGAGATTCTCCTTAAAAAGTCCGAAACTCATTCGACCGGGTCTCGTTGATCGATCAGATAAACGGTATCGGCATAAACTTACGAACCCAAACCAGCCATGTCCGGATCGAGTTCAGCGCAAAGTTCAGGGGGCATTAAAAAGGCGCGTATCGAGATCATTCCGTTGATTGACGTGGTGTTCTTTTTGCTCGCCACCTTCGTGCTCTTCACGCTCTCGCTCAATAAATCACAGGGTCTAAATGTCTCGCTCCCTGTTTCTGAGACGGGTGAGGCGCGCGATCCAAGCGGAACCGCGACGATCACCGTCACACAGGAGGGAACTATAGCTTGGGATAAAGATCCAGTTACGTTGGATGAGTTCCTTACCCGTTTGAAGGCCTTCAAGAACGCAAATCCGGAGGATGCTCGCATCTTGATCAACGGTGATGAGAATGCTCCCTTTAATCAGGCGATATATGTCTTCGATGAAGTCCGCAAGTCTGGCATCCAGAAGGTCCTGATCGAAACTCGCGTGAAGCCTCCTGGCCTTTGATTTTTCGAGGCCTTACCTGATCTAGCCCGAGTCTTTTCCTCTTCTCCCAAAAACGAAGATCCATGAAAAAAGCGCGTATTGAAATCATTCCGTTGATTGACGTGGTGTTCTTCCTTCTGGCAACGTTCGTCCTATTCACGCTTTCGCTGAATAAGATACAGTCGTTGCCCCTGAATCTCCCGGTTGCCGCGCCCAACACCAACAGCAAACCTGATGACGATAGCGTGACGCTCCAAGTCTCCGATCAGGGAACGTGCTATTGGAATAAAGAGCTTATAACCATTGCTGAGATTCGCCCACGCTTGCTGCAATATAAGACTCAGGTTGCCACGCCTCGGGTGCTTATCGCCGGCGATGACAAAGCCCGCTTTGGCACGGCAGTTCTGGCACTTGATGAAGTAAGGAAGGCCGGCATCCTCCAAGTCTCGGTGGAAACCGTAGTTAGGGGAACAGGTAGATAATCTTAAATCGCTTTATCCATGCGTCGCGACCTAATCATTGGTATCATACTTTCGATTTCCATCCATGGTGGCATCGTGTTCCTCGGAGAAATCAAGCCTTCCTCCGGCCCGGTTATTCCAAAAGAGGAGGCGCCAACCATTCAGTTAATGGAGATGCCGAAAGTTGAGCCGGACGAGCCCGAGAAGGTGGAAAACGATGAGCCGCCACAAAAGCCTGCTGACTTCGCCCCGCCGATGCAGACGGACGTTCCCCAGATCGTCACCGACACCTCATTCGTGCAGAAGCTCCAGCCCCCGCCACCCGAGGGGCTGACAATAAACCGCGGGGCGATTACCATCCCGCAAGGTCAGGTCGGCGGTCTCGGCAAAGGCATCGAAGTATTCGATATTTCCAAACTAGATCAGGTCCCGGTAGCCCGCTTTCAAGCACGCCCACAGTATCCGTTTGAAATGCGTCGCGCTGGTATCGCTGGAGAGGTCGTAGTCGACTTTATCGTCGATAGCGCTGGCGATGTCCGAAATGCCTATGCGGTTCGCTCGTCCCAACGTGAGTTTGAAGCGGCGGCGGTCCAAGCCGTGAGCAAATGGAAGTTTCGTCCGGGCAAAAAAGGCGGAAGAAATGTAAATACACACATGCAGGTTCCAATCGTGTTTACGCTAAACGAAGAGTCCTAAAGGGAGCACAACGTGATTTTGAAAAATTTTACATATTCGTCTTGGAGAGTCTCAGCGCTGATGGTGGTAATCGCTACAGCGGGACTGTTGCCCGTCACCACGGCCTTGGCTGCGGAGCAGGAAGGGCCGCCGGGACTGAACGAAAAAGTTGGCGAGGCTCTCCAGCAAAAGATGAAGCCTTTGCTCGATGCAAAAAATTGGGACGGGGCATTGGCCATCGTGGAAGATCTGCTCAAGACCCTCGACCGCAATAGCTACGATACTGCGTTTCTTTCCGACATTAAGGCAAAGATCTTTCTCCAAAAGAACGACTATGCTGCGGCTATCGCACCGATGGAGAACACCCTCCGCCTCGCGGACGCGAACAAGAATTTTTTCGATAAAAAGACCGTTCTCGATGTCATCTATTTTTTGGCGCAAATCTATTATCAAGAGGGCACATCCAGCAAGGTTGCCACGGTGCAACAGCAGTATTTCAACAAGTCCTCGGCCTACATCAAGCGATGGCTCCAGACTTCACCTAAGAAAAATCAGGAAGCCACCCTCTTCTATGCCTCAATCCTCTACAATCAGGCGGTAGCAAATCCCGACAAAATTGACCTGGAGCTGATCAAGCAGGTTCAAACGGAAGTGCAAGAAGGTCTCCTTACATCGCTCAAGCCGAAAGAGGGCTTCTATGTGCTCTTGCTTGCCTCTCTCCAGCAGCTGGGTGAATTGGCGAAATCCACGGAGGTGTTGGAGCTAATGGTCACGGTTAAGCCTGACAACAAGACCTACTGGCAACAACTCTTGGCCACTTACTTGAATATGGGTGGCGGCACCGAAAAAGACGAAGAAAAATCCCGGGAATCGTTGGCCCGCGCCATCAATACAATGGAGCGAGCGCAAGCTTTGGGTCTCATGCAGACTCCTAAAGATAACTACAACTTGGTGACCATGTATTACAACGCGGGCCAGTTTGGCCGCGCCACCGATCTTCTCTACAGCGGCTTGAAAACGGGTGCCATCGAACCAGAGTTGAAGAACTGGCAACTTTTGGCCTACTCCTACCAGCAGATTGGCCAAGACATGCAGGCGATCGCCGTCTTGAAAGAGGCTTCAAAGGGTTTCACTACCGGTCAGATCGATTTTCAAATCGGTCAGATTTATTCCCAGATGGATAACCGCACCGCTGAAGCTTATAGCTACTACGCCAACGCCGTTGCCAAAGGAGGGCTAGAGAAGCCGCACTCAGCGTATATGTTTTTAGCTTACACCGCGTTTGAATTGGAGAAGTTTGACGATGCTCAAGCGGCGATTATTAAAACCCTCGCCACCCCGGAAGGGGCCAAGGACGGCCAATCCACTCGCTTAAAATCAGCGATTGAGGATGCCATTAAAGAGCGCGAAGCCGCCAAAGCCGTTGTTGATGGCAAGAAACTCTAAAGCTCACCACACTCACATGAAGAAAGCTCAACTGTATTTCCTCGTTCCGCTAATCGGTATGATCGGCTTCGGGGCCATTTATTGGAACTTCAACGCCGGATTCGCTCAGCGCGAAGCCGACAAGGCTGCCATCATTAAGAAGTCTAGAAACGATAAACTTATAGAGGACGCGCGTCTCCGCGAAAAAGCCGTCAAAGATGCGATTGCCGCACAAGAAAGGCGCAAGACCGAAAAGGAAGCCAAGGACGCCAAGGATCGCAAGGACCGCGAGGATCGCGAAAATGCGGTCCAAGCTCGGAACAAGGCTTACCGCGAATCCGAGAAACTGCAGAAACAATCCGAGCGCCTCACCAAAGAAATCGAAACCGTAAAGGTCGAGATAACGAAAATTGAGGATGAGAAGAAGAAGCAGGCCGATGAGGCGCTTTTCTTGAAGGCTTTCGTCAAGAAAGTTGAAGGCAACGCCAAGGGGTTGAATGACGTGTTGGAAAAAATTGCCGCAGCCGATGCGGCAGCGGAGGCAGCGGCCAAGATCGCCGCAGCCGCTGCTGCGGCAGCAGCCAAGAAATAATCTCTTTAAGTATTCCGAATCATTATGAAAAAATGGATGTATCTGATCGCCCCCAGCATTATGCTGGCGCTCTTTCTTGTTTTTTACACTTCGGCGATGAAGGAAACGGAACTTCGGGAAAAAACCAAAGCGGAGCAAATCGCTCGTGCCAAGGCTGACGACACCGAGAAAAAGCGAGTGATTGAGGAGAAGGCCCGTCTGGACGCTCAGCGCCGGGCGACTGAGCGCGCAGCCGAGGATTTAAAAAAAGAGGCCGACCGTATCGCCAAGTGGCAGGGCGAAAGCAAAAAAATTCAAGACGACACCGACAAAGCCTTTGCCGAATCGGGCGCGGCGACGAAAGAGATAGTTTCCCTTGAGGCTAAATTGGATAGCCTCAAGAAGGCTAAAGATCAATCTAGCCGCGAGTCGTTTGACCTGCTAAAGCAAGTCGAACGAGCTAAAGTTGAACGCCGGAAAGCTGAAATCGAGATCCAGCGCCTCACTGAAATGATTGTCCGTCGCGCAGCCGATAGTTCTATGACCCGTGCACCGGTTGTCACCCCGGTAAAGTCTTAAGTTCTCTCGGGGGGCTTTGAGCTGTTGTTTCGCCAAACCCACCGGTTCCTCTACTTGCTTGGATTAGGAATCCATAACTCGTATATGAGAGGACCTCATGTAGGTGCTTAATCGAAGGGATATACGATAATTTTGGCTCATATCGCTCAAAACATACTTTTACGCTTAACATCCCAAACCACATGGGCAATCTCCAAGGGGCTGGCACAAGGCAGAATACCTACGATGCCATAGTAATTGGTTCGGGAATTAGCGGCGGATGGGCGGCGAAGGAGTTAACCGAGAAGGGACTTAGAACTCTTGTCCTTGAGAGAGGTCGTAACGTTGAGCATGGTGACTACCCCACCGCCTTCACCGAACACTGGGAGATGGAAAATCGGAATCGGCCATCGCCTGAGGTAATCAAGCGTCAATCAAAACAAAATCGGGCGGGTTACACGACATTACCCGCATCGGCCCACTGGTTCGCTGATGATGTTGATAATCCCTATTCAGAGGAGAAACGTTTCGATTGGATGCGTGGTTATCATGTCGGAGGACGGTCGCTCACTTGGGGCCGACAGTCATATCGATTCAGCGAACTAGATTTTGAGGCGAATGCTAAGGAAGGAATCGCCGTCGATTGGCCGATTCGATCCGTCGATCTCGCGCCATGGTATGATTATGCGGAGCAATTCGCCGGAATCAGTGGCAGCTTGGAGGGTCTTCCGCAATTACCCGACGGAAAATTTCTCCCACCAATGGAGATGAATTGTTTGGAGCGAGATGTGAAAAATAGGGTCGCAACGGCACTGGGCGGCCGTCCGATTATCATTGGACGGGTGGCTAACCTAACCCAGCCCCATAAGGGCCGAGCGAGTTGCCAATATCGGAACCGTTGTATCCGGGGCTGCCCTTACGGAGCGTATTTCAGTAGTAACGCAGCGACGCTGCCGGCTGCTGTTGCGAGCGGGAATCTTACGCTAAGACCGTTCTCGATCGCGACTGAGATCATTTATGATAAGGACAACAGTCGTGCGTCCGGAGTTCGGATCATCGACGCTCAAACCGGCGAAGCGATCGATTTTTTCGCAAAAGTAATTTTCTCTTGTGCATCCGCGGTCGCATCAACCTCCATTTTGCTCAATTCCAAGTCGGAGCGATTTCCCCAAGGAATGGGCAATGACAGTGGGGAACTGGGCCATAACCTAATGGACCACCACTTCAAGGTTGGAGCCGCCGGGGTTTCAGAGGATTTTGCTGACAAATATTTCCGCGGACAAAGAGCGAATGGCATCTACGTTCCTCGGTTCCGCAACATTAGTAAAGAAAGCACAAGGAGCGACTATGTCCGTGGCTTCGGATTCCAAGGCGGCGCGAGCAGGTTGGATTGGGCCCGTGGCATCAAGGAGTTTACCGCGTTCGGAGCCAAGTTTAAGGCCGATATGATTGCGCCCGGCCCATGGCGTTTCGGAATTGGCGCTTGGGGTGAGTGTCTACCTTACCATCAAAACAGACTTTCGCTGAACTCCGATTTGCGTGATAAGTGGGGGCAACCCACCGTATCATTTAACTGCGAGTGGAAAGAGAATGAGTATGCGATGCGTCGCGATATGAAGGCATCGGCCGTCGAGATGCTTGAAGCGGCGGGTCTCAAGAGCGTGACGCCGTTCGACGATGTGAGTGCGCCCGGTATGTGTATCCATGAAATGGGAACCGCGCGTATGGGCAAGGATCCGAAGACTTCCGTGCTTAACAAATGGAATCAAATCCACGCGGTCCCAAATGTGTTCGTCACGGACGGGGCGTGTATGACCTCCGGATCTTGCGTGAACCCGTCGTTGACCTACATGGCCCTGACGGCTCGCGCTTGCGATCACGCCGTCAACGAACTCAACAGGAAAAATCTCTAGATTCGCCAGTCGTGAACGACCCGGCCAGAACGAAATATACCAACCGACAATGACGACGAATGTGTCGACGATAATGACCCGAAGAGAAATCCTCAAGCGAGCTTCACTGATGTTGGGAGCGGCACTATCGCCGAGGATCCTTTCGCATTCGTTGAAAGCGGCGGAGCAACTCTCGCTAAAACAAGGCAATGCGGGGTTTCTTCCGGCAGATCTTTATAAGGCGGCCGGTGCTTTTGCCGAACGAATTCTGCCCCGCACCGCAACGCCGGGTGCGACGGATGCGGGTGTTGCTGATTTTATAGACATAATGTATGGCAAGTATCTGTCTGTTAAAGAGCGTGAGCTCTTGGACTACGGGTTATCCGAGCTTGATGCGGCGAGTCGCAATCTGCACGGCGCCGAGTTTGCATCGCTCCCTGTAGACGACAAAGACGCCATGATTATGCAATTGGCAACCGCGGCTAAAGACCGGGAAAAAATTTTCTTATCGCAGATTCGGGAGCTCATAATCGTCGGCTATTTCACTTCCGAGATCGTCGGGAAGACAGTGTTAAACTACGACCCTGTTCCCGGACGATTCGATCCTTGTATTCCCCTTTCGGAAGCGGGGAATGTCTCGTGGACCCGTTAGCTCGCGGGTTTTCCAAAACGGACCTGGAAAATTGAACAGGACGGCTCGGAACCTGAAATCAGTGCGCGGTGAAAACGATGGCTGACGAGCGCGGCAGTCCGGACGCAATGGAAACCTTACCTATTTACCCTGATGATCTTGGTTGCACCGGAGTTCGAAGCACTCCGTTTTGGTGCAGTTCCTCAATTTCTTAATTATCTCAAAAACATATATGCCTAAGACACCTATAACCGTAGCACATGGCGACGGCATCGGCCCTGAAATCATGGACGCAACCTTGCGGATCATCGAAGCAGCCGGAGCCCAACTCGACATTGAAACGATCGAGATCGGAGAGAGAGTTTATCTCCGCGGGAACCCCGCAGGGATCGAAACTTCATCTTGGGATTCGTTGCGCCGGACCAAGGTCTTTCTCAAGGCTCCGATTACGACCCCTCAAGGCGGCGGTTTCAAAAGCCTCAATGTTACGACGCGCAAAGCCTTTGGTCTCTACGCAAACATTCGTCCATGTCTCGCCTATCATCCGTTTGTTGAGACCAAACACCCGAAGATGGATGTCGTGATTGTGCGCGAGAATGAGGAGGATCTTTATGCCGGTATCGAGCATCGTCAGACTCAGGATGTCTATCAGTGCCTCAAGTTGATCAGCCGGCCGGGCTGTGAGAAGATTGTCCGCTATGCGTTTAAATACGCCGAGGCTTACGGTCGGAAAAAGGTCACATGCTTTACCAAAGATAACATCATGAAATTGACCGATGGACTTTTTCACAAGGTCTTCGATGAAATCGGTGCGGAATATCCCCATATCCAACAAGAGCACTGGATCGTAGACATCGGAGCGGCCAAGCTCGCCGATACCCCGGAGATTTTCGACGTGATCGTGATGCCCAACCTTTACGGAGACATCCTTTCCGATGTCGCCGCACAGATCGCCGGTTCGGTCGGATTGGCCGGATCGGCGAACATCGGCGATTCGTGTGCCATGTTCGAAGCGATCCACGGCTCGGCACCGCGCCGGGCAGGGCAAAATTTGGCAAATCCCTCCGGTCTTTTTTTGGGTGCCGTGCAAATGCTGGTCCACATCGGCCAAACTGAAGCTGCGGAACGGGCGCATAATGCCTGGCTCAAGACGATCGAAGACGGTGTTCACACCTACGATATATTCGATGAATCGGTCAGTAAGCAGAAAGTCGGGACCAAAGAGTTCGCTCAGGCGGTTGCGGATAGGGTTGGCCAAGTGCCATCCACGCTCAAAGCCGTGAGTTACGCAAAGACACCGAAATCGTCGATGACCGAGCGTCCGGTATATGTTCGTTCAACCGAAAAACGCGAGTTGGTCGGGGCGGACGTCTTCATCGAGTTTATTAAGGGCGGGCCGAATGATCTTGCGGCCCTTTTGTTGCCGGTTGAGGGCGATGGTCTGAAACTGGAAATGCTTTCGAACCGCGGAATGGCGGTTTGGCCCAAGGGGTTGGCGGAGACGTTCTGCGTGGATGTGTTTCGCTGTCGCTTCAAACTCCCTGACGAGAGTTCCGGCCATGTCCAGCATGCTCAGGTTCTTGCGCTGATGGACCGCGTTTTGAAAGCAGGCTTGGAATTTGTGAAAATGGAAGGTTTGTATAATTTCGACGGTAAGGCGGGCTTCTCACGTGGCCAAGGACAGTAAGGTTCAAGGAAGAAACGATAGCATCGGGAGGTCACCATGAAAACGAGAAGCGCGCGCCGAATTGCCCAATAAACGGAAGTCAGCGATTTCCTAGACTTGGATTTTTTAGCCCTACACGGGTTGATACCAACTCAAATCGGACCCTGAGCGAAAGCTTGCCAAAATACCGTGATTTTTCATTGGGAAAGAAAACAAGCCGCCAAGGAGTTGCTGTGCAAGACCCAATTGTGGACGCGGGCAGGTTCTTCCGGTTTTCTAGTGGCACGAGGCTAGGGTCAGATTAGGAGCAAGATTAAGTTTCCCGCAAAAGAAGAGGATGCGGGTGCGATAATTGGCAAAGTTGCGGAAGCCGCGAGCGGCTGATTTCAGGGATTGGATGCGCGAGTTGAAGCCCTCGGTGATGGCATTGGTGATGGGGTAATCGAAGTAGTTGAGCAAACCGCTGAGATGGGACTGAAGCATGCGGGCTACCTTTTTAAGCGGTTCGAGTTTGGAGCGTGTAACGTTGTCATACCATTCCTCAAAGAAGCGTTTGGCGCGGAGGCCGTCAGGCTGGCTCCAAAACTCCACAAAGGCCTCCTTGAAAGCCCAGGCTTTGGCGGTCTTCAGTTCACGAGTCAGCAACTGCTCGAAGTTCAGTGCCTGCTCGCCCTCGACGAGGGCTCCTTGCAACCAGAGGAACTTGGTGTGCTTGAGGCTCTCGTCGCCTTTTTCCAGAAGACGGCGGTGCTCGTCCCGGCGCACTTTATCGACCGCTTGGTTGAGATGCTGGGAGACATGAAAACGGTCATGCACGATTTTAGCCTGGGGAGCGGCCTGCCGGGTGGCGGCCGCGAAGCCAGCGCCCATGTCCATGCTGGCGGCCTCGACTTTTTGGCGCTGCTTCCCAGGCAGGCTGTGCCAGAGGGCAACCGCCGCCTCGGTCGTGCGATCAGGCACCACTTCGAGCACTCGGGCCGGCTTATGGTCGGTCATCACCGAGATGTAGCTGTGGCCACGGCCAAAGCTCTTCTCATCGAGTCCCACGCGCGTGACCTCGTCGGTGGAGCGTCGCGCAAGTCCACGCATCACCGCGCGGTCCATGATCCGCTGCACACTGTCCCAGTCGAGCCGCAGCAACTCGGCGGCTTGAGTGAGCGAGCCACTGGCCACGAGCACCTGCACGGCGAACGCTTCAAACATCAGCGTAAAACGCGATCCCGCCTCGGCCCACGGCGGCACCAAGGTGACCACCTTGTGTTCCTCGCAGGCGCAACGCGGCAGGCAGGCCCGGATCTGGGTGGTAAACTGCATCACATCAAGGTGCCTCCAAGTGCGCTCGGGCGCATGATCGTGACGCCGACACTCCCGCTGGCATTGCGGACACCGCACCGGTCTGCCCGGTTCGTGCTCGACCTCGATGTCCACCAGCCGCTGCGTAATCTCCAGCTTCGCCCGCTTCACCCTCCAAGGACTCTGGATGCCCAACAGCATCCCATAATGCGCAGCCACCGCTCCTTCAGCTTCTCGTTCTGTCATACCCTT
>Ga0163155_10004699_pt1 | contig 13882 bp, 14 predicted proteins | sample OliLakLV19SP4G1_FD_148611 | JGI IMG/M metagenome (GOLD analysis project Ga0163155, IMG submission 148611) | Freshwater microbial mat bacterial communities from Lake Vanda, McMurdo Dry Valleys, Antarctica - Oligotrophic Lake LV.19.SP4.G1 | ecosystem: Environmental > Aquatic > Freshwater > Lake >...
CTTCAATACAGAGAACAGAGAACAGAGAGCATAGAGGACAGAGAGCACTGACGAAAGATAGAAACGGGGACAGCATGTGGCGGGGACGATTGCAGTGGGCGCGGTCCCCTCTCCCCTTGAGGGAGAGGGTTAGGGAGAGGGGTAAGTCGCCCCCAACCAGACGCGTCAAAAAAGCAGAACTGAATGTGTCATTTCATTTGTCAGTTCTCATTTTTCATTGAAACGGTGCAACGCGCTTGCTGTTAAATGACAAATCGACAAATGAAAATTTCTGTTCTGCTTTTCTGGAGCAACGGGTTGGGAACAGCTAACCCCTCCCCCTACCCCCTCCCGCAAGGGGAGGGGAATACAACGGCAACAGATAAAGGAAAATGGAAAATGGCGGATAGCAAACTGTGCAAGGCGCGCAAACGAATGAAGACAATTGCGGCGGGGATTACGGCGGATGGATTGACGCTGGACGCGGAGCGCATCCACCTGGGGTGCCGCGCGGCGGGGACTGAGTTTTCAGCGGCGTTCGAGCTGCGGGTGAACCGGCCGGTGCTGCATATTGCGAGCGCATCGCTGGGGTTTTCCGGCAGCCAGTACCCGCTCGTGGTGGAGAGCGTGCTCACGGTACCGCTGAGTGCGGCAGCCGATCAGGCGTGGTCGGACGTGGATAATCTGGTGGTGGCGCTGCGGGCGGCGTGGCTGCTGGCGGGAAATTATCCGGCGGGCGAAGTGGCGGGAAAAGTGTGCGATATCGAAGCGTCTAAAGTGGAATTGCGCGGCGATTTAACGCTGGTACGCGTCAGCCTGCTTTTGGCGTTCACCGATCCCGACGCGTAGCCGCCCTGCCGGACGCATCCCATCAAGACGTTCTGCCAGCGTACAGGTTTCACTTTGCCACCGGACGCCGAAGCGCCAAAAAGAGGACGCGAGCGAGCGCGTCGATAACTTATAAGTTATTTTATCCAATGTACTTATAAAAAATAAGCGGGGCTTGGCATTTTGCCTGCAAAAAGCGGCAAACGAATTGCATCAACAGGAAAACGTAATGCCGTTTTGCACTCTGTAGGAGTCGCGAGTTGACTAAGAAACGCCTCCTGGTCATTGATGATGACACGGTTGTGCGCCATGTCGTCACATACATGGCTGGCAATGAGTACGCGTCGGTGGCGGTGGCGTCGCGGGATGAAGCGCTGCCGTTTCTGCGGGAGAAGTTTGACATCCTGCTGATGGATTGCGAAATGCCCGGCATGACGGCAGAGGCTTTTTTGATTGAAGTTCGCAAAGCGTGCCGCGACACGCAAGTGATCATGATGAGCGGCTATTTTGATGCAGAGGCCGTCACGCAACTGGGAGTTAAATTCTTTCTGGCGAAGCCGTTCTCATCACCGGAATTGATGACGGCGTTGCATTCTGTCTGGCCGTACGCCACGGCAGGTTCAGCACCTGTAGAGACGAATGGCGCGACGCAACACTGACCTCTACTCACCTGGAACGCGCTTTCTCTTCTCCGCAAAAATATCTTGTGCGCTCAACAGTCCCCTTATACTGCGAGGTGCCGCACATCCTTGAGGACTCATCACGTGCGCGACTTTCTCGCAGGTTTGATGTGTGTTTCTGTTTTTTCTGTCTCCACCGTCCATGCGGTGCAAACGATTTCGCCGGCGAAAACGGATCTGTTGGGGCTGGCGGGATTTTTGGCGCTGGGCACGGGCGTCGTGGCGCTTTCCGTTCTGCTTTATCTGTCGTACTTCGCGGTTTTCATTCATCTGGCCACGCGTCTGGCCGGATACAAACTTCCCTTCAGCCACGCGTTCAGCGCGCTGCTCATTAATTTTCTCTTGCAGATTCTAACGACGATGGCGGTGGCGGTATTCTTGCCGAATAACCATCTGGCCTTCTTTCTGGCGTACTGGATGTCCGCGGCGGGCTCGATCATGATTTCTTACAACGGCACCTTCATGCGCTCGCTGCTGGCGGCGGTTCTGGCGGTGGTGTTGACGCTCGCGGGGACGGTGGCGACCGTGATGATTCTAGTGGCGGTGTTTCCGATGCTGCTGCCGGAGCGGTGAAGATTGTGGGATTATCCCACCTCGACAATTTACAAATGTGGGATAATGTATTTTAGTGCGGTGATACAGATGAAAGGTTATGAAATGAAACTTATTCAGCCGGATGCCAAGGGACGAATTTGTGTCGGGAAGCCAGCTGCGGGCATTGTGGGATATCAGCGTGTGGATGAGGCAGACGGTAAAATAGTGCTCATCCCAATGGCTGCCATCCCGGCACATGAGGCATGGCTGTACCGGAGTAAGGAAGCACTTGATTCGGTACAGAAAGGCATCAGCCAAAGCCAAGCTGGCAAGATGGCCAAATGGGGTCGCTTTGCGGAGAACGTGAAAAAGGAATGATGCACTTTAAACTTATTCCGACTAAAGAGGCTGCTCATTGCCTCCGTGCTCTTGAAGTAGATCCGACTAGGATGGTGCAGCACAAAGCGGTGAAAAAAGCGCTCGGCTATATGGAAACGAATCTAAAGCACCCTGGACTAAACACACACAAGCATTCTGAATTGTCCCGGCAACATGGCATTGAGATTTTCGAATCGTACGCGCAGAATAACACGCTCGGCGCGTATCGCATTTTCTGGCACTACGGCAAAAAACGCGGTCAAATTATCGTGGTTGCAATCGTGAAACACCCCTAAAGAAATCCGTCAGCTCCCGCGGTAGATGTCCACGAGGAACGCAATCGCGTCGGTGCGGCCGATGTTTTCGATGGAGTGCGCGACGTCGGCGGGATAGTGGGCGCTGTCGCCCTGCTGCAGTTCGGTGTGTTCGCCGGCGGAAGTGACGCGCAGGGTGCCGCGCTGGACGGTGAGAAATTCGCGCGTTCCGGTGAAGTGCGGCGAGCTATTCAGCGTTCTTCCCGGCTTCAAAACCAATTCGTAGAACTCGACATCTTTCTCCAGATTCAGCGGCGAGAGCGTGCGGATGCGGCATTCGTCGTCGGAGCGGAAATGGAAAGTCCGGTCGGCGGCGCGGATGACGTCGATCGCCGCTTTCGACGAGGGCATATCGAGCAGATCGCCGAGCGAGAGGCCGAAGGCCTGCGCGATTTTGTAGGCGACGCCGAGCGTCGGGTTGGCCTGGTTGCGCTCAATCTGGCTGAGCATCGAGCGGCTGACGTTGCAGGCGGATGACAACTGTTCGAGCGTCCAGCTTTTCTTTTTGCGCAATTCTTTAACGCGGTCGCAGAGATGCTTCGCGAGAGGCTCAGCGGGTTCGGGTTGCTTTTTGGGCATGGAAGTTTCCTTTTCGGTTCTCTCTTCATACGGGAGAGAGGATGCGTCTTCTGCCGGAGGAGCGCGTCCCCAGCAGACAGGAATGTCTGCTCCACCAGCCGCCGCCAGCTTTACTACGCTGGGAATAACGCGCAATCACGACCCGTGTCGCTCAACCGCGCCGAGTGTCGCTCAGCCAGATCGCGACGTTCATCGCGTATTCGTCCGATATAATGGAAATTTGTCTTGTAAAGCGGACGCTTCGTTGTTCAATATAGTGGAAGAGTCGGTCGATATAAAGGAGAGAACCTATGAACGCTCCACTTCCGCGCACGATGACGACACTGAAAAAGACGGCGGCGGCGCCAGGATTGACGCGGGTTGACGGCGTCGCGATTCCCGCGATGGGTCCGCGCGATGTGCTGATCGCGGTGACGCATGCGGGCATCTGCGGGACCGACCGGCACATCTATGAATGGGACGCCTGGAGCGCCAACCGGATTCCGGTGGGCATCACGACGGGGCATGAATTTGTGGGGCGTGTTGCGGCGACCGGCGCGGCGGTGTCGCGCACGCGCGTGGGCGAGCGCGTCAGCGCGGAGGGGCATATCGGCTGCGGCGCGTGCCGGCCGTGCCGAACGGGCAACGCGCATATTTGCGACAAAGTGGACATCATCGGCATCGACCGCGACGGCTGTTTTGCGCAGTTCGTGAGCGTGCCGGAAGAAAACGTGTGGCCGGTGCATCAAGATATTCCCGATCACGTCGCCGCGATTTTCGATCCGCTCGGTAATGCGATGCATACGGTGATGGCCGCGAATGTTAGCGGCAAAACGGTGCTGATCACGGGCGTGGGCATCATTGGATTGATGGCGGTGTCGATCGCGAAGAACGCGGGGGCGGCGCGGATTTTCGTAACCGATGTTGACGACAGGAGATTGGAACTCGCCAAAAAACTAGGCGCGGAGCTGGCGTGGCGCGGCGACGACGCGGAGTGGCCGGAGAAGGCGCGCGCGGCGACGAATGGGCTTGGGCCGCAGGTGCTGCTGGAGATGAGCGGCAACGCGCGCGCGATCAGCCAGGGATTTAAGGCGCTGGCGAACGGCGGGACGGCGGCGCTGCTCGGCATTCCTTCGCGGCCGGTGTCGTTCAATCTGGCGGACGAGATTATTTTTAAAGGCGCGACGGTGCTGGGCATCAACGGGCGGCGCATGTACGAGACGTGGTACCAGGTGGAGGACTATGTAGTGTCGGGAAAATTTCCGGCGGATTTAATTATTACGCACCAAATGCCGCTCGACGAATTCGAGCGCGGCTTCACACTAATGCAGAGCGGCGAGGCGATCAAGATCGTGCTGCAAATTCCGAAAGCGGAGGACAAGTCATGCCCAGTTCAGCGTTCGACGTCCGCACCAGCGATCTCCTCAATACGCTCCGCGACAGCCGTCAGCTAAAGCAGCTTCGCTATGTCACGGGGCCGCTGGGCGCGACGGTGCGCGTTGAAGGCGCGGGCGAGCTGGTGGTGTTGTGCTCGAATAATTATCTCGGGCTGGCCGATCATCCGGACGTGATCGCGGCGGGCGCGGAAGGATTAAAGGAGTATGGCGCGGGTACCGCCTCAGTGCGCTTTATTTGCGGAACTCTCGCCTGTCATCGCCGCATTGAAACATCGATCGCGCGTTTTGTCGGAGCGGAAGCGGCGCTGACGTATGTGAGTTGCTGGAATGCGAACGAGGCGGTGATCGCGACGGTGGCCGGGCCGGAAGATGTGATCATTTCGGACGAACTGAATCACGCGAGCATCATCGACGGCTGCCGGCTGGCGCGGCCGCGCGAGCGATTGGTGTACAAGCACGGCGACTTGAGCGATCTGGAAACGAAACTGAAGGCGGCGGCGGGGCATGGCGTGCGCTGGGTAATCAGCGATGGCGTGTTCAGCATGGAAGGGTCGCTCGGGAAATTGCCGGACTTGGCGAGGCTCTGCCGGACGTACGACGCGATGCTGATTCTCGACGATTCGCACGGCATCGGCGTTCTCGGCACGAACGGGCGCGGTACGCCGGAACATTTTAATCTGCTAGGCCAGATTGATATTATCACCGGGACTCTGGGCAAGGCGCTGGGCGGCGCGGCGGGCGGATACGTGGCCGCAAAACAGCACGTGATTGATCTGCTGGTGCAGCGCAGCCGCCCGAGTTTGTTCTCGAACGCATTGCCGGCGACGGTGGCATTCAGTTCAAATAAGGCGATTGAGATCGTGGAACGCGAGCCGCAGCGCGTGGCACGCTTGCACCAGAACGTAGCAACGGTGCGCGATGGCTTGAAGAAGCTGGGCTTCAAATGCCAGGAATCTCCATCGGCGATTATTCCGATCATGATAGGCGAAACGGCGGACGCGATTGCCAAGAGTGAGCGGCTGCTGGAGCTGGGCGTGTGGGTCGTGGCGTTCGGCTATCCGGTGGTGCCGCAGGGGCAGGCGCGATTGCGCGTGCAGGTGTCGGCGGCGCTGACGGATGCGCATATTGAGAAGGCGCTGGATGCGTTCGGTAAGCTGTGAAAATTTTCGCGCAAAGACGCGAAAGGCGCAACGAACGACGGGGGCGGAGTGGCGCTTTTGTAGAACCAAGCAACCCCTCCCGGGGACAGGAGTGTCCCCGCCACCCCTGCTTAGCGCGTCGCCGATGATGATAAGAGGATTCCGCTCGCTCCAATTCACTTTCTGGGGTTTAATGAATTCATGGAAAGCCTGCGCGAGCTTTATCGAACCGGGGCGGGACCGTCGAGCAGCCATACGATGGGGCCGCAGCGCGCGGCGTTGATTTTTCGCGCGCGCTTTCCGCAGGCAGCCGGCTACCGCGTCTCCTTATATGGGAGCCTCGCGGCGACGGGGCGCGGGCATCTGACCGACGCGGCGCTGGAACGGGCGCTGAGTCCGCTGCCGGTGGAAATTCAGTTTCATCCTAAAACGATTCTGCCTTTTCATCCCAACGGAATGGATCTCGACGCGCTGGATGCGCGCGGCGTTTTATTGGGAACGTGGCGCGTGTTCAGTGTGGGCGGTGGAGCGCTGCGCGAAGAGGGCGCGGCCGAACCGCCGCGGATTTATGCGCAGCGCTCGATGGAGCAGATCCTGGCGTGGTGCGATCAGCGCGGCGCGCCGATGTGGCGGCTGGTGGAAGAGAGCGAGGGCAGCGGCATCTGGGAGTATCTGGGCGCGGCGTGGGGCACGATGAAAGAGGCGATCGCGCGCGGGCTGCAGGCGGATGGAATTCTGCCGGGCGCGCTGCAATTGCAACGGCGCGCGAAGCAGATGTACGGGTCCGCCTCTCCTTTAAGTGGGCTCGCGCGGTCGACGGGATTGCTTTCGGCGTACGCGCTCGCGGTGATGGAAGAGAACGCATCGACGGGAATCGTGGTGACGGCGCCGACGTGCGGCGCATGCGGCGTGGTTCCGGGCACGCTGAAATATTTTGAAGAAGCGAACGGCTTGTGCGAGCAGGATATTCTGCGCGCGCTGGCGACGGCGGGGCTGATCGGAAATCTGGTGAAAACGAACGCGTCGATTTCCGGTGCGGAAGTCGGCTGCCAGGGCGAAGTCGGAACGGCGTGCGCGATGGCGGCGGGCGCGGCGGCGCAGTTATTGGGCGGAACGCCTCGGCAGGTCGAGTACGCGGCGGAGATGGGCATGGAGCATCATTTGGGATTGACGTGCGATCCGGTGATGGGGCTGGTGCAGATTCCGTGCATCGAGAGAAATGCGTTTGCGGCGACGCGCGCGGCGAGCGCCGCGGAGTTCGCGCTATTGAGCGACGGCAAGCACCGCATCTCATTCGATCAGGTCATTGAGACGATGAAGCAAACGGGCAAAGCGCTGCCCTCGGCATTTCGCGAAACGTCGGAGGGCGGGCTGGCGAATCTGTACAGACAGGCGTCGCACCCGATGTGAACGAACAACAGAATCTACCACAGAGGACACAGAGGGCACGGAGGACGGACGAAGGACGGCGAAGGGGTTAAATGCTTTTCTCAATTTTCTGCTGTCCTCCGTGTTCTCCGTGTCCTCTGTGGTAGAAAAAATCAGTAGGGAATTTTACATGCTTGAGATCGATGGGAAATCGTTGCGCTGGCAGGATGTGGTTCGTGTTTCGCGCAGTGTGGAAGGCGTGTTTCTCTCGGAGAAAGCGCGGGAGCGCGTGATGGCTTCGCGCCAGATTATTGAAACGCATCTGGCGGCGGGCGATGTGGTTTACGGCGTCAGCACCGGGTTTGGAAAATTTGCGAACATCGCGATCGATTCGGAAAAATTAAACGAATTGCAGCGCAATCTGGTGCGCTCGCATGCGGCGGGCGTGGGCGATCCGTTTCCGGTGGAGACAGTGCGCGCGATGCTGCTGCTCCGCGCCAATGCGCTGGCGAAAGGCGCGAGCGGCGTGCGGCCGGCGGTGATCGATACGCTGCTGGCGATGTTGAACGCGAAAGTACATCCGGTCGTTCCGCAGATCGGGTCGCTCGGCGCGTCGGGAGATTTGATTCCGCTGGCGCATATCGCGCTGGTGGTGATGGGCGAGGGGCAGGCCGAGTTCAATGGGACGGTGATGCCGGGGGCGTCGGCGCTGCAGGGCGCGGAGATCACGCCGTTGGAATTGCAAGCCAAAGAGGGGCTCGCGCTTCTGAATGGAACGCAGGCGATGTGCGCGATGGCGGCGCTGCTTTTTGCGGACGGTAAAGCGCTCTGCAAAGTGGCGGATATCGCCGGCGCGATGTCGATCGACGCGACGCTCTCCAGCCGCGTGCCGTGCGATGAAGGCATTCATGCGCTGCGGCCCTATCCGGGTTCCGTGGCGTCGGCGGCGAATGTGCGGATGCTGCTGGCCGGATCGCAGATCCTGGCGTCGCACGAACATTGCAAGCGCGTGCAGGATCCCTACTCGCTGCGCTGCCTGCCACAGGTTCACGGCGCGACGCGCGAGGCGCTCACGCATGCCGGTGAAATGCTTGAAATCGAGATGAATGCCGCGACGGACAACCCGCTGGTGCTGGAGGACGGGCGCGTGGTCAGCGGCGGAAATTTCCACGGACAGCCGATCGCGCTGCGCATGGATTACCTGGCGCTGGCGTATCACGAACTGGGGTCGATCAGCGAGCGGCGCGTGGATTGGATCATGAATCCGAATCTGACGGATCTGCCTGCCTTTCTGTCGCCGCGCGAAGGCTTGCATTCGGGCTACATGATTGCGCAGTACACGGCGGCGGCGCTGGTGAGCGAGAATAAAACGCTGTGCGGACCGTCGTCGGCGGACACGATTCCGGTGAGCGGAAATCAGGAGGACCATAATTCGATGGGCCTGACGGCGGCGCGGCGCGCGCGGATGATTTTCGAGAACGTGCTGACGGTGCTGGCGATTGAGATTCTCTGCGCGGCGCAGGCGATTCACTTGCGAAAAACACCCACGGGCATCGGTTTGCAGCCGGCGCTGGATGTGTTGCGCAAGAAGGTCGCGCCGCTCGATGCCGACCGCGTGGTGGCGACGGATATTCAGAAGGTTCGCGCGCTGCTGAGTTCGGGGGAGTTGCTCAAGGCGGTGGAGTCGGCCGTGGGGGAGTTGCAGTGAATGCCTGGTTCGCGACAACGCGATAACGGCGATTTGAAAATTTCGACGGACGCAACGACGTGGCGTGAGTGGCGCGTTTCCATCGCGGCGGTCGCGCGATCAAGTTTGCCGAACAGGACATCAAGTCCGTACGCGTACGACCGAATTGAAACGCCAAGGACACTCGATGACCTCGTTGACGATCCGCCGCGTTGCCTCATGCAGTGGTCTGGACGAGACGCCCAGACCAACGGCAGGGTTAGTCAACACTCAATAGAAGAGTGCATGTTCGTGCGTTTGAGACAAATTGATCAGATTAAAACAGAATTCAATTCTACACTGGAATGTTTGCGATATGACGCGCTGAAGCGACATTCTTAACACCACGCTGGCCCCTGATTTCCTATTCATCGGACGCGCTCGACAAAGCGCGGTTAAAAAGGGACCGGCATGAACGAGCTCGCTTCGCTGTCCAAGTCAATTGATGTCTCGGCACAACCGGCCACTGAAGTCACCCACACGCGCCTGTATGCGAGCGTGTTTCTGACTGTGGTTTTTCTGCTGTGCCTGCCGCTGTGGCTGATTCGATACATTCCGCTGATGGATTATCCCAATCATCTGGCGCGCGTTTACATCATCGAGCATCTCAACGAGATGCCGGCGTATTTCGCGAATTACGATCTGGCGATCAAGCCAATTCCGAATGTGGCGATCGACCTGTTCGTGCCCGTGCTGCAGCGTGTTTTTGACATTGAAACGTCGGGCAAGATTTTTTTGACGCTGACGGTTCTCATCTACTGCCTGGGTTGCCATGTGTTCGGCAAAGCGGTGCATGGGCGCGCGACGTGGATGGCGCCGCTGTGCGCGCTGCTCTGTTTCAACCTGATGTTTCTAACGGGGTTTGTGAATTACATTTTTGGCGTCGGCATGTTTCTGATCGCGCAGGCGTACTGGCTGCGGTACCACCAGCGCTGGACGTTCTGGCGGCTGGCGGGTATTTCGGCCTTGTTTTTTTTCAGCTATCTGTCGCATCTTTCGGCCTACAGCTTTCTGGGCTTCACCTGCGTTATCGTGTGTTTCTGCGAACTGCCGCGCACCCGGCGCGTCACGTGGAGCATGGCGCTGTCGCTGCTGCCGCTCGTGCCGCCGGTTCTGGCGTTCAAGCTGTTTATGTCGAAAGGCGGGACGGTCGGCACGATTGTCTGGAGCACCGTGTTCGACAAGATCAAAGATTTCGCGGTGCTCTTCCGCACGTACGATCATCTCTTCGATGGCCTGCTGCTGATCGCGATGCTGGCGGTAGCGGGCTGGCTGTTGCGGCGATCGCGTGTCGCGTGGAAGGACAGGCGCATGTTGGCGGCGGGAAGTTTTTTAGTGCTGCTCTACCTGATTTTTCCGAAAACGCTCTTTACGTCGTGGGGCACGGATATCCGCTTTCTTCCCCCAGCGGCAATGCTGATCGCGCTATCGGCGCGGCTCTATATGACGCCGCGCGTGGCCCGGACGGCGTTCGCCATGGCCTGCCTGATTTTGCTGGTGCGGCTGGGCGGGATCGTGGAGGCGTGGGCACTTGTGAGCCCGCGGATTGAAGCGCAGATCCATTTGTTCGGCAGTATTGCGCCGGGTGCGCGCGTGTTCCCGATTGTGTTCGATGACGACAACGAAACGCGCAGCCGTTTGTTCCAGCGCACGATCCGGCACACCATTCATTATGCGACCATCTACCGGCAATCGTACGCGCCGTCGTTGTTCGCGATTCCCAGCCAGCAGCCGCTGAATTTCAAAGTCAATCCGCCCTCGCGTGGCATTGAAGAATCGGTGCCGCAGACGGAGGTGAACTGGAGCGAAATTTATTCCGGTTACGACTACGTGTGGGCATCGCGGCTGCCGCCCTCGCTAAAACTGGTTCTGTTGAAACGCTGCGAACGGGTGGCGGCATCGGGCAGCGACGCGGTGTATCGCGTGCGCCGGGAAAGTGTGGCTGCGCGGCGGTGAAACGACAGCGCCCCTGGAGCGTGTCGCGCCCCATTCCGGTTGAGACTTCTCTTTTTGCTTCGGGCCGCCGGCTGACGGTTTAGACGCCGACGCGTTCGAATTCTTTGTAGGCGTTGCGTTGCCAGACCTTGACGCGGTGGCGTTCGATGATGCCCAGACCGTCTTTACTATTGTTGATCGCGTTCCAGAAACTGGCGTTCTGCAAATCGATCTTCTGCATCGTTGGCTTGTGAAGTTCGTCGATGGTGAGGGTCTTTCCGTTGAGCTGTTCGAGCAGGCTTTTGGTGACCGACTGTTCGTACGCAGTGAAATTATTTCCGCGGCCCAAGTTTTTGACGACGCAGTAATTCACCGATGAACCGTAGTTGATCAGCAGCGCGTGCAGAAGTCCGACGGTATCTTTCCCGTCGTCCATGATGTGCCAGAAGGTAATCGGAATGTGGCTTTCGGCGGCCAGTTCGACGATGCCGTTGCGGGACATCCAATTCGAAAGAAAGCGGTCGCTCTGTGCGGGCAGATCCACGAGCACGCGCTGATCGGCATCGAGCGCCAGTTGCATGATCAAGTCGGTGGTTTCGAAATTGTCCAGGTCGCCGGTCTTGGAGAATTCGGCGTAGAAGCGGTGCATCGCGCCGTGCGAGCGGTCGGCGTCCACAGCGGTGAAGGGCATGGCGTGGTCGATATAATATTGCGCGAGAAGACGCGCGACGACGGACTTGCCGACACCGCCTTTTTCGCCGCCGATGAAATGAATTCTGCTCATGGAAGAAATTCCTTGTGAACTTTTATCTGATGAAACAACGCCGCTTTCGCAGCACCAGGTAGTTTGCGGATGTGAAAAGGAGACGGCGACGAGATTAGCGCGGAACGTTACTGGCGCCACTGGCTTTAGGGGAGATTGATGACGGATTTCAACACCAAGACACGAAGTCTCAAAAACATTATTGAATCCGTGATCAATCGCCGTCGATGACAGGCAATGCAGCCGGGTCTTCTTCGCAAAAATCCTCGGGACTCACGAGGAGCGCGTCGGGGATTAGCACGTCAGGTTCAGCGATCATTTTTCTTGGCGGCAGCGCGACCAGTTTCGGCATTTCGTAATCGAATCTCAGTTTTTCAATCAGTGCGCGCAGATCTTGCGGGACGCCGGCATGGAGCGTCATCGGCAGTTGAGTCACCGGATGCAGGATCGACAGCGACTCGGCATGCAAACAAACGCGCGGGATGATCTCACCGAAGGCGGCGTTTTCTTTCCGCCCGTCATAGAGCGGATCGCCGACGAGCGAATGACCGAGCGCCATGGCGTGCACCCGAATCTGATGCGTTCGCCCCGTGTGCGGATAGGCGCGCAGCAGCGAAAATTGTTTGCACGCCGACACGGCCAGTTTCTCAAAACGTGTCGAGGCCGGACGCGCCCCCAATCCGTTGACGGCGACCGCGAAACGATTCTGCGGATTCGTGCCGAGCGGGCCGTCGATCTCGGTCTCCGTGAATGACGGATTGCCGTGAGCGATACAGAAATAGGTTTTCTTCACGAGCCGGTTTTCAAACTGCTGCGTTAAACTTTTATGCGCTTTAGGGCAGAGCGCGTAAATCATGATGCCGCTGGTTTCTTCATCGAGACGGTGAACCGTGCCGATGTGAAACGACGGATCCAGCGCGCGCTGCGCGCGGTAGTAATAGAGGAGTCCGTTCCACAGCGTGCCCGTTTTGTGGCCGCGAGCCGGATGCACCAAAATGCCTGATGGCTTTGAGACCGCCAGAATGTGTTCGTCTTCGAAGACGATATCGAACGCGATGTCTTCGGCGACCTTCGGCCCCGCCGGATAAAGCAGCATGGTGATGATCTCAGACATGCTGACGTGCCAGCTCGATTTCGTCGGCTTGCCATTCAGCAGCACGCGTTCGTCTTTGATCATCTTCTGCAGAAACGAGCGCGAGTATCCCGCAAAGCGCTCCTGCAAATATTTGTCGAGCCTGCGCGGTTTGCCGGGATGGCGCGCGCCGACGCTGAACTCCAGGCGGTCGCGCTGGCCTTCTTTGGCGCGCGGAAAATCGTACTTGGTCTTCATGCCGGGCGGAACAAACCACGACGGTGCGCCGTCTTTTCCCGGCTGCATGCGTTCAAGTCGTGACGGATGTGACGCGCCCATATGTCGTTCGTTACCTGTTAAAAAATCGGTCAAGTACGGCTCGAAGCGGGCAGTATAGTCGGCGCGCGCCGAGATCACAACCGGTGTGCCGCTCAACGAAAGGTTGTCGCTTAAACAACGATTGCGCCACTGGCGACACCCCGCCTCCTACATACAATCGCGCTCATGAAATGTATTCATGAGATGCATGCCGCACACAAAGGCACCGCGCGCCCGGTTATTTCGTTCGAATTCTTTCCGCCCAGAACGGACGAAGGCGACAAGGCGCTGCTCGACAAAACGATCCCCGCGCTGGCGAAGCTCAAGCCGGATTTCTGTTCCGTGACGTACGGCGCGGGCGGCGGCACGCGCGACAAAACGCTGATGATCGTGGACCGCATTCAACGCCAGAGCGGTCTGACCGCGATGAGCCATCTGACCTGCGTGAACGCGACCAAGGAGCAGATCGGCCAGGTGCTGGATCAGGCCAAGGTGCTCGGCATTAAGAATATTCTGGCGTTGCGCGGAGATCCTCCCGGCGGCGTCGGCGAATTTCAGAAAACCGAAGGCGGCTTTGAATTCTCAAGCGAACTGGTGGAGTTCATTCGCGAAAAAGGCGGTTTTTCGATCGGCACGGCGGGATTTCCCGAAGGCCACATCGCTTGCAACGAAGGCAAACACAGGGACTGGAATCATCTGAAGCGCAAGATCGATGCGGGCGCGGACTTTGTGTTGACGCAATTGTTTTTCGACAACAACGACTTTTTCGAATTCTACGATTACCTGCGCAACACGCTCGGCGTCAAAGTTCCCATCTGCCCCGGAATTCTGCCGATCCTTTCGACCGGACAGATCAAGCGTTTCACGGCGCTCTGTGGCGCGAACCTGCCGAC
>Ga0163155_10004706_pt1 | contig 13874 bp, 11 predicted proteins | sample OliLakLV19SP4G1_FD_148611 | JGI IMG/M metagenome (GOLD analysis project Ga0163155, IMG submission 148611) | Freshwater microbial mat bacterial communities from Lake Vanda, McMurdo Dry Valleys, Antarctica - Oligotrophic Lake LV.19.SP4.G1 | ecosystem: Environmental > Aquatic > Freshwater > Lake >...
GAAGCTCTTAGGCAAGATTTGTCCATAAGCTACCACGATAAAGCTATCAAAGTTGGCAGTACTCAGCAGTTCTTGCAGCTTGAGATCGTCCGACCCGGCAGGGAGAGATTGATCGCTCTGCAGGCGCTTAATCGACTTTGGCTGCAGTACCGTCAACCCACGGGCGAGGGCGTACTCCTTTACTGGAGGAAAGGCTAGCTTCTGACCTCGACCAGCAGGTTTGTCTGGCTGGGTAATGACGGCGACAATCTCGTAGGCGCTAGATTCGACTAGTGCTTTAAGAGATTTAACTGCAAACTTCGGGGTGCCTAGAAAGAGTAGTCTAGGAAGCTTTTTTGCTGGACTGAGTGGCATACCTAGTTTTCACCAAACTTAAGCAACTTTTTCTTAGCGAGCTCCCGCTTTAGTCGACTTAGGTGATCAATAATCATCACCCCGTTTAGGTGATCGATCTCATGCTGCAGGCAGATAGCAAGCAGTCCGGTAGCGTCGATCTTTACTTCTCGTTCCTGTGGATCGAGCGCTTTGAGCGTGATACTTGCCGAACGAGTCACGTACTCTCTTAAGCCGGGTAAGCTGAGACAACCTTCTTCGGTCTCGGTGGTGCCCTCTGCGGCGATGATTTCTGGATTAATCAACTTAAGCAGTTTGGTTTGAGTACTCTGCTCATCGTCATGCTCGACATCGACCACTATTACGCGCACAGCTCTACCGATTTGCGGTGCTGCTAACCCAATGCCGGGGGCTGCGTACATTGTCTCCGCCATGTCGTCGAGTAATTGGCGAACTTCGTCAGTGACCTGAGTTATTGAAGCGCAGTTTTCTCGCAATACTGAGTCGGGATACGTGCGAATATTTAAGACAGCCATACCTTATATTTACTTAATTTCTGTCGCGTTCCAGTCCAATAGTTCTTTAAGCTGGGTGGCGCTGCAATGCTAGTTCCAGCACAAGCTCCCGCAACTGAAGGGGTTCAAATGGCTTCTTCAAGCAAGGTCGCTTGACGCTGTCAAGATAGCTAACCGCCTCGCTTCTTGAGAGATCTCCTGTAATGAAGGCAAACCCGGAAAGTGAACCGGGATGGTTTTTAGAAACATGGTCAAAAATCAACCGACCATTGATGTCCTTCAAGTTTAGGTCGCAGAGGATAACCTGAAAAGGTGGTTCATTATCTAGTATCGTCAGCGCATCTTCGCCGACCGCTAGTCGGCAAACTACGGAGGTTTCGCTCTTGAGGGTTAACTCGAGGATCTTTTTGATCGCCGAGGAGACCATCGGCTCGTCTTCAACGATCAAGATGCGGAGCGGATTGGAAAGCTGACTCAAGCTTGCAGCTTTAGCTGTCTTCTCTTGGACTGGTTGTTCTGAGGCCAGTGGGATGCGCACGATCGCGCGCAAGTCAAAATACTTTCCATCCTGCCACTCCTCAAGCTGGACCGAGCCGCCGGCGCGCTCGAGGATCGCCCAGACTACGGTCAGTCCTAGGCCGAGCTTTTTATGTGAGGAGTGGTTAGAAATAAAGGGATCAAACAATACCGAGAGGTCCATCGGGCACTGAGTCTCATTAAGTGATGAGATGGCGAGTTCCACCGCATCAAGTTCGCGAGTCGCGACGATGGCGATGGCGGGTCGGTGCGTTCCTTCGCGAGCCGCTAGAACACCGACGCCTTCATGGGCGTTTAGAATTAATTCGTTTAGCAGTGTTGCTAGCTGAACAGAGTCGAGGGCAACCTCAGTTCCGCCTTCAGGAAGTGAGAGATGGAGGTCTATATTCTCAAATTCTTCCCGATCCCTAATCTTAGAGAGGGTTGTGGCGAGTGAGCGGTTAAAGTCAGCGCTGGCCCCGAACGTGCTGCGGGAGCTTAGAAGATGAACCATTCGATTGACTAGCGAGCTAACCCGCCATGCTTCTGCAATCAGGCTACTGGAGTAACCGCGTAATTTACTCTGTTGAGTGGGAAGTTCCTCTGGTGAGAGATCAAAACGACTCATGACCGTGGTGAGGGAGATGATCGCGGTCAGGGGATTATCAATTTCGTGGCCGAGTCTGTGCACCAGCTCAGAGAGCTGCTCCCGGTCAAACGCGTTCCGGTAGGAGAAGCGAGGTTTTCCCTGGCGTATCAGGGTTGGAATTGCGGTTTCTTCGCCCATACTTTAATCTCACACAAGAATAACTGATAAACAAGCTGCCGGTCTCACCTTCGGCGGCCCCCATTTACCGCTATTGATGATCCGCTTTAAATGACTTCTCGCATAGCCCTGCCTTCATCGATACGAATGCCGTTGCTTTACGTCCTGCTAGGAGTCGCCATTTCGCCAAGTCTCGGAGTGATGTTTGGCTTTCATCTAGAGGACCTGCAAACCCTCCTCTTTCCGCTACTTCTCGGAGCGCTTTTTTTTCTTTCAGCTGAGCAGGGCGTGCGATTACCCACGCCAGTCCTGGTCGCGGCTTCGGTACTCTGGCTATTTGGGGCCTTGAACGCTAGGAACTTTATCCCCGCGCTGCAGGCGAGTGAGGGGATAGCTGTGACGCGATTGAGCGAAGATCCCACCGGTCTGCGTAGCCGAGAGCTGAAGCAGCGCGTGGTAGAAATTTCGCGCCTACTTGGGTTTGCCGGAGCCGAGGAGATCCCGCTTTCGCTGAAGACAGAAGCGGAGGAGCTAGCTTGGCTGAGAAATCATCCGCGGGTTTCGTTTCTAATAGGCGGAGCTGCTGGTTTTCCACGACTGGTTCTTCCTCCAAGCAGAAAATATCTTGGGGCTGTTGCGACTTCGTCAGCCAGTCAGGGTCTAGCTGAGGCTCCGGACTTAGCTAGCGTTGGCCTGACTCTTAACGATGGTATCGAACTGATTGCTCTGCCAGGGATAAAGACCCCATTGGTTTTTGTCTCCTCGCCGGAGTCGATCAGTTTAACTGAAGAGCCGAAGGAGCTAGTCAGACATTTTTTGATTTGGCTCTCGATGGGGTTCTCAGAGAACGCTTATCTGAAGCGCTTTATTCCAGCTACCGCTGCTACCGAGTTAACGCGTAGTGAAAGTGAGAGTCGCGCTGTCTGGTTGCGAGCTTGGTCGTTGGCGCTAAGGAAACACTTTTTTCAAGTTGCGTCGGATCTGTATGGTGCGTGGCCTTCGAGTGCTCCGCGAACTTTAGCACTTTTGCAGCGGGGATCGATGTATGTAGCTGACGGCTTGGCAACCGATGGGACCGTTGACGAGGCGAGTCTAAGTTGTGCACTCGGGTTCTACCGGCGAGCGCAGCGCACGGTGCATAAGGAGTATGCGCAGCAGCTCTATGCCGCTATTCTCAATAACACAGCAGTCGCTTGCTTAGTTCAGCAGACCAGAGAGCCGGTATGCTCGATGGCGTTTCGTGGCCTAATTGAAGCAACATCACAGCGCAGGGCGAATGGTGAAATGACTCGTGGAGCTCGAGCAGCTTATCTGAATCTGCTGCTTGTTAAGCGAGAAGGACTATTCTAGTTTGTGCCTCCGCTCGTCATAGCGCCAGATAATTAATTCCAGATCGGAGACAGAAAAGTAACGTGGCTATAGTAGATGTAGAAATTCTTGATGAGACCAAGAATCGGTATCTGACTTACGCCTTGAGCGTGGTTAGCGGACGGGCTCTGCCGGACGTTCGAGATGGCTTGAAGCCGGTTCAGCGTCGCATTCTGTATGCGATGAAGAATAATCTTAATCTTGTTCCGGAAAAGCCCCACCGGAAATCAGCTGCCGTAGTGGGAGAAGTTTTAGCGCGCTATCATCCTCATGGAGATGGAGCGTGCTATGACGCGATGGTGCGCATGGCGCAGGAATTTTCGTTGCGCTATCCCTTAATCGACGGACAAGGTAACTTTGGTTCGCTGGATGGAGATGCTGCTGCGGCCTACCGATACACGGAAGCCAAGCTTACAGCGCTGGCGTTAGAGGTCATTGGTGATATTGACGAGGAAACTATCTCGGAGAGAGATAATTTCGATCAAACCGTTAAAGAGCCAGTAGTTCTGCCGTCTCGCATTCCTAATCTGCTGATCAATGGTGCCTCTGGAATCGCCGTCGGTATGGCTACCGCAATACCGCCCCATAATTTGACCGAAGTCATCAAAGCGCTGCAGCTACTTTTGGAAGAGCCGGAGACTCCCGATAGTAAGATCTTTTCAACGATCAAGGGGCCCGATTTTCCGACGGGTTGTTTGATACTAAACACGAAAAATGAGTTAAAAGAGATCTATACTACTGGGCGTGGTCCAATACGGATGCGGGCGGCGTATGAGATTGAGGAGCTTCCCAAAGGAGGACGTCAAATTGTCATTACGTCCATACCTTTTGCGATCGACAAGTCGGTGCTGGTAGAGAAGATCGCCGATCTAATTATCTCCAAAAAAATAACGCAACTGACTGACATTCGTGACGAGTCGACCGCTGTCGTGCGGGTTGTTCTAGAGCTTGCACCAGGGGCCGATGCTGAGAATAGCATGGCGTTTCTCTTTAAGAATACTACGCTACAGACTAACTTCAACGTCAATTTAACAGCGCTTGTCCCGTCGGATAACGAATTTGTTGGTCGACCAGCGCAGCTTTCTCTGCGGCAGATGTTGCAGCAGTTTGTAGATTTTCGTGAGCTCGTTACTCGCAGAAAATTGGAGTTTGAACAGCGAAAACTGGCCGAGCGGATCCATCTCTGTCAGGGGTTGATTAAGATCTGCGACAACCTAGAGGAAGCGATTCGGATTGTCAGAAAGAGCGACGGACGTCAATCCGCGGCCGAGGCTTTGAGAAAGCGCTTTGGTTTGACGGAAGTTCAATCCCTCTTCGTAGTTGATCTAAGAATCTATCAACTTTCCAAGACTTCGATCGACGAGGTTGAGAAGGAGCTCAAGGAAAAGTTGGCCAGGGTTGCTGAGATCGAGCGTATTCTCAAAAGTAAGAAGGCGCTGACCAAAGTTATCAGTGATGACCTCAATCGAGTGCTTGAGGCCTTTGGAGATAAGCGACGTTCTCCTGTCTTAAATGAGTTCGAAGAACCGGAGTTTGATAAGGAAGTGCTAGTCCAGCATGAAGATGTGCATGTGCTAGTTACACGCGACGGTTGGGTTAAGCGAATTAAGCGATCGAACGATCCTACTACCGCGCGATTACGCGAGGGAGACTCACTTTTTTTTCTCGCCGAAGCCTCAACCAAAGACCAGTTTGCGATCTTTACAACCTTCGGCAACCTGTTTGTTACCAAAGTTTTCGACCTCACTGCTACTACAGGTTTTGGCGACCCAGTGCAGAAGCTTTTCCGATTTCAGGATGGAGAGCAGATCTGCAACTGCATGATACTGAAGAAGGAAAGTGCTCTGGCTAATGCCGAGCTATTGCTTTTTACTCAACGTGGTTTGGGACTTCGCTTGCCCTACGATGTGCTTAGCGAAACGAAGCGTATTGGTAAGCGGCTAATTAAGCTCTCTGGAGCTGACCGATTAGCTGGAGTTGTCTTGGCTCGCGGAAGATTGCTACTCGGCGTTAGCGAGCAGGGATATGGTGTGCTCTTCGCCATGGATGAGTTGCCGCTGCTGGGTTCTGCTGGAAAGGGTGTGATTATCCAAAAGCTTCCGACGGAGGATTCGTTGGTTTTGCTCGTTCCGGTCGAGAAGAAAAGTAAGCTCAAGTTGCGACTCAAGGATGGCGGGCTGCGTGAGGTGCAGATTTCTGCGCTAACTATCGGCGTCAGAGCCAAACGCGGAGTTAAGGTCTTCAAGCGCGGTAGTGGAGTGCAGAGTTTGATCGAAGACGAAGTTTCTAAGCCAAAGACAGCGTGAAGTAGAGATGACAAAATCAGCTTACTCGGCAGGTGATATTGAAGTACTCGAAGGTTTAGAGCCTGTTCGAGAACGCCCAGGGATGTTTATCGCAGGGACTGATACGCCTGATGGGCTGCATCACTTAGTGCTAGAGATTCTAGACAATAGCGTTGATGAGGCGATGAATGGGCATGGTGACCGGATTGACGTGACCCTCCATGCGGATGGGCAAAGTGTCACGATTGCCGATCGTGGGCGAGGAATTCCGGTCGACAATCATCCAAAGTATAAGAAGCCTGCCTTGGAGCTGATCCTGACTACGCTGCATGCGGGCGGTAAGTTTTCAGCGAAAAATTACCAGACAGCTGGCGGGTTGCACGGAGTTGGCAGCTCGGTGGTCAATGCGCTTAGTCAGGAGTTAGTGGCTCGAATTCGTCGAGACGGGAAGGAATACGAGCAACATTTCTCTCGAGGAAAGGCGACGACCGCGCTGAAAGTTGTGCGAAAGTCCGTAAACGAAACGGGCACGACCATCTTCTTTCGGCCAGATTCGACGATCTTTCTCTCGATTGATTTTTCTGGCGATCGAATTAGTTCTGCGCTCCGAACTAAGGCCTATCTAAACCCAGGGTTGACTCTTTTCTTTACTGACGAGCAGAAGGGGCAAAGCGTTGAGTATCTCTACCAGGATGGTTTGGTCTCTTATCTCTCTCAACTGCTGAAGGAGCGTGAAGTCACTCCGATCGGTGGTGAGCTTTTCTCGATTGAGAAGAATGATGAAGCGGAGGTGCGGGTTGCGCTTTCCTGGACGGAAGAGACTAAGGAAGAGTTTTTTAGCTACGCGAACGGCATTTATACGCCGGAGGGCGGATCTCACGAACAAGGTGCAAAATCAGGCATCCTGCGAGCGATTCGTAACTACATGAATGTTCATGAATCGACACCGGCGGGCGTTAAGATTACTGGGGAGGATATCCGTGAGGGAATGATTGTCTTGGTGTCGGTCAAGCTGCCAGGCGATAAATTTAAGGCGCAGTTCCAGGGGCAAACCAAGAGTAAGCTCAATAATCCAGAGGTGGCCCCGATTGTCGAGAGTGCTATGAAGGCACTCGAGCAGCAGCTGAATGAAAAGCCGACGGTAGCACAGGCTATCATCAATCGGGTGATTCTATCCTCTAAAGCTCGAGCAGCGTCTCGCGCTGCTGTACTAAACGTCACTCGCAAGATTGGAGTAAGCCACCGCCTGACTTTGCCGGGTAAACTAGCCGATTGCAGTAGCAGCAAGACTGGCGAAACCGAGCTTTTTATAGTTGAGGGAGATAGTGCAGGCGGTAGTGCCAAGCAGGGCCGCGATAGGCAGTTTCAAGCAGTGCTTCCTCTGCGGGGAAAAGTTTTAAACACCATCGCCTCCGCATCGAAAAAAATCCTCGAGAATAAGGAGCTCTCGAATATCGTTTCAGCGCTCGGCACCGGTATCAGCGAGAATTGCCGTCCTGAGCGTTTGCGCTATGGAAAGATTATTATTCTGACAGACGCAGATGCCGACGGTATGCACATCAGCACACTGCTACTTGGATTCTTCTTCGCCTACATGAGGCCCTTGATTAACGCCGGAGCGATCTACCTCGGTAAACCACCGCTCTATGGTATCTATCCGAAGGGCAGTAAAGCCGCTGGGATGAGCAGCAAGAAGGCCAATGGTAAGGGTACGCCAGGGGTCTTCTGGGCCTACTCCGATGCCGAGTTGCAGAAGATAATCGCCAAAGAAAAGCTCTCAGGTCCTCGCGTCGTGCGCTACAAAGGACTGGGCGAAATGAATCCTGATACGCTTTGGGATACGACGCTCGATCCTAAGACGAGAACCTTGCTGCGCGTAACCATCGAGAACGAGAACGATGTTCGTCAGGGCTTTGAAGCACTGATGGGTAGCGACGCTTCCGCGCGGTATCACATGATACAATCCTTCGCACCGACAGTTGAACTTGATATATAAAGGGGTCAGGAGTCACACTCAGGAATTGTTGGCATGCGGTGGAAGTTTCTCCGCGGCGCTCAATTCCTGAGTGTGACTCCTGACCCCTTTATATCTGACCCCTTTGTATTGCCGATGAGTTGGAGAGATTTAACTATTGTCTTGAAGCCCATTTCCAATCGGTCGACGCCAAAGTGCTCATTTGGTGCGTGAATATTGTCGTCTGGAAGGCCGTAGCCCATCAAGACGACTTCGGCACCACTAATATGTGAAAGCTCCGGGATGATGGGAATGGATGCGCCTTCCAAGATGAAACTACATGGGGTTTTGACTACTTCCGTGTAGGCTCGCGCGACAGCTTGAACTGCGGGACCACTGACTTGTGAGCGGAGGGCACGACCGACGCCCGGGTGGATCTCAGTTTGAATTGCAATTCCAGGAGGGCAATGCTGTTCAAGAAAAGCCGTGATCAGCGAGGCGGTTTTGATGGGATCCTGATCTGGGACAAGTCGACAGCTTAGTTTGGCAGTCGCTTTGGCCGGAATCACAGTTTTGAATCCCTCGCCGGCGTATCCGCCGCTGACTCCATTGATTTCTAAAGTCGGACGCACCCAAGCGGATTGAAACGGGGTGAAGCCCTGCTCGCCACCAGTTGGTTGTGCCGCGAAGAGGTGATAGTAAGTTTCTGGATCAAAATCGAATCCGATGCGCGCCAGTTCAGCTGCAGATAGTTCCGCTACCTGATCATAAAAGCCTGGCACGGCAATTCTTCCCTTCGAATCTCTTAATTTTGCCAGCAGTTCAACTAGCGCATGGTTGGGGTTGTAAACAACTCCGCCGTGTGAGCCAGAATGGAGATCGCGATTCGAGCCGGTTAGGGTAATTGACATGGTTACAATCCCCCGCACGCCCAAGGTTACCGCAGGCTTACTCAGAGCATGAATGCCGAGATCGACCACTAAGAGGTGATCCGCTTTAAGTCGATCGGCGCGCTCCTTCAGCAGCTGCGGAAGGTTAGGGCTGCCGATCTCTTCTTCGCCTTCGATTATTAATTTTAAGTTAATTGGCAAAGATACTCCGCTTTTGCAGAGCGCCTTGATCGCAGTCAATACGTAGAAACACTGTCCTTTGTTGTCTTGAGCCCCACGGGCGTATATTTCACCATCTCGAAGCACTGGTGCAAAAGGTCCTGAGTCCCAAAGCTCCAGAGGGTCGACTGGCTGCACGTCGTAGTGATTGTAGATTAAGACTGTTGGTTTGCTGGGATCGTAGGTCTTACTTTCGGCGAACACGGTCGGGTGGCCTGGTGTCTCCCACCTTTCCACTTTCAAGCCCGTATCTGCCAAATAGGACACGAGCCATTCGCAACAATTGGTTACATCGGAATGGTGCTTGGGCTCGGAGCTCACGCTGGGGAAGCGTAGAAAACTCATGAACTCTTCCAGGAGCTGAGCTTGGTTATCGGAGAAGTAATTTTCTAAGTTCATTACTCAATCTAGCAAGGTGTCTGGAAATTCTCGCTGAAGTGCCAAAAGCGCCTCTTCGTAGGGACGGCGTTTGAATCCCGCCACGCGATCCAAAAATTCAGAAACGGACAACCATTGGCACTGGTCAAACTCGGCTTTGTGGTTAGGATGACTTAAATTAATCTTCGCTTTCTTTTTTAGCCGAACTAAGAAATACCGTTGAATCTGACCATGAAAGCCTCTTCTTTTTATCAGTTCATCAGGCCAATCGTATTGGATTAAGGCTTTAAGCTGACCAATTAAATGGACCTCTTGGGTGCCGATCTCCTCCTCTAGCTCTCGAAACATCGCCTGCTCGTCGCTTTCGTCCTCGTCCACTCCTCCCTGCGGAATCTGCCAGATGCCGGTTGAATCGTTTCGGTGACAGGCCAGTAATTGCCCCTCATCGTTAATAACGACGATTGCAACATTCCGGCGGTATGCCAGCTTTTTAGACATTCTTCACAAGTTTTCTAATTGTGCTGGCCAGGTCCTCCGCGCGAACGGCCTCGACCTGCTCGCCAGAGAGCATGCTTTTGATACCGTAAGCGTTAGCAGCGATCTCTCTCTCCCCAACAAACAACACCAGATCGATTCCCTTTTTGTTGGCGTACTTCAGCTGATTCGCGATCTTTGTCGCTTCTGGATAAACTTCCACTACCAATCCTGTGCGTCGAAGTTGGTCAGCTAACTGGATTGATTTGAGTTGCGAGCTCTCATCAAAAACTGTTACCAGCACCTCGGTCATAGTTTGTTTTTTGGAGAGCCGTCCTAACTCTTCCATGCTTGCGATCACTCGATCTAGGCCTACGGAAGCCCCCACACCAGGCAGGTTGCGGCTGGTGTACAAGCTGGCCAAGTTGTCGTATCGACCTCCGGAACAGATTGAGCCGATTGCCGGGAGCTCCAAGCACTGGGTCTCGAAAACGGTACCGGTGTAATAGTCCAGACCTCGGGCGATTGAGAGATCAATGCGAAAAGCCTCGTTTGGCACGCCGAACGCGTCAAGCGAGCTCACCAAACTAGCTAACTGAGCGAAGCCCTTCCGCGCAGTTTCGTTGTCACGCTTACTAACAAATTGCTCTAATTTCCCCAATAGATCGGTGGTAGTCGACTCAGACGAGAGCGCTAAGAATTCAAATAGATCCTGAATTTCTTGGGTTTTTAGCTGAGATTCTTCAGCCAGCTCTCGCTCGACGGAGTCGCGGCCCTGCTTCTCTAGCTTATCGATAGTTCGCAATACAGAAGCGGGCTTTGCCTCCGAGCCTAAAGACTCCAGAAAACCATTCAGTAATAGTCGATTATTGATGCGGATCTGATGCTTAACATCTAGCGCGTTGAGTGCAGAGTTAATTACGGCGACAATTTCGGCATCGGCGTAAACCGAGGTCGTGCCGATCGTGTCAAAATCGCACTGGATAAACTCTCGGTACCGACCTCGCTGTGGTTTCTCTGCGCGCCAAACTGGTGCGATATGAAAACGTTTGAAGGGAGTTCCCAACTGCTCAATGTGAGTCGCCACATATCTGGCAAGCGGCACAGTCAGGTCGAACCTTAAGGCTACATCTCGTTCGCCGTTATCAAGGAATCGATAAAGCTGTTTATCAGTTTCATCGGAACCTTTGCCCAGTAAGATCTCGGCATATTCGATGGCGGGCGTGTCGATCGGCACAAAGCCAAAAGATGTGAAAACCCGTTCGAGAAGATGGATCATTCGTTGCCGTTCGATGGTCTGTTCCGGCAGATAGTCACGAAAGCCCTTAAGGACGCGTGGTTCGATTCTCACTGCAAACTCCTGCTAGCGCTGCGATTTGGTTGCTTTTGTTTCTCGAAACTAGATAAGTCAATCTAACCAATCAGGAACGCTGAGTAAACCCGAGCTTTGGTGTGCCGGGGATGGATTATGGGGCGATTGAGGCTGCAACGTTAAGCGGTATTCTGTTTCCCTTTACCTCTTCCTGGTTTCCGTCAGCGTCTTTATCTAGGGCGACGCCTAAGACTGAGGTCATGGTGTTTGCGGCGTAGTAAACGCCGAAGGCGGTGCAAATACGTAACGTAACGCTATTGGCAAGGTCGTAACCGTAGGTCACCGAGTAAGGACCCACCCCAGTGCGGGTCTCGGAGGTTAAGCGATATAATGCATCGTAACCGTAGTTTACAATTGATCCATCTTACTCAGTCACCCGAGTGAGGTTGCCTACGGTATTAGCGCCGGTGTCATACGTCAGGTTCCATGAGGCAAATGGTGGATCGCAGATATCTTGATGCCACGATGGGCCATCGCTCTCCATCGGGGTAATTATCTCGTCCCCCATGGAGAAATTAGCCATCAGGCAGGGGCGGCAGGATATATTCTCGACGCCTAGTTTAAACCAGATAGATACTCCCTCCAGTCGACTCCTACTATCTGGCACAGTTTCAGCAAACATTCGAGATTCCAATCTCTGGCAGAAGAAGCATCACTAACAAAATCATGCAAATCGTAACCCACTAGCTCTGAAAGTTCATCGGTGGACCGACCGCCCTTGCTTTTCCAAGTTTCCACTTGCTGCTTTAGCTCCTCGAAGGACTGATATTCTACTGGCCATTTGTCCTCGGAAGAAAACAAATCGCCCCAGCTAATTCCAATCAGACGTAAGATGAGGGATAGGGTTATTAGGCTGACGTTGCTAAAAATCTCCTCGTCATCGTGTTCCAGATCGTGATACCAGTCTTCACCGATCGGAAGCTGATGCCCCATTTCCGTTACAGAAAGTCCAAGAGCTTCCCTTCGCTCTCTTAAATTGGCAGACGCCCCCGCAGTAACTAGCTTCAGCACTTCGCTTGCCATAATAGATATTCCTAAGTCCCATTGTTTTGGCCACATCGCCTTGGATCCAGGAGGCAGGGGGCCGGCATGAACAGCGGATAGAGCGGTTTCACTGAGTTAAAAAAAACTATTCCAAGGTGGAACGGGTGGTAACGGTTTGGGTCAACTGGCGACTGCCTGGGGGTGGCATTGCCAGTTTTTGACCTGGCCATAGCTTTTTGCAGTTCTTTGGAAAGTCTTCCATGGGTTTATCTTTTCTACTGTATTTCTCCCAATGATTCCAATGTCCGGTATCTTCGCGATGAAATCGCCACGAGTCTTCGGTTTTTGGATTCAAACGATCTCGCCCTGACTGTGAATGTCGCAACCAACTTTCTTCGTATCCTGGGGGCATCGTATGCCACACGATCAATCCATGAGATCAAAAAATATAAACTAGGTTACCCAAGTCCTTCTTGAGAGAAAGCCGTGGAGGAGACGCTTTAATTCGGAAAATAGGGTTTTCTGTTCAGTTTCGGTCAATACTGGAAACTGTTCACTTCCTCGTGGAGTTACTGAAGGCAAATTGCTCCCCAAAAAAAGTTTCTGGTAAGCGCTGTCTATTGTTTCACCATTCAAAACATCCATACCCAACGAATTCGCTATGTCCTGCAGAAAATTATAAAAACTAAGAGCTTGGTCGAAGTCCTCAAAATCAAAGTAGCTATGATCTGCTGCGACCTCTAGCATTGCAAAGTCAAAGATTGTTTCTCCATATGTTAGCTGGGTATTTTTTCGACTCAGAAAATCTTCCGTTGCAGTCCGAGAATTGAAAACTAAAACGTTACTGCCCTGGTCAGTAAGCACGCCTGTAGTCGAGTTCGAAAACCAAATAATCCAGAATTCATCCTGGGTCGTTTTTATAGAGCAGCAATAATATTCCACTAACTCACATCGTCCTATTTAAATCCCCGGTCTCCCCATTTCCTAATTTTGTCGAACTCCGACCCTGGACCTTTTCGATGTTTGCCTGGTCCATACTTTCCGTCCAATAACCGTTTAGCGAACTCCTTTCCGGACTCCCCAAGGTAAGGTCGAAAACCTTCTGCCCAAGACGGCACATCTGACGCCCGTTCTTTGCCGCTCTTTCCCACAACCGGGTCCTTGCAAACCGGCGGAGGCAGCACTGGCGGTGAAGTTGGATCAGAGTCCTCCTGAAAGAACGGCTGCATCCAGTAAGGAATACGCGGATCGGTGAGCCGGTCGAAAAGTTCTTGAGCTTTCTTGGTTAAATCGTCGCCCACCTGACCCAGGGAGGGACCTACTGTGCCTGGACCCACCATTCCCGGTGGCGGTAAGGGCGTCGCAGGCAGCGGAACCGCTTGTAGTCCATCCAAGTCCACGTACTTCACCGGATTCCCCATCACATAAGCGTAAAGGTTATCGCCACCCTCGTATGAGATCGGATCGAACGACAACCACCTTAAGAGGTGGGGGCTATGCCAGCGCGCCCCGGCGAGCATCAGTGGTAGGTTCTGGTCCGAGTAGTAGCCAAACTTTCCACCATAACGGAAGGGATTGTAATCACTGCCGGTAGCGTTCAAGGTTTTACCGTACGCCTCGTAACGGTAAGTGCTGCTCACGGTTTGGAACTCGTCGGTTAAATACCGAGTCTCGCCCTGTGGACCGAAGCAATAGTAGCGGGAGTTCTGCAACCCGGTGAGAAGCTTCCTCGAGGCAATGCCATCTGCGCCCCAGGTGTAGGCAACCTCGGGTACTCCATTGACTACCTCGCCTATTACCTTGTCGCCAGAGAAGATGTA
>Ga0163155_10004711_pt1 | contig 13865 bp, 14 predicted proteins | sample OliLakLV19SP4G1_FD_148611 | JGI IMG/M metagenome (GOLD analysis project Ga0163155, IMG submission 148611) | Freshwater microbial mat bacterial communities from Lake Vanda, McMurdo Dry Valleys, Antarctica - Oligotrophic Lake LV.19.SP4.G1 | ecosystem: Environmental > Aquatic > Freshwater > Lake >...
ACCTCGAAATCAAGAAGCGCGCGCTGCAGCAAATCATTGGCACGCTGCCACAGGGACTGACGCCGCTGCGCAGCGCCCTGCAGCTCGCGCCGCCGCAGCCCAGCGCGATGGAACAATGGGTGCAGAGCGCCGAGCAGCAAAGTTTCAGCGTGCGGGTGCAGGAGGCTGCGCTGGAAGTGGCAACGCGTGAAATCGAGCGCCTGCGCGCGGGCCATTACCCGTCGCTGAACCTGGTCGGTGTGGTGGGCGCGAACTCCGCCAGCCTTGCCACAGCCGGCATTGCCAATACGGCCACCGACAGCAACAGCCGCAGTATCGGCCTGCAACTGTCGATCCCGATATACGCCGGCGGCAACGTCAGTTCGCTGGTGCGCCAGGCCATCGCCTTGCAGGAAAAATCGCGTCAGGACCTCGAGTCGGCCCGGCGTACCGCGGCGCTGTCGTCGCGACAATCCTTTCTTGGCGTCACCAACGGCATGGCCCAGGTGCGCGCCCTCGAAGCCGCGCTCATCTCCAGCCAGAGCGCGCTCGATTCGAACAAGCTCGGCTACGAGGTCGGCGTGCGTATCAACATCGATGTGCTGAACGCGCAGCAACAGCTTTTCTCGACCAAGCGCGACCTGTCCAAGGCGCGCTACGACACCCTGATGAACGGCCTCAAGCTCAAGGCCGCCGCAGGCAGCCTGAACGAAGAGGATGTGGCGGCGGTAAACCGCCTGCTCGGCGACTAGGTCAGGATTTGCCTGCGAGCAGGCGCTCGCAAATCGCCATGGTGCGTCCGGTCGCGCCGCGATGGGCTGCAAAAAAACGGATTCCCGCCGCCGACATGTCCGCAGCGCCTGCCGGATTGCCAAGAATTTCGGTCGCACACGCAACCAGGCTTGCGGCATCAACCACGCCCGCCGCCGCGCCGGCAGCCAGCGCGTCCTCGCTTGCTTTGGCAAAGTTGTGGGTAAACGGGCCCAGCAGCACCGGAATGCCGAGGGCGCAGGCCTCGATGAAGTTCTGCCCGCCGTAGGGCAGCAGGCTGCCGCCGACAAAGGCCACATCGCTGGCGCCAAAATACGCCGCCATCTCCCCCATGCTGTCGCCCAGCACCACAGCGCAATCGGGCGGAATGTCGCGGTTCTCGCTGCGTCTGACGACACCATGGCCGCTGGCGGCGATGAGTGCCGCCACGGCCTCAAAGCGCTGCGGATGCCGCGGCACAATCACACAAAGCAGCCGCGGAACAGGGTGGGCCTCGAGTGCGCGCAGCAACAAGGCCTCTTCGCCATCACGCGTGCTGGCGGCAAGCAGCACCGGCCGGCCGCTGCCGTAACGCCGCCTGAACTGCGCGCCCAGCTCACGCATGGCGGCAGTCACCTCGACATCGAATTTCAGGTTGCCCGTCACTTCGACGCCGACAGCACCCAGGGTCTCGAGCCGAGCTGCGTCCCCGGCGCTTTGCGCGGCCACGGCAGACAAGCCCTGCAGCGCCTCGCGCGCCAGCGCGGCCACCACCGCATAGCCCCTGGCTGACTTTTCCGACAGGCGCGCATTGGCAAGCAGCAGCGGCACGCCGCGCTGACGGCAACCGCCGATCAGGTTGAACCAGATTTCGGTTTCCATCAGTACGCCCAGGCGCGGCTTGAAGTGTTCGACAAAACGCTCCACGGCAAAACCGTAGTCGTAGGGCAGGTAGCAGCAATGCACCGACGCGCCGAATAACTGCTCGGCCGTTGCCCGTCCGGTGGCCGTCATCTGCGTCAGTACGATCTGATGATCAGGATGGCGCGCGGCGAGTGCGCGCACCAGCGGCTCGGCGGCCCGCACCTCCCCGACCGAGACGGCGTGCAACCAGATGACGGGCTTGTTCGTCTTGTACGCATAACGGCCGAAACGTTCGGCGATATGGCGGCGATAACCGGGTTCGCGGCGGCCACGCCACCACAGCCGCACCAGCACCCAGGGCAGCGCACCCCACAGCAGCAGGCTGTACAGAACGCGCATCAGGCAAGCCCTTGCGGCCCGATGGCCGCAAGCGCCGCAACAACCTCAAGAACCGCGTCAACGTCAGGCGGTGCCCCGGGCGCGCCAAGATTGCGTGCGGCGGCGGCGCCGAAGACACCGGTCAACGCCGGAGACGATGCGCAAAAGATGGCCACGGTCGGCCGGCCCAGCGCCGCCGATAAATGCGTCAGCCCGGTATCGACACCAACCGTGAAGCGCGCGCCGGCCAGCAGACGCGCCATGGCCGCCAAATCCAGCCTGGGCGCAACCCGCGCGCCGGGGATGGTGGCGGCGATACGCTGTGCCGTGGCTGATTCTGCCGGGCTACCCCAGGGCAAAAGACATTGCAGCCCGGCTTTCGCCAAACATGCGCCCAGCGCAGACCAATGCGCTTCGGACCAGTGCTTGTCGGCACGGCTGGTGGCGTGCAGCAGAACGCAATAGGTATCAGCGCCCCCGCCCTTGTCACGCTCCGGTCCTGCGCGGATGCCGTAATCGACGTCGTCCTCAAGCCGATAATGCAGCGCCGCCGCGACGAGCATGCGGTTTCGCATCACCGCGTGCAGGTTGCGTGGCACGGCGTGTGTAACGTCATAGAGCCGAGCAGCGAGCGGTTCGCGGGCACTGCGTGCGTTATAGCCATGGCACTCGCCCCTGGCGGAACGGGCGATCAGCGCACTCTTGAGCAAGCCCTGGGTGTCGATAACGACGTCATAGGGCTCGGCGGCAAAGAGTTTGCGCACGGCACCCACTTCGCGCCGGGTCGTCTGCCCCAACGGCGTCTTGCGCCAGCGCCGCACCGCCACCGGAATCACCCGCGTAACGGCCGGGTGCAAGGCCGGCAGCGCGGCAAATCCCTCCTCAACCACCCAGTCGATACGCGCCCCGGGGTAGCGCCGCGCGATATCGCTCACCACCGGCAGGTTGTGCACCACATCCCCCAGTGACGAGGTTTTGACAAGCAGGATTTTTTTCATGACAGGCCGCGCCGGAAAGCGACGGCGTCAGTTAAAATGATGACGGTAAAACGTTGATTATACTGGATTGATTATATCGGTTTGCAGCGCTTACAGCCCTTGCCAAACCCGTTTCAGGCCGCCGCCGTTTCATGCCCATCTCCGCCGTCATCATCAGCAAGAACGCTGCCACCCAGATCGGCGAATGCCTGGCCAGTCTGGCGTTCGCCGACGAGATATTGGTCGTCGATTCAGATAGCGATGACGGCACGGCCGACATCGCCCGCAAGGCTGGCGCGCGGGTGATTACCAAGGAGTGGCTCGGCTTTGGCCGGCAAAAGCAGTTTGCGGTGAGCCAGGCGCGCAACGACTGGGTGCTGTGCCTGGACGCCGATGAGCGCGTCAGCGATGCCTTGCGCGCCAGTATCCTTGCCGAGATTGCCGCCCCACGTGCGAGCGCCTACGACATGGCACGCTGCAACCGTTTTCTCGGTCACTGGTTGCGCCACGGCGAGGGCTATCCGGACTGGAGCCTGCGCCTGTTCGACCGCCGTGAAGCACGCTGGAGCGACGATGCCGTGCACGAGCGAGTGCTCGCAAATGCCCGCCCAGCGCGGCTTTCCGGCGATTTGCTGCACGATTCGGCGGAGACCCTGGCACGCTACCTGGACAAGCAAAACCGCTACACCACGCTGCAAGCCGAGGCCATGCGTGCGGCCGGCGAACGCGCCAGCCTCACCCGGCTGGTGTTGTCGCCGCTGGCGCGCTTTATCAAATTCTACGTTTTTCGCCTCGGCTTTCTCGACGGCCAGGCCGGGCTCGTGCACATTACGATTGGCTGCATGAACAGCTTCCACAAGTACGCCAAGCTGCTGGCATTACAAAGGACGGCGACATGAGCATCCTCGTCACCGGCGGCGCCGGCTTCATCGGCTCTAACTTCGTACTCGACTGGCTGGCGCGCTCGGACGAGATGGTGGTCAATCTCGACAAGCTCACCTACGCCGGCAATATGGCCAATCTGGCAGACCTTGCCGGAGATGCCCGCCATGTATTCGTGCGCGGCGATATTTGCGATCGGGCGCTGCTGCAAAAGCTGCTGGCCGAGCATCATCCCCGCGCCATCGTACATTTTGCCGCCGAGAGCCATGTTGACCGATCGATACATGGCCCCGCCGACTTCGTGCAAACCAATGTCATCGGCACCTTCAGCCTGCTCGAAGAAACCCGCGCCTACTGGATGTCGCTGCCCACAGAGGCCAAAGCGGCGTTTCGCTTCCTGCACGTTTCCACCGACGAAGTGTATGGCTCGCTCGGCGCCGCCGATCCCGCTTTCGCCGAAACCACGGCCTACGCGCCGAACAGCCCCTATTCCGCATCCAAAGCCGGCTCCGATCACCTGGTGCGCGCCTGGCACCATACCTACGGCCTGCCGACCCTCATCACCAACTGCTCCAACAACTACGGCCCGCGACAATTTCCGGAAAAACTGATCCCGCTGATGATCGCCAATGCGCTCGCCGGCAAACCGCTGCCGGTGTACGGCGACGGCCAGAACGTGCGCGACTGGTTGTACGTTGGCGACCACTGTGCGGCCATCCGCGGCGTGCTCGAGCGCGGACGTCCGGGCGAGGTGTACAACGTCGGCGGCAATGCGGAAATGAAAAACCTCGATGTGGTGCACATGCTTTGCGCCACCCTGGATGCGCTGCGGCCAGACCCGGCCGGTCCGAGGGAGCGTCTGATAACTTATGTCAAAGACCGCCCCGGCCATGACAGACGTTACGCCATCGACGCACGTAAAATCGCTTCCGAGCTTGACTGGAAACCGACAGAAAATTTCAGGACTGGCCTGAGTAAGACTGTGCAGTGGTACCTGGACAACGCCGACTGGGTGGCCGATATTCAATCAGGCGAATACCAAGCGTGGATTGCGAAGCAGTATCCTGTTGGTGATTCAGTGATTGGGTAATGGGTGATTGGTTCGTAGGGTGCGATATGCTGGGAGGTGGCTCGATTCGACCCCATTACAACCTGAATGCATGGAAGGAAGCGATGTCATTGGTGAAAGCGGTGCATGAGTTCACGGAAACGCTACTACCCTCCGAAAAGTACGGCTTGGTCGCCCAAATGCGCAGAGCCGGGGTATCCATTCCCAGTAATATTGCTGAAGGTGCAGCCCGCACAAGCGCAAAAGAATTCGCCCAATTCCTAAGCATCGCAAAAGGCTCGTTAAGCGAACTGGAAACACAAAGCCTGATTACCCGAGACCTCGGATATGCCACTGCGGTAGATGAACTCCTCGCCAAAGCCAGCAAAGTCTCCCGCCTTTTATCCGGCCTCCGCAAAAGTATAAGCAAATGAATCACCCAATCACCGAATCACTCAATCACCGAATCACTCAATCACAATGAAGGGCATCATCCTCGCCGGCGGCTCCGGCACGCGGCTTTATCCGGTGACCCAGGTGGTCTCCAAGCAACTGCTACCGGTGTACGACAAGCCGATGATCTACTACCCGCTGTCAACGCTGATGCTCGCGGGGATACGCGACATCCTCATCATCTCGACGCCGCAGGATACGCCGCGCTTCGAGCAGTTGCTCGGCGACGGCAAGCGCTGGGGCATCAGCCTGCAATACGCGCAACAGCCCTCGCCTGACGGCATTGCCCAAGCCTTTTTGATAGGCGAGTCCTTCATCGCGGGTGAGCCCTGCGCACTGGTGCTGGGCGACAATATTTTTTACGGCCACGACCTTGTCGCCGACTTGCAGCGCGCCGCCGGAAAAACCGCAGGCGCGACAGTGTTTGCCTATCCGGTAAAAGACCCCGAACGCTACGGCGTGGTGGAGTTCGACGCAGCCGGACGCGCCGTATCGCTCGAAGAAAAGCCGCGGCAACCGAAGTCCCGCTATGCCGTAACCGGCCTGTATTTTTACGACCAGGACGTCGTCGCCGGCGCGAAATCGCTGCAGCCGTCACCGCGCGGTGAGCTGGAAATCACCGATCTCAACAAGTGGTATCTCGCCGCCGGGAAACTCGACGTCGTACACATGGGCCGCGGCCATGCCTGGCTCGACACCGGCACCCACGAATCACTGCTCGAAGCAAGCCAGTTCATCGAAATCATCGAGCGCAGGCAGGGCCTGAAAATCTGCTGTCCCGAGGAGATCGCCTTCAAGCAGGGCTTCATCGATGCAGAACGACTCGCCGCCCTCGCGGTACCGCTGAAAAACAGCGGCTACGGCGAATACCTGTTGCGGGTTCTGAAGGATCCGGCATGAACGCGTTCGAGCAACTCCAGCAACGCCTTAGAACGGAGCGCCACCGCTGGCTGGTCACCGGCGTCGCCGGGTTTATCGGCTGCAATCTTCTTGAGGCCTTGCTCAAGCTTGATCAGGAAGTCACCGGACTGGACAATTTTGCCACCGGACAACGCCGCAATCTCGAGCAGATCCGGACGCAGGTCAGCCCGGAACAGTGGTCGCGATTCACCTTCATCGAAGGCGATATTCGCAAGCTTGACACCTGTCGTGAGGCCTCTGGCAGGGTTGACTATGTACTGCATCAGGCGGCACTAGGCAGCGTTCCACGCTCCATCAAGGACCCCATCGCCACCAACGATAGCAATGTCGACGGCTATCTGAATATGCTGGTGGCAGCGCGCGATGCGAAAGTCCGGCGGTTTGTCTATGCAGCATCGAGCTCAACCTATGGCGATCACCCGGGGCTACCCAAGGTCGAGGACCAGATCGGCAGGCCGCTTTCTCCCTATGCAGTGACCAAGCTGGTGAACGAACTGTATGCGGAAGTTTTCGCAAGTACCTACGGCTTCGCGTCGATCGGATTGCGCTACTTCAATGTCTTTGGCCCACACCAGGATCCAGGCAGCGCCTATGCGGCGGTGATGCCAGCCTGGATTTCCGCAATGATCAGGAACGAGCCGGTCTGGATAAACGGCGACGGCGAGACCAGTCGCGATTTTTGTTATGTTCGAAACGTGGTTCAAGCCAACCTTCTTGCCGCCACTGTGGAGCAGGCCGGCGCATCGAACCAGGTTTACAACATCGCCGTAGGCGAGCGCACCAGCCTGAACGCGTTGTTCGAGTCAATACGGGTCACATTGGAGCCGCGCTTCCCGCACCTTAAGGGATTCAAACCGAGCTACCGTGACTTTCGGCCGGGCGACGTCCGCCACTCGCTGGCCGATATCAGCAAGGCGCGACGGTTGTTAGGCTACGCGCCCAGTCACAAACTGCATGAAGGACTGGTGCAATCCATGGACTGGTACGCGGAAAACCTGCAATCCAGCCCAAAAGCCGCCGCCGCCTGACTACCGACTCTGCGCAAAACTGCGGCTGCTGATGAAATTTTCTCCAACGTCCATACCTGACGTCATTCAGATCGAGCCGCGCGTGTTCGGTGATGCGCGCGGTTTTTTCATGGAAACATGGAATGAGCGCGTCTTCGCTGCAGGCGGCATCAGCGCGCACTTTGTTCAAGACAACCATTCGCGCTCGGCCAAAGGCGTTTTGCGCGGCCTGCACTATCAGATCAGGCAGCCGCAGGGAAAGCTCGTCCGCGTCCTGTCCGGGGAAATTTTTGATGTCGCGGTGGATATACGAAGCAGGTCTCCAACGTTTGGCCAATCTGTCGCAATCAATCTCAATGCCGACAACAAGGCGATGCTGTGGGTACCCGCCGGTTTCGCGCATGGCTTTTACGTCGTTTCTGATCACGCTGAGGTGACCTACAAGACCACGGATTTTTATGCCCCCGAGCACGAGCGCGTGCTGTTGTGGAACGACCCCGCGCTGGCCATTGCCTGGCCATTGACCGGCGAGCCGGTGCTTGCGGCACGCGACGCTGCAGGCCAGCGCTTGAACGAAATCGAACGCTTTCCGTGAAAATTCTGCTCATCGGCAAAAACGGCCAGCTCGGTTGGGAACTGGCGCGTAGCCTGGCCCCGTTGGGCGAGCTCATCGCCTGCGATCGTGCTGCATTCGACCTCGCAAAACCGGATCAAATCGCCGCAACTGTTCGGGAAATCAAACCGGCTGTCATCGTCAATGCCGCCGCCTATACCGCCGTAGACAAGGCCGAAAGCGAACCGCACCTGGCGCAGGCCATTAACGAGCAAGCGCCTCGCATCCTGGCTGAAGAGGCAAAAAAACTTGGTGCACTACTGGTTCATTACTCCACCGATTATGTATTCGACGGCACCAAAGCGGGTTCGTATCACGAAGACGACGCGACCAACCCGCTCGGCGTGTACGGCCGATCCAAGCTCGGTGGCGAACTCGCCATCCAGGCCAGCGCATGCCGGCACCTGATTTTTCGCACCAGCTGGGTGTTCGGGCCGCGCGGCGGCAACTTCCTGCTCACCATGCTTCGCCTCGGCCGGGAACGGGAGGAACTCCGCGTAGTCGATGACCAGGTCGGCGCGCCAACCTCAAGCCGCATGATCGCTGAAGCCACGGCACAGGTGCTGCGCAAACCAGTCGGGGAAGGCCTTTTCCATCTCACTGCGGCAGGCAGCACATCCTGGTGCGGCTTTGCGCGAGAAATATTTTCTGCCGCCAGCATGAAGACCCGCGTGATTCCCATCGCCAGCGCCGAATACCCCACAGCGGCGAAACGTCCGCGCAATTCCCGGCTGAACTGCGACAAACTGCGCCAGGCCTTCGCGCTGTCGCTACCGACCTGGCAGGACGAAACCAGGCTTTGCCTGAAGGTTTTGACCCACAATTAGGCGCGGCATAAGGGCGGCGTATCCGCAATCAGCCAGTCCCCTATGAGATAATCGGCCACCTAGCTTTCCTGCCAGTCCGACTGACAGGGCTTAACCGGATTGAGGACTTATTTTGCTCGTCGTCGCTGTAGTTGGTCTCGGCTATGTCGGCCTTCCACTTGCCGTCGAGTTCGGCAAAAAGTACCGTACCATCGGGTTCGACATTTCTGTCGACCGGGTCGCGGCGCTGCGCGGTGGCACGGACCCGACAGGGGAAATGACGCCCGAGGACCTGCGTCAGGCGCGCTTGCTGGAGATCACCGACAGCCCCGCCGCGCTTGCGTCAGCCGATTTTGTTGTTGTGGCGGTGCCGACACCGGTAGATGAAGCGCACCAGCCGGATTTTTCGCCGCTCATTTCGGCGAGCAAAAGCGTCGGCACCAATCTAAAAAACGGGGCGATTGTCGTTTACGAATCGACGGTCTACCCGGGTGCCACCGAGGAAATCTGCGTTCCGGTGCTGGAGAAAGCCTCAGGCCTTGCCTGGAGGACTGGATTCCATGTCGGCTACTCTCCCGAACGTATCAATCCTGGCGACCGTGAACACACGCTAACACGCATCGTGAAAGTCGTCGCCGGCGACGATGCCGCAACGCTGGAGAAGGTAGCAGGCCTGTACGCTTCCATCATCACGGCGGGCGTCCACCGCGCGTCGTCGATTCGCGTTGCCGAAGCGGCCAAAGTCATAGAGAACACCCAACGTGATCTGAATATCGCGCTGATGAACGAACTTGCGATCATATTTGACCGCATCGGAATCGACACGACCGAGGTGCTCGAAGCCGCGGGTACGAAATGGAATTTCCTGCGTTTCAGGCCGGGCCTCGTTGGCGGACATTGCATAGGCGTCGATCCCTACTATCTGACCCACAAGGCCGAAATGGTGGGATACCACCCGCAGGTCATCCTGGCCGGCCGCCGTATCAATGACGGCATGGGAAAGTTCATCGCAGAAAAGACCGTGAAACTAATGGCCAAGTCCGGCAGTTCCATCAAGGGAGCGACCGTAACCGTACTCGGCTTAACCTTCAAGGAAAATTGCCCGGACCTGCGTAATTCGCGTGTACCGGACATCGTTTTCGAACTGGAAAGCTACGGCTTGAAGGTGAATATCTGCGACCCTATAGCAGACGCCGCCGACGCAGAACGCGAATACGGGTTAAAGCTGACATCCTGGGAGCAACTTCCGATTGCTGATGCGCTCGTCATAGCGGTCGCGCATCAGCAATTTATCGAAACCCCCACTGACAAACTGATGACCAAGGTAATAAAGGATGGGTGCATATCGGACGTAAAATCCTGCATGGATGCCGATAAACTCAGGGCGGCAGGCTTACAGATTTGGCGACTCTAGATCCATTGCGATATTAATCCAGACTCGATCCGCTACGCCGCGCCGACGGTCAGGGTCGCTCCAGCAAGTCCCAGTAAAGTAATTCATCCGGTTCGATTGCACGCGATTGACCTGCCCCCTGCCAGGCAAACCCTTGTCGTGCGTGAAATGCTTTTCAATAACGCGCGCGCCAAGCAGAGTTGCGACTTCAATTGCGTGCATATCCCCGGGCAGGGTGTGGTCCGAATAGCCGAGCATCCGCTCGGGGAAGCGACGCTTCAGGTCAAGCATCATGCCGAGGTTGGCGTTGACGTCCCCACACGGAGAATTGAGGATGAAGTGCATGAGCGCGACCTCTTTGCCCTGCGGGTCAATCCAATCCAGCGCCTCGCAGATTTCGTGCAGGTGCGACGCCCCGGTGGAAAGCATTATGGGCTTACCAAAACAGCTGATGGTCTCGATAAACGGGCGATTGGTGAGGACCGAGGCGGATATCTTTTAGCGTAAAATAAGGCCGACATAAGCAAAAAAATCACGTCCGAATCGCCCCGTACGGTATAAGCCAACAAGCACAAGGCATTGCACCAAATGAAAGTCGTCATCCTTTGCGGCGGGTACGGAACGCGTATCCGTGACGTAGCTGACAATATCCCCAAGCCAATGATCAGCATCGGCAGGTTCCCGATTCTGTGGCACATCATGAAGTACTACGCCCACTTCGGCCATCATGATTTTGTCCTTTGCCTCGGTTACAAGGCACATACGATCAAGGATTTTTTCCTCAACTACGAAGCCCATATCAAGGACTTCACGATCGAGCTCGGAAACACAGAAAAGCTCCACTTTCATACTGACCATTCCGAATCTGACTGGAGCGTCACCTTGGCCGACACCGGTCTGAACGCGATGACCGGCGCTCGAATCAAACGCATCCGGAAGTACATCGGTGACGACGAACATTTCATGCTGACCTACGGTGACGGGGTCGGCGATATCGACATCGAGAAGCTGATCACATTTCACAAGGCGAATGGCAATGTGCTTACGGTCACCGGCGTACGCCCGCCAGGCCGCTTTGGCGAGTTATTGAGTGCGCCGGACGGGCGGATCACCGAATTCAATGAAAAGCCGCAGGCTGTGGGAGGCCGCATATCCGGCGGTTATTTCGTGTGCAGTCGCCGGTTGTTCGACTATATCGACGACCGTGAGGATGTTGTGTTCGAAACCGCCCCGATGAATCGCCTGGTGGCGGAAGGGCAGCTAATGATGTTTGAGCACGATGGTTTTTGGCAGCCGATGGACACCAACCGGGAATACCAACTGCTCAACAATCTTTTCGACAGCGGCAGAGCGCCCTGGGTCAAATGGTGAACAACGACACCCTGAAGTCTGCCTTTTCCGGAAAGCGGGTTGTCGTTACCGGCCATACCGGCTTCAAGGGTTCCTGGCTATGCGTCGCCCTCAAGGAGCTTGGCGCCGACGTCCTGGGCTACGCGCTTCCCCCAGAACAGGGAAACAACCATTTCTCGGCGCTCGGGCTCGAAAAGCTGGTCCACCACGTCATCGGGGACATCCTCGATCTTCCCAATCTCAGCAAGGTTGTGAATGATTTTCAGCCGGAGTTTGTATTCCACCTCGCGGCACAGGCACTGGTCCGGCTATCCTATGAGCAGCCCAAACTCACCTTTGACACCAACGTCACGGGCTCGGTGAACGTGCTGGAAGCCGTGCGCTCATGCGCATCGGTCAGATCGGTCATCTATGTCACATCCGACAAGTGTTATCTCAACCGCGAATGGGAATGGGGTTACCGGGAGATCGACCGCCTGGGGGGACGCGATCCGTACAGCGCCTCCAAGGCAGCCGCCGAGTTGGTGTTCTCGGCGTACCTCGACTCCTATTTCAACCAGCGCGCGGATTTTGGCGCCGCCAGCGTACGCGCCGGAAACGTGATCGGGGGAGGCGACTGGGCTAAGGACAGGATCGTCCCAGATTGTGTACGGTCGCTGATGCGGCAAGAACCGATCCTGCTCCGGAATCCAAATTCCACGCGACCATGGCAGCACGTACTCGAGCCGCTGTCCGGCTACCTGCTGCTGGCCGCAAATCTGCGCGAGGATCCCGAACGGTTCACCGGAGCATGGAATTTCGGCCCGGAAAACCGCGATATTCGCACCGTTCGGGCTCTGACAGAGCGCATCATTCAGGAATGGGGTGCAGGCAAACTCGATATCGGGCAATCCGACCCTGATTACCACGAGGCCCGCCTCCTGCACCTCAATTGCGACAAGGCGATGCAGGAGCTGAATTGGCGGCCCCGTTGGGATTTCGATCGAACCGTGAAGGAGACAACGGACTGGTACCGCTCCATCTTGAGAGGCATACCGGCCTTAGACGTTTCAACGCGGCAGATTCACGCATACATGGAAGGCTCCTCATGATTGACGGCGTCGTGATTACCCCTTTGCGGCAGATCTGTGACGAGCGCGGCAAGGTGATGAAGATGATCTCGCGCGAGGACGCCGTTTTCCAGGAGTTCGGTGAGGTTTATTTTTCCGTCGCCTACCCGGGCGTAATCAAGGGCTGGCACGTTCACAAACGTATGACGCTCAACTATGCGGTTCCGGTCGGGCATATCAAATTTGTGCTGCATGACGACAGGCAGAATAGCCCGACCTGCGGCGAGATTCAGGAAATATTTCTCGGCCAGGACAATTATTGCCTGGTCACCGTGCCGCCTCTGATCTGGAATGGATTCAAATGCGTCGGCGTCGAGGCGGCAATGGTGGCCAATTGCGCGACCATTTCGCATGACCCGAACGAGTCGGACAAGCGCGACCCTTTCGACAAATCGATCCCCTACGACTGGACACTCAAGCACGGATGAAGCAGCCTCGGTTTGCTCGAATGGATGTACCTGCCACCTGCTAGATGTCTGCCAGCCCTCTCCCCACACGGAATTTTTATGTTCAATGCAATGAGTGCACGCATTTTGCGCGTTGATTGCACAGGTTCATACGATTTACGTCGCGACGGCAGTGTGCGGCTAACACATCGCCTTTTTCCGGTTATAGGAGCGCAGTACCCTGCTGCCGAGCGGGAGCCAACTCAGCGCATAGGCGACGGTTGCTTTAACGTGATTCGGCACATACGGGGACAGCATGCGCCGGCAATGCGTGTTCTCGCCTCTTGCCAAGCATGCAAGCGCTTCGGAAACCGCTGTATTTCTGACAAAGCGCTCGCGTGATTTCGGCCATTCGGCCAGATACACTGGGGCTGCATCCATTTTCCGGATAAATTCAAGCTTTTCCCGGTAGAAACGGTCCGGTTCGCTCCAAGACGCGCTGGACGAATGCACCCGCCATTTGGCCAGAATTTTTTCAACGCAGGAGAGCTTCCAGTTCATGCTCAGTCTGATAATCAGATCCAGATCGCAGATATGGCTGAACGTTGCATCAAACCCCTGCCCCGCCGCTTGAATCGCGCTTTTTCTCAGCACGGCGGTTTCAAGGGAAACAAAGTAATTTTCGACCAGTTGGTGAAACACCCATCCCTGGGGCGGTGGACCTTTCCTGAACAGCTGACGTTCTCTGCCGCCGTCAGTGAAAAACAGCGTATCCGAGATAACAATGCCGACTTCGGGGTCGTCGAACCGCGAAATTTGCATTTCCAGCTTATCGGGCAGCCAGAGATCGTCCACATCCAGTATTGCAATGAAATCGCCCTGTGCCTGCTGCATCGCGAGTGCGCGAGCACCGCCTAAATTGGTATCTTGGTCCGATAAAAAATAACGG
>Ga0163155_10004716_pt1 | contig 13860 bp, 11 predicted proteins | sample OliLakLV19SP4G1_FD_148611 | JGI IMG/M metagenome (GOLD analysis project Ga0163155, IMG submission 148611) | Freshwater microbial mat bacterial communities from Lake Vanda, McMurdo Dry Valleys, Antarctica - Oligotrophic Lake LV.19.SP4.G1 | ecosystem: Environmental > Aquatic > Freshwater > Lake >...
TTCATTACTGTTTCCCGTCCTCGCCCAAAGCAATGTTGGAGGGAGTCGTGATGGAGATAAGAAGAATGAAATTAATGTCGGTCCAGCGCCGGGAGTGCGAATCAATAGCCCTTCTTCAGATCGATTCTTTAAAGGCGGGAAAGAAATTTTCCCACGCAGTTTTCAATTAGCGGATCCGGAAGCCACCGTCGGAAAAAGCGTTTCTCAACCTCATGTCTCGCCGGACTATCCAGTAGGTCCTGGTGATCAGTTCTTAGTTAGTTTTTGGGGTCGTATCGAGGACAACCTTTTGGTCAGCGTAAACTCGTCTCATAAGCTTTTCATTCCGCGATTGGGAGTAATAGAGACGAAAGGAATAACGTACGCTGAACTCGAAGTCGCTCTCACTCAGAAAATTAACTCCAAGATGAGAGAGGTGCAATTCACCATCTCGCTCTATAAAGCGCGGGACTTTAATGTTTATGTTCTAGGCGCTGTGCCTAATCCTGGCTCCGTGAACGTTCAATCCACCTATCGAGCCAGTGATGTTATAAAAATGGCGGGTGGAATTCTCCCAGTGGGGTCCAAACAGTACATCGAGGTTCGACGAGCGGGAAAAATTCTACAACTGGATCTACTCCGCTTCGCTTCTCATGCGGATTTTTCTAAAAATCCTTATGTGACCAATAACGATGTGATTTTCGTTCCGGTGCTCACAGAATTCGTTACGATTTCTGGCGCCGTCGTTCAACCAGGAACTTTTGAGATTAAAGAAACTCGTAATTTAAAAGAAATTTTAGAAAGCATCGGAGGACTTAGCATTTACGCAGATGTGAATGCTCCTATTAAACTTTCTCGAGTTGAAGCTAATGGAAGTCGAAAAAGATATGAGATTTATGCCCAGGTACCACAGGGAAGCCGTCAAAAGGTGGCACTGACGGACGGCTTTTTATTGCAAAAAGGGGATGAGATTTTTGTACCTTCCACTCAGCTCCTGGTTCCCTCTCAATCTGAAACCGTTTACGTGACCGGAGAGGTAAAAATTCCAGGTCCCAAACCTTATAGAATCTCTACTCCGGTAGAAGAGTATATTGGAGCTTCGGGAGGGCTGAGTCAGAGAGCCAATTTTTCTAATGCAGTGGTTTATAAGGCGGATGGATCAACCATTCCAGTAGAACCTCGAATGTCGATCGATCCCGGTGACACCATTTATATTCCCGAAAGAACCTTTAAGTTTTGGCAAGATCATCTCGCGATTGTAACGACCTTCATTACGTTAGCGACAAGTATTATTGTTCTCTCAGGAAAATAAATTTTGAAAAAAATATTACTCTTCATTTTACTATTTATTTTAAAAAGCCAAGCTTCCATGGCCCAGGGAGAAATTCATTATAGTCGTAATGAGAGAGTAATTACTTTTGGACTGTTTTACCCTTTCGTAAAATTAAAGGGTCTGGCCAACCGGCAAACGGTGACCGCCGGTGTGGACGTTCAATACGAGTATTTTCTTATCAAAAATCTGGGAATGTCTTTCCGATCGTTTGCTTGGTTCAAACCTTTAAAGGCTGAAGCGAATGTGAAGCGCACTCTTTATAGTATCGCCATGCAAGGGGGGGGAACTTACCGTATCGCTCCTTTTAATTTTTTTGATCCCCGAGTCATGGTCCTGGGTGGAATCAGCCGTACCGCAGCAGGCAGTAAGGTTCCGGCCAAACTCTCATTTCCAGTCTCGGCTCGACTTGGATTTAACATCTGGCGGCAGACGGAAAGATTTAATGACCCCGCCCTTGCATTTTATACCAGTGGGGGCCTGGACTATTACTTGAATTGCGTAAAACAGATTGATCAGAAAGTTTACGAGGTGGGCATTTACTTTAAAGGCTCTTTCTAATGCTCTTCAATAGCTGGGAATTCGTACTGCTTGTTCTTCTAACTGTACTAATTTATTACCTACCCTTCCTCCGCAGATTTCAAATTTTCACTCTCATTTTCAGTAGTTTTATTTTCTACGGATATAATTCGCCGCACCTCTTGTGGCTTTTGGTAGGTAGTATTTTTCTTAATGCCATCATTACCTATTTAATGCGGCCTAAAAAATCGAGACGCCTACTTGCCTTATGTGTGATCGGAGTGGGGCTCAACTTACTGGTGCTGATGTTTTTTAAATATAGTCCATTAATCGCAAAAACTTTTGTCTTGCCGCTAGGAAATAGCGAAATGGGTGCGTTTTTAGTACAAATCCCTCTCCCTATTGGAATCTCATTTTTTACCTTTCAAGGCATCAGTCTGGTGGTTGATAGTTACCGATCCAGTAGCGAAGGAAACTCGGTCTTAAAGCCCAAGCAAACTGCTTTTTCTTATTTTAAAGAAATCGGCCTCTTCAAATCTTTTTTTCCCCAACTGGTTGCGGGTCCAATTGTAAAAGCTCACGAATTTTTGCCCCAGATCTCTGACAAAAAATGGAAGCAAGTGGATTGGTCTTCTGCCTTTAAAGCTTTGATTTTGGGTTACTTCTTAAAAATGGTGGTGGCCGACAATTTGAAGGATCAAACATTTTTCATTCAGTATCCATTTTTTGAAGCCCTGTCGGGACTAAATCTTCTGAGCTTGCTCTTTGGATATTCTATGCAAATTTTTGCCGATTTCGCCGGATATTCTTTGATCGCCATCGGCCTCGGCCTTGTCTTTGGCTATAAGCTGCCGATCAATTTTGACTTCCCCTATATCTCCCAAACTTTTTCTGAGTTTTGGAGGCGCTGGCATATTTCGTTATCCACTTTTTTAAAATCCTATTTGTACATTCCGCTAGGAGGAAATCGAAAAGGACCGGCTCGAACTTATCTCAACTTGATGATCGTAATGTTTTTAGGTGGCCTGTGGCATGGAGCTGCGTGGAGTTACGCGGTCTGGGGGAGTTTTCATGGATTAGCTTTGGCCGTAGAAAGATTCTTAAGCCTCAGAGTCAACTTGCCCAATTCCAAAGTCTTAATCGCTCTAAGAATCATTTTAGTATTCTCGCTCGTCACTTTCGCGTGGCTACTATTCAAACTTCCCCGCTTTGATGAAGCTCTGAAATATTTGGCTGCGATTGGAAAAAACATTACGCAAGCGCCTAATAAGGAGCCCATTTTTGTCGTCCTTCTATTTTCGCTACCGGTCATACTCTATCATGCAAATTATTTGATGAAGGATCGAATGCCCTCAAGCGCGTCACCGAGACGAACCGCTTTTCTTTATGCTTTTTTACTTTTTTTCATCTTAGTGAATAGTGGGAGCGCTGGTGACTTCATCTACTTCCAATTCTGAGAAAACATTTCTTAAGTTTTTGACTCTGGGATTCTTAGGTCTGTGCGCTCTCTATGCGGGGAGCATTTATTTGTTTTTCCCCCACGGTGGAACGGGCCAGAATCAATATCAAACCAATCGAATAAAATCTGAACGCTACCTATTTCTATCGAAAGCTCCGGAAGTCGTGATTGTTGGATCTTCTTTGGCTGCCCGTCTAAAAGAACTCCCCAGTAATTGGTATAATTTGGCAATGCCCGGAGAAACCTCGGCACTCGGACTTAAGGTTATTCGGTTACGAGATGATTTGCCGAAAAGTATTTTAGTCGAAGTAAATCCGAGCACACGTGAAATCTCTAAAAAACTCCTTGATGCTCTTTCTTCCCCCACTCAAATGAGATTGAAAAAGCAAATTCCACTCTTAAGAGATGAGTATCAACCCAGCCTGATTCTTTTAAGCGTCTTAAGAAAGGCGCTGGGAGCGGGCCAGTCAGATCCCAAGCTCTCCAAAGAGTTTCGAGATGCTCTGGCTCAAAAGCACCTCGCTGCTAATTCTGAAATCGAAACTAAGGATTTTCAGAATATTTTCCTAAACGATCTCCAGCATGCCGTCGAAGAACTGGCCAAACGGCATGTAAAAATAATTTTCTTCGAAGTGCCCACTGAAAGAGTACTTATGGAATTAGAAAGAATGAAAGACTTGCGCGCCTTAGAACATGAAGCGCTCTCTTCTCCATCTTATGCCTGGGTTGAAACTCCTTCGAATCATGGTTATGAAACTTCGGATGGGCTCCATCTAGTTCCCATTGCTGCGCGCGAATTCACAAACTATCTCGTCGAAAAGACGAAAGCCTTAAGCAGTCATTGAAACCGATTTCGAAGCTTTAGAACTCGTCATCCCAATCGCCTGCGCCAAAGAATCGCAAACTTTTTTCTGATCTTCGTTTGTTAAATAAGGATGAAACGGCAAACTTACTACTCGAGAAGCCGCTCGCTCAGAAACCGGAAAGCTACCTTCCTTTACGTTCAAATATTTTAAGGCCGGCTGCATATGCAAAGGCTTTGGATAATGAACACAAGTAGGAACCCCATCGAGTTGCATTAGACGTTGCACTTCATCACGATTGTCGACTTCCACAGTGTACTGAGCGAAAACACTTTCCCCAGCCGGATCAATATAAGGAGTTTCAACAATTCCTTTTAGCATCGTCTCATATTGAGCGGCGACCGCTTGGCGCAGAGAAAACTCGTGATCAAAAATTTTCATTTTCTCAATAAGAATGGCAGCCTGCAGAGTATCAAGACGACTGTTCACTCCTAAACGCACATGTTCATAACGCTTCGCTTGGCCATGAGCTCGTATCTGACGAAGAAGGCCCGCAATCTCATCGCTATCCGTAAAACACATTCCGCCATCGCCGTAGCAGCCCAAGGGTTTAGAGGGAAAAAAGCTAGTGCCACTTAAAAGAGACAAGGCTCCGGATTTTTTCCCCTTATAGGTGGCTCCAAAACTTTGTGCGGCGTCTTCCAAAACCGGAATACCATGCTTTAGAGCAATTGCATTAATGGCGTCAAAATCTGCACATTGTCCGTAAAGAGATACCGGCAAAATACATTTAGTAGATTTGGTAATCGCGGCTTCCAATAATTTTGGATCCATATTGTAGGTGCGTGCATCGACATCCACAAAAACAGGCTTAGCCCCCAGTAAACAAATCGCTTCCGTAGTGGCAAAAAAACTAAAGGGCGGAGTGATAACTTCGTCGCCGGGTCCAACGCCAAGAGCCATTAAGCAAATGGTCAAACCATCCGTCCAATTAGCGCAGCCAATTGCATGCTTTACACCCACGTAATTAGCGATCTGGGTTTCGAGCTCTTTAACTTCTTTTCCTAAAATAAACTGGCCCTGATTAATGACGTCTTCAATAGACTTCATTACTTGGGGACGAATTACTTCTAGCTGTGCTTTGAGATCGATAAATTCCATGCTCAGGAGCTTAGCGTAAGACGTTCCAATCGCACATCATGAAGATAAGTTTGGCCAGTTTCCGGGCACTTAAAGCTGTTCGTACTGCCTACTTGTTGTAAACGAACTCCGTGTTGTCCCATCCATCCCTTTTGCCGCGCGGGATTCCCAACCATAAGCGCGTATGCGGGAACGTCCTTGGTAACGACTGCGCCGGCACCAATAAAACAAAACTCTCCCAGAGTAATTCCACAAACGATGGTGCAATTCGCTCCCAGGGTTGCCCCTTTTTTTACTAAGGTCGGAAGGTATTCGTTTTTTCGAATCACTGAGGAACGTGGATTAATCACATTGGTAAAAACCATACTCGGCCCACAAAAAACATCGTCTTCTAATGTAACTGCATCGTAGATCGAAACATTGTTTTGAATTTTTACATTATTACCGATGATGACTTTGTTTCCGACAAAAACATTTTGTCCAAATACACAGGCCTTTCCAATATTTGCTCCAGCACTGATATGAACCCAGTGCCAAACACGCGAGCCCTCTCCAAGGGTGGCGCCTTCATCCACGATTGCTGTGGGATGAATAAAAGTTTTGGAACTTTCTGAGGACTGAATGCTCGCTGACATTTTAATGTCCCTCCAAGTATTTTTCGGCATCCATGGCCGCACGACATCCCGACCCTGCTGCCGTAATTGCCTGGCGGTAACGAAGATCATGAACATCGCCTGCAGAAAAAACTCCGGGGATATTAGTCATGGTGGTCTCGCTATTTACGAGTAAATAGCCATGCTCGTTCGTCGGGAGTTGACCTTTAAAAACAACTGTATTCGGAACATGTCCAATCGCGACAAAAACTCCGTCTATCTCGATTTGCTTTTTCTCCTTGGTAATTAAATTTTCGACTACAATTCCAGCAACCGTACCCTCGCCGTTAATATCCACCACTTGTGAATCGAACAGCCATTTTATCTTAGGATTTTTTTGCGCTCGCTCGAGCATAATTTTAGATGCTTTAAATTCTTTTCTTCGATGAATGATGGTCACTTCTGAAGCAAAGCGAGTTAAAAAATTTGCTTCCTCCATGGCAGAGTCTCCCCCTCCGACGACGACAACTTTTTTCTCGCGATAAAAAGCTCCGTCACAAGTGGCACAAGTACTTACGCCCCGCCCTTTGTACTTTTTCTCAGCTTCAATTCCTAGCCATCGGGCCGAGGCTCCACTTGCCACAATAAAGGCATCGCAAGTGTACTCGGTCGAGCCGACCCAAATATGAAAGGGCTTTTTCTTAAGGTCTGCTTTCTCGACATTTCCCAAAACAAACTTGGTACCAAAGCGGGCGGCTTGCTTTTTAAAATTCTCCATTAACTCCGGTCCCATAATCCCTTCGGGGAATCCCGGAAAGTTTTCTACCTCGGTGGTTAGCGTGAGTTGGCCCCCAGGTTCAAATCCTTCGATAACGAGAGGATTAAGACGAGCCCGAGCCGCGTAAATCGCGGCGGTTAACCCTGCTGGGCCTGAGCCCATAATGATTAGCTTTTCATGTTGTGCCATTTCATCTCCTACCATCACTCAATTCATACAAATAAGTATTGAATGAATCCTTTTTTACATATACTTTTCCAAAAGGCGAGAGGCTGTTATAGCGACTCAGATTATGGCGAATCCAGCAGATAAGTGGGAAACCAACGTTTCCGGCAAATGGTACACCGACAAACAATGCATTCTTTGCAGTTTATGCTGTGAGCTTGCGCCTAATAATTTTAAAGAGTCCGAATCTGGGGACCATGACTTTGTTTATAACCAACCCACTACTCCAGAAGAAGAAGCCCAGTGCACCGAAGCCATGACTCAGTGTCCGGTCGAAGCGATTGGAAATGACGGCGACGAGGCCACAGTCGCTTCTTAAAATAAATTGTGTCACACTCAAAACTAAGTGACCCAACCTCCTATCGAAAATTCAGATGTGGCCAACAAACGTTCGTCAGCACGTATCGATGCTCGCATTGAAGTAAAAATTAGCACTCAGAAAGAATTTGAAATTTGTTATTCGCAAAATATTTCTCGTGGCGGGATTTTTTTAGAAACTAGTATTTTGCCAGATCCAAACGCAAACATTGAATTGGTATTGAATTTAAGCTCGCTCCATCCCGCGCCCGCTCAGCATACGATAGAGCTTCGAGGACGTGTCGTTAGACTCATCACGATCAACGAAAGGGGCAGAACAACTCATAAAGTAGGAATTCAATTTGTGGACCTATCCCCCCAAACTCAAGTTCTCCTTGATCATTTGTATAATGATTTAACTCGAGACAACCCCAGCCTCTAGTTTTTATTAAAAAACCTAGCAAAATTGAGTGCTTAGAAACCCAATAAAAGCGTCCTACTCCTGGAATCTTCACGTGAGTAATTCGACAAGCTCGTCTAGCTTTCTTCGAGTGGATTTAAATGAACACTCCAGAGCGAAAGCGAGGCTCAGAATTCTAATTTCTTGCCTCGCGATAGGGATTTCACTCCTGTCGTATTCTCTTGAGGGGGCTCCCCATTCTCAAACTTTTGATCTGTTAAAAGAAAGGCGCTCCAACGAATTGGATTCGTCGCTTGAGAAAGATGAAATCGAAAATGGTATTGATCAGCCTTTTTTAAGCCAAGAGGATCTCAATCGAGAAATGGCTCGGGTAGAAGAGGAAAAGCGTCGAAGGCAAGAGCTTGAACGCCGACTCAATCCACGTCTTCCGCGAGAACGTAATGAAACCGATGAATCCGAAATTCCCTTGGATGATAAGAGTATCGGCATAGAGGATACGACTGACGATCCTCCCTTCACCCCAATAATTGGGGATAAGAATAAAAATAAATCTCTCCAAAAAAAATCTATCGGTCAGCGAGGAATTGAATCCGACCCCACTCGAAAGCAAAGAACTTCTACGCCTAAGATCGAAAGTGGAGTTTCTGCGGTAGAGCAAATATTTGCAGGGCTCTATCCTTCCGAAATTTCAAAAAGGCTACACCAATTTGGATATGATATTTTCTTTGATCAAGATCGGTTTGATTCCACCGAATTTTATGCGCCAACCGATACCCCCGTTTCGAAAGATTATATTTTAGGTCCAGGCGACCAATTTACCATTAACGTTTGGGGCGGAAATAACTTTTCTTATTCGGTGGCCGTTCGACCCGATGGAAGTATTTTTATTCCAAAAATTGGTACCATTAGCGTTTGGGGAAAAACTTTTTCTGCTGCCAGCGTTCTCATTAAAAACCGACTTTCAGATTATTTTTCTGGAATAAAAGTCGATATCGCTTTTGACAATATTCGATCCATCGACATTTTTGTCGTCGGCGAAGTATCGCAGCCCGGTCGATATTCACTACCTTCTACAAGCGCAGTGATTAATGCGCTCTTTCGTGCCGGCGGTCCTAATAAAAATGGAAGTCTGCGAAACATTAAGATCGTAAGAAATAATCAAGAAGTGGCCACCGTTGACCTTTATGATTTTCTTATCGACGGAAAGATCAACCAACAAAAACTTCAATCTCAAGACGTAATTTTAGTACCGGTTATCGGCAAATTAGCAGCCATTGCTGGTCACGCCAAACGACCCGCCATCTACGAATGGAAAGGCGATACGACTGTTTATGATCTACTAATGATGGGTGGCGGATTAAAATTCACCGGCTCCGCCGGGCGGCTTTCTTTAGAAAGAGTGGTCCAAGGACAAAAGCGAATCACTAAAGATTATTTAATTCCTGCGGACATTCGAAATTTAACTCGAGCCCAAGCAATAAAAACAGAGCTGGGAGCAAAGATTGAAGACGGTGATTTGGCGAGCGTATTTTCGATTTTACCAGAAAAATACGGAACCATTCATTTGCGAGGTCATGTGCAGCGACCCGGAGCTTATGAATTTAGACCCGGAATGAAACTGAGTAGCTTGATTCGATCCTTTTCTGATCTCAAGCCAGAACCCTATACACAATACTTAGAAATCATTCGAACTGTTCCACCCAAGGATGAGCGAAAGGCTCTCTTCACTCCTCTTGAAGAAGTTCTTAAAGGAAATCCTACTTACGATTTAGCACTTCAAGATCGCGATCAAATTATTGTTTTTTCAAAAAGCCAACTGAAGCTTCAAGAAAGAGTTTCGATTTTTGGTAAAGTGAATAAGCCTGGGGATTATGCTTATTTTCAAGGCATGACTCTGCGGGATTTAATTTTCATGGCGGGAAATGTTACTCAGGACGCCTATAAAGCGAGCGCTGAAATTGCTCGCTTTAAAATTGCTGACAATGGAATGAAATCCGATCGTATTCAAGTTGACCTCCGCTTAGCGCTGTCCTCAAACCCCAGTTCAAACCCCACACTTGAACCCAAAGATCGAATTTCCGTCTATGGACTCCCCAACTTTGAAACGCAAAACTTTGTCGACCTGGTGGGCGAAGTTCAGTTTCCGGGGCGCTACTCGTTTCTACCCAATGAAAGATTAAGCTCACTTCTCAAACGAGCCGGGGGCTTTACTCCGAAAGCCTTCTTAAGAGGGGCATTCTTCTCACGAAAGTCCGTTAAAGAACTGCAAGAGAAGTCCTTGAAGGAACAAATTACTCGCCTTGAAGAAGCCATTCTCTATGAGGAGGTTAATCCAAATGCTCGTACAGCGACAGTCAACGTCAGCGACCAGCAAGAAGCCATGGCCGGGCGGCGGACCATGTTGCGAAATTTGCAATCGGCCCAAGCCTCCGGACGAATGATTATTGAACTTAGAAGCTTAAAAGATTTTGAAAACTCTCGTCAGGATATTCCTCTTGAGGGTGGAGACACACTAAACATTCCTTCTCAGCCCAGTGTGGTAAATATAATGGGAGAAGTATTTAATCAAACGAGCGTTGTTTATGTGCCCAATAAAACCATCGATTATTATTTGGATCGGGCAGGAGGAGCTACCGCTAATGGGGAAGCCGGGGGAATTTTTATTATTCACGCAGATGGTTCAGTCACATCACGAAAACAAAACCGAGGGTTTTTGTTGCGCGATTTTATGAGAACACCAATTGATCGAGGCGATACGATTTTAGTTCCAAAGGATATCAGTCGATTTTCTTGGTTATCCACAACAAAAGACATTACAGAAATTTTGTTTAAAATTGCCTCCACTACTGGAATCACCATTACGGCGTTCAAGTAAATGTGTGGAATTGTCGGTAGCTATTCTGAGCAGGGGGATGGGCTTTTCTTAGACCGGCTAGAATCCATTCGCCATCGCGGCCCTGACGATCAAATCGCATGGCAAAATGAAATTAAGACAGTTCAGCTTGGGCATGCGCGGCTTGCCATCATCGATTTAGCAAATGGGGCTCAGCCCATGTGGGATGAGACACAGCGATATGCACTAATTTTTAATGGGGAGATTTATAATTTTCGAGAATTACGCACTGAGCTTCTCGGGAAAGGCTTTTCCTTTCAAACTGAATCGGATTCTGAAGTTCTTCTGAATGGTTATATTTATTGGGGAAAGGATGTTCTAAGAAAGTTACGGGGAATGTTTGCCTTTGGCATTTTCGACAAACGAGAAAATTCGTTTTTTCTTGCTCGGGACCATGTTGGAATTAAGCCGCTCTACTATGAAGTTGCTGACAAAAAGCTTCTTTTCTCCTCCGAATTAAAAGCTCTCTATTTAGGACGAAAGCAATCTCCCCGCTTGGACCTTGAGTCACTACATCATTATTTGGTCTTTGGATTTACCCCCGTTGATCGAACAACTCTCCTCGGAATAAATGAACTCCCGCCGGGACATTATCTAGAGTTTAATTCTAAAGGCCATCGGTTGGAACGCTTTTGGCGTTGGGGCGAAACTCAACACCCAACACCAAGGAATTTTGAAGTTGCGTGTGAAGAAGCCGAAGAAATTCTTTTGCAGGAATTAAAAGAGCATTTGGTTTCAGATGTTTCTATTGGCATGTTCTTGAGCGCCGGCATTGATTCCTCTCTCTTGGCGGCACTTCTCACAAAAAAACTTGGAGTAACTCTAGAGGGGTTTACCGTATCCTTTGGAGAAAAAGACTATGATGAGTCTGCACGTGCCAAAGAGATAGCCAGACACCTCGGCATACCGCATCGAATTATTCCAATGCACTCCAGCTCGCAACTCCACTTTTCAGAGCTGTGTGAAAGAATTAGCCAATTCGATTTGCCTTTTGCTGACTCCTCAGCACTTCCGGTCTGGGAAGTCTCTGCAGCGATCCGAAAATACCACAAAGTGGTTTTAGGAGGAGATGGCGGGGATGAAATCTTTGGCGGTTATAGTCGCTTTCAAAACTTCCAACGATTGCAGAAAATTTCGAAGTATCTTTCGCCATTTATCTTGAAGACGGCTTCAAAATATTTGAGTCCTATCCGACCTGAGTTCAGTCGACAGCTTCATAAATTATCACTCTCGATCCCCTTGGAATGGCCTAAAAGTGTTCTTCCCTTTGTCGCTTATATGCAGCCAGACGAAGCGCTCGCATGGCTTCCAACTTTTCAAAGATCCCCTGACCCTATTTTGCAGTTTTATGCCAGCCTTGGAAAAACTTTTTCTTCGGAGGATTTCGATTTAAGGTTTAGACGTTTAACCATCGAAAGAAGTCTACCGGGCGACTACCTTCGCAAGGTCGACGTCATGAGTGCGCGGCATGGTCTAGAAATCCGAGTCCCTTATTTAGGAAAACGAATTCTGGAGTTCGGCCACAGCCTCCCCTCTCGCTACTTACACGATTCGAAAGAGAATAAAAAAATATCGCGGGCAATTCTGTCAAAATATCTTCCCGATCAATTAATGCCAAAAGGGAAAATGGGCTTCGGAATTCCTTTGGATAACTTTTTAAGCTCCGAACACAAACAACAAATAGGAGAACTTCTATTAGGAAAAGACTCCAAAGTTGTTAACCTATTAAATAAGGTTTATTTGGATAACCTCCTCACTCAATTCATATCGGGCAAGCGAAAAGCAAATGAACTCAGTCGGTTCAGTCTCTATCAACGCGTGTATATGCTATGGTCCTTGGAGATTCATCTGAGAAAGGTGGGGGCCTCCACATGAAAGTGTTGTGGATTATCCCCGGAATAGACTCAGGATCATCAATGATCTTTGCAAAGCGACAATGCCAAGACTTACAAAAATTCGGTGTTAATGGAGATATGTTCTTCCTGGGTAGTAAGCAGGACCCCTTGTCCCTCTACAGAACTTTTCGTTCCGCACTTCGCTTTGGAAGAGAATCGGGCGTCACCTGTGTTCATGCTCAATATGGAACTTTTACGGCTTTTTTTTCAAGCATACTCGCATTCATGTTAGGCGCTCGCCTCTTTATTACGTGCAGAGGAAGCGATATTAATTATTGCCCTGCCGATGGATTCTTCCGAAATATTCTTCAGAAATTTTGCACCTATTTTGCTTCACTCACGGCCTCACAAATATTTGTGGTCAGCGAAGAATTAAAGAATAAATTTTGGTGGAAATGGAAAACCATTATTGTCACGCCTTCCGGAGTAAATTTTGAAGAGTTTAAGCCACTTGTACGAGCGACCTGTCGGGAACGTCTTGTCTGGAGCGCTTCAGAGAAAATAATTCTTTTTAATGCAGGAAAGACTCCTCGCCTCAAACGAATTGATTTGGCAGTGGCCGCGATCAATATCTTGAAGCAGAGCAATGAGAATGTTCGATTAGAAATTTTGACTGGAAATGTGAAGCCCGAGGAAATGATTTATTATCTAAATGCTGCCGACGTTGTACTCATGACTTCCGATCACGAAGGCTCTCCTGGCATCGTCAAAGAGGCTCTCGCTTGTAACATTCCAGTAGTGTCCGTTGACGTGGGGGACGTCGCTAAAAGAATTAAAAATATTTCGGGCTGTTTTCTTACTACTCGAAATCCATCTGAGATTGCTGCCACGCTCCATCGTGTTTTATCGACCCCCACATCCGTAAACTCGAGAGAAATAATTTTTTCAGAGCTTTCTTCCAACGTGATTGCGCGCAGCATAGCCGCGACATACTGACTTTTACCTTTTTCCAGAGATGGGCGGATGCTATTCTGAAAGTGGGGGAGTCAGATTGAGATCTTTTAAATTTATTATTTTATTATTTTTTGGTTTCACGTCGGCCTGCGGTGGAAGCCACCCAACTGTAACCAGATTAGATGCTATCGTTACAGATGAACTCCGAGTCCAACGGTTCGTCATGAATCTCGTCAAAGAACGTAGTCCTTGGATCATTTCCTCGGACCCGGCCCAAGTTGGAATTGTAAATTGGATGCGCTTCACTCAAGGGAGCCCAGTAATAGCTCCAACCGAAAGTACTTTTCCCGTCATCTTGGCTCTTGCCCTGACCAAGATGTTTCAAAATGCAAAAATTCACGAAACGGATGTTTCGGGCGACCTTTATCGGCTGGTATTTCCAACCGAAGGATCAAAACGTTTTTCGCGACAGGCTTATTGGGCAAACTGCGGCGCGGCTACAGATTTTATGGTTCGCGCTCTAGAAAAATTTAGAATTGCCACGCGAAAAATTTCTCTCTGGGCGAGCAAAAATGATGGGCATACTCTCCTCGAAATCTACCTACCCGCCTTTAAGAAGTTCGTAGCCTACGAT
>Ga0163155_10004718_pt1 | contig 13854 bp, 18 predicted proteins | sample OliLakLV19SP4G1_FD_148611 | JGI IMG/M metagenome (GOLD analysis project Ga0163155, IMG submission 148611) | Freshwater microbial mat bacterial communities from Lake Vanda, McMurdo Dry Valleys, Antarctica - Oligotrophic Lake LV.19.SP4.G1 | ecosystem: Environmental > Aquatic > Freshwater > Lake >...
CATCCCTGCTTCTACTCCGATCGCCCCTCCTCCTAACGCCTCCACGATCGCCCCTAACGTGCGCCACAACTATAGCCCAAACATACCATCACACCAAAGGCGATCGCGCGGTGATTGTCGATCGCCTGCCTGCGACTGCTAAGCAACCGGAACCCGGTTATGTATTGGAGGTGTTTGAGTCTTGGTAGTTCACAGTGTTTACCAGGAGTGCGATTGCCCCTCATTTTAGCAAGCCGATCGCGCTTAAACCTGCGATCGCGTAAAGCAAAGCAGCCAGCGAGTGAAACAGATCACTTGGCATTGAGTTTCATCCAGCGATCGCCCTTATGTATCCCTCATCCTCATCGCTCCATCAACTCCTTCACCCCCACATCCCACTCCCTACTCCCTACTCCCCTCCTGCATCTATCGCAGCAGGTCTTGCGTCACTGGATGGTCGGATTGTGCGTGTAGGCTCTGAGAGAAATCATGCTTTAGCAGCAACAACCGATGGCTTTGCGGGAACACATCACAGCAACAATCTATTTCGGTGACCAAAACGGTTATGTTGCCGAGTGTGAGGAGATTTCTGTTGTCTCTCAAGCGAACGGTCTGGATGAGATTGTGCAAAATCTGCGTGAGGCAGTGGCGCTGCATCTAGAAGGGGAAGATTCGGCGGAGTTTGATCTGGTAAAAAAGCCTTCTTTCCTCATCACTCTCCAACTTGTATGATGAAGTGCCTGACCAAAATGGATGAAACTGCCGTCAGGCTTAGTCATTCAAGATCGGAAGTTGACCCATTATCTGCTTGTTTATCAAGCTGAGGATGATAAGTCTGAGTTTTTAGCAAGTGCTGGCTATACGTTACAAAACTGGCAACTGCTTAAGCGAGATATACTCAAGGCAATGACAATTGCTGAATTAGCAGAGGTAATGCCCACTGACTGGGGCACTCGTTTCAAAGTCAAAGCTCAGTGGGATGGATTGAATGGTCAACGACTCAAGGTTATTGTGATCTGGCAGCAAGACGACGGTTCAGATGCGATTCGCTTGGTCACGTTGTATCCAGATAAAGCAAGAGCTAGCGGAACGGGGAAGGAGGGTTAGGACACAATGCCAACGGATGCTTTGTTTCATTGGGTTGTTTTGAATCAAGATATTCCTCATAGTGTTGTCAAGGCGGGCGATCGCGCTGTGATTGTCGATCGCCTACCTGCGACTGCTAAGCAACCGGAACCCGGTTATGTACTGGAGGTGTTTGAGCAGGGAGAAACGCTGGATGTGATCTCTGTGCCGACTTCGTGGGTGACGCTTTTACCTGACGTTTGGGGACAGAGGGAAGGTGCGTCGATCGAAGCGAGCTAACTCAGCTTTAGGCAACCTCAAAAAGAGAGCGTGGCAAACCTGATTGGCGAATAATTGATTTCAATGTCCCCGTCCTTAATTCTGAATGCTTTGGAACAGGAACTGTAGTGGTTGTCTCCTCAGTTCTGAGTTGCATAATGATATGGCTACCACGCTGGCGCACTGCACAAAGCCATGCTCTGCCAAGATCTGACACACTGCTTGCCCAGAGAGAACTCGTAGCTTACCCAATCGCTACCTCCAATTGAGTGACAAAAACTTCTGTGTGCAAGCGATGCTGTATTTCTGACGGGTCAGCCACTTCAAAAAACAATTGCAGCGCTTCCGTTAAGTTCTGCTTCGCTTCCTCGATCGAATCCCCCTGGCTTGCAATGTCTAGCTCTGGGCACAAAGACACATAGCCATTGCCTTCACGCTCAATAATGGCTGTAAACTGCTGCACTCGCTTCATGCTGGCTCCCTATGAATGCTGGGTTGTTAAGTTTACTCATTCTATTGGCTCTAGCGCCCTACCGCGCTCCGTCTCTTCATCCCACTCCCTACCCACACACCGTTCGGCTGAGCGCTCACGTCGAAGCCCTACTCCCCACTCCCTTCTTTTATCTGTCGCAGCAGGTCTTGCGTCACTGGATGGTCGGAGAATTGTGCGGTTTTCCCCGCTTTAATCACCGTCTCCGGCTTGTTACATCAGGTCGTAGATTTGGTTGCGGTGTCCCACTCGATCGATAGTGATGCTTGTTTCTGTGGTGCTAAATTCGTAAACAACGCGATAATCGCCCACTCTCAATTTGAAAAAGCCGGATAGGTTGTTGGATAGTGGCTGTGGGGTGATTTGCTCAAAGTGCTCAGCCAGCCAGTTAATCTTGTTAACAATGCGCTGACGGTTCGCTGGAGACAGTTTTTTCAGATCGGCTAAGGCTTCTGGCTCGTAAATGACGGTAAAGCTCATGGAGTCTCTAAACCGAGTTGTTTGGCAACTTCGGCGGCAGAAATACCAGTCGTCGCATTGGCTCGACGATCGCGCATCGCTAGCAGCGTTTGTTCAAATTCGGGTTTAACGGCTAACCCCCGATCGGGATCTGGCAACAGATCTTCCAGAGCCTCCTGTACCGTTTCGCGGATTAAGGCTTTGAGTTCGTCAGTGGTGAGGTCTTTGATGTGCATAACAGCGTGATCACGAAGCGATTGCTTGCATTGTAGGGCTTCTATTGCAGGAGTTGGGAGCGTCGATCGTGCTTCAGATGACGGAGGTCTTGGTATAGGTGGGAAGCGGTTGTCTAGAGACAAGCGCATACAGTACGTCGGGATCGAGGTCGGCACCGTTTTGCCAAATCAGCGTGCCTAGCTCTGGATGAAGCTGGACTTGGGCGAAGGTTGCCTGATCTTGTAAGGGAGCAAAGATACCGGAAAACTCAATCAACTGGCTGATGTCCACAACGCCCTCAACGCCGTCTTCAAAGGTCAGCAGGAGTTGGTAGCCTGTTAAGAGTTTGACTGCCACGATGTCTTTGAGCATGACGTTACTCCAGTGGTTGAACGGATTCTAGTGGCTCTTGCTGTCTGGCTAAGTCCCAGTTTTGCAGCAACTCAGCTTGATGGGCAGATGCCCACTCGATAACAAGTCCCAAGACTCTGGGAGCAAGTTTTCCTTCCAGAATAGAGAGGGACTGAATCTCAATGATGGCTTTTTGTTGACCATAACGCACATGAAAATGGGGTGGCGGATGGTCGTTGTAATACATGGCGATGATAATGCCAAAGAAACGACTGATTTCAGGCATTACCATCTCCCATCTGTATCTGTCGCAACACCTCTTGCGTCATCTCATGCTCAGACAGTTGCGCCGTTTGCCCTGCCTCCATCACTGCCTGCAAAAAGCCCCGGAAGTTTTGCCACACCGCTTGGGTGTTGGGATGGTCGTCTCCCAGTTTCTCAACCAGGATTGCTAAGGCGCGGCGGTACAGCGGTTCTGCCTCCGCATAGCGTCCCTGAGACTCGTAGAGGTTTGCCAGATTGTTCAGCGTGGTTGCCACATCTGGATGGTCTGCGCCGAGTTGCTGCTCCGAGATTGACAAGGCTCGGCGGTACAGCGGTTCTGCCTCCGCGTAGCGTCCCTGAGCATAGTAGAGGTTTGCCAGATTGTTCAGCCTGGTGGCGACAGCGGGATGGTCTGCGCCGAGTTGCTGCTCCCCGCTTGCCAAGGCTCGAAGGTACAGCGGTTCTGCCTCCGCGTAGCGTCCCTGAGACTCGTAGAGTCCTGCCAGATTGTTCAGCCTGGTGGCGACAGCGGGATGGTCTGCGCCGAGTTGCTGCTCCGAGATTGCCAAGGCTCGAAGGTACAGCGGTTCTGCCTCCGCATAGCGTCCCTGAGACTTGTAGAGTCCTGCCAGATTGTTCAGCGTGGTGGCGACAGCGGGATGGTCTGCGCCGAGTTGCTGCTCCCCGCTTGCCAAGGCTCGGCGGTACAGCGGTTCTGCCTCCGCGTAGCGTCCCTGAACACGGTAGAGTTCTGCCAGATTGTTCAGCGTGGTGGCGACAGCGGGATGGTCTGCGCCGAGTTGCTGCTCCCCGCTTGCCAAGGCTCGGCGGTACAGCGGTTCTGCCTCCGCATAGCGTCCCTGAGACTTGTAGAGATTTGCCAGATTGTTCAGACTGCTTCCCACATCCGGATGGTCTGCGCCTAACTGTCGTTCGCGAATGTCGAGAGCGCGGGTGTAGAGCGGCTGTGCCTGACTGTAGCGTCCCTGATTGGCATAGAGATTTGCCAACCGATTAAGACTGGTTGCCAGGTCGGGAGAGTCGCTGTACTTGAGTTGTCCCAGCAGTCCTTCAAACTGAGTGGTCAGGTCGTGGAGTTGTTTCTGAGCGCCCACGTCGGCAAGCGCTTCCAGGGCGGGCAGCAGGTAGGTGGTGATTAATTCCTCGGTCGATGCCCCCGCAGTACGCGCCTGATTAAACTCACGCATGAGGTAGCCCGATCGCTGGCGGGCATCGTCGATATTGGCGGTAGATTCTGTGGTGAGCGATAGCGACAGAGACGTGGATTCGTCTAACACCGCTTCGGTCAACTGCAACTGGAGCATAAACCAGCGGTTGAGATCGGGCAGGGCGTGGATTGCCGTCTGCAAAAACACGGGGGTCATCCACCAGATCTGGCGCAGCGGCAGGTGTACCAGTCGCTCCCGGTTAAAGTTCACGATGCGTAGGGCATCGGGCAGGGGCGTTTGCCCTGAAAACGCGGTGGCAAAGCCAGTAATCGAGACGACTCCTCGTTCAAGCTGGCTGAGTTCTTTAAGCAGATAGGTAATGAGTGCCACGGGGTCTTGATGGGTCGGCAGCACTAGCTCATGCAAGGGAATCGATCGCTCCAGCAGTGCAGCCTTTAACGATTGCATCACTCGCTGACGGGCAAATTCGGAACTGTACTCGACTCTTGCTAAACCACTGCCCGATCGTCCTGCCCACAGCCGCAAACGCTGCGTAGTATCGACTATGCTTCCTACAGTCGGGGGCAAGGCGTTAGAAGCTTCCACCTAAAATGGCTCCTGCATTGTCTGGGGTCAATTGATTTTGTGCAGTCAAAATGTCCACCACAAGGGGATGCACCCCAAACCAGCGCTGCCCGTTAAATTCCTGTACGGCACGGGCGTTGAGCAGCGAATACAGCACCGGATTGGTCATTTGAGCCGCTTTTTCACCCTTGTAAATCCGCTTGAGTAAGTCGGCTTTGTCGCTGTAGGTGACTTCTTCACGATCGAAGGGGCTTTGTCCCAGTCGCCGCTCGTAATCGCTGCGGAGGTTGACAATGGCTCCGGTCACATCTGCTTCATTAATCTGAGTGGCTGCGCGAATCAGGGCGCTAATGGCGGCATAGTTGACCAGACTAAAGACATTGGACAGGTTTCCCCCCGATGCCACGATCACCCGCAGCAGTTGGTTGGGTTCAAACAGCTTGAGATCCATCCGTGCGTTCAAAACCGCCTCTACTGCCTTGCGTCCCTCCTCACAAGGCGTGTGGTCAATGCGATACATGGGAGTATCGGGGATGACGTAGCTGCGATCGCCGGGAAAGGGCAGTCGAGGCGCGCTGGACGAGTAATAAAGCCCGATGGGTAACGTAAAAATCAGGTGAGTGCGGAGGTCTTGAAAGATGTTGGCGTAAGTAATAAACAGATCTTCGATGAGCGTGGACGGAATGCCTGCGCGATCGAAGTCTTCGCCGACAAAGAGCCACTGCCGCCCCCTCACGTCTTGCAGCAGCCGATTGCACTCATCCAGTAACCGATTGGCAATTTCAAGCAATGAGGTGAGCCGACTGATGCGATGGGCAACAACTTCGGTTTTGCGCGTGGCAGCAAACTTCATTTCGCCCTTGAGGTTGGCAAACAGCCCCAGCACCTTGCCCCACAGCGAATCTTCTTTGACACCTGCTCCCGCTTCGATGGATGCCGTTGATGCCTGAGTCTGCTCACGAGTGTCTTTCTCGGTGGCAAACCAGTCCCAGATCTCGCGGAGTCGAGCCTCCGAGGGGCGTTTTCCAGCACCGCCCTGAGCGATCGGTTGAGCCGTCCGTTCGGCAACCTCAACGATCATTAGCAGCAACACATCCAGCGGCTTAAAACTGCCGGGGTCGAGCGCGGTCATGGCACTAAAGCGAATAGTAGAGAACTGATTGGCAATTTGGTTGATCAGCCGCGACAGTTCGGTGGATTTGCCCACACCGCGATGCCCCATCACGCAGGCTTTGAAGAAAAGCTTCTTTTTATACGCCTGGTTCAGCACGATTTGTAACCGCTGCATCTTGTCACCGCCACGCACTGCGTTAATTTCAGGACGATAGAAGGCACGCAACTGTGCAGCCGTTTCCAGCGGCGTGGGTTGCAGGGTATTGTCCACATCCTCTAGCGAGGTTGCAGGCGTTATCTGTAGAAGTGAGGCAGAATCATTGCTCATGGTTTAGCCAACCCTTGTTGCTACTTGCACTTATAGCAGCTTTCGCAACCAAAGACTTCACGTTGGAGCCTCATTAGTTAACTGCTTTGCCCGATCGAGCACGGTTGAAGGATAGTCACTTACTTGAGTAGGGTGGGCATTACCTTGAGTAAAGTGGGCGTTGCCCACCCTACTACTACGGTTTCGGGTCAAAACGGCAGGGGTGCGATCGTAAACAGGAGCATTTTCACTTGAAACAGGACTGTTCCGATCTCAAACAGGAACGTTCTCACTTGAAACAGGACTGTTCCGACTGCAAACAGAAACGTTCTCACTTGAAACAAGACCATTGCTGTTTCAACCTGCATCATTCCCACTGCAAACAGGAATGGTCTCACTTGAAACAGGAACGTTCCGATCTCAAACAGGACTGTTCTCGTTTCAAAGCGGAATGTTCCTACTGCAAACAAGAACGTTCCCGCTGCAAACGAGAACGTCCTCACCTCAAATCGAAATTGCCCTATTAAACCCTACACCGCTGACGGTTGCGGCTTCGCCTTTTTCGCTTTCCGCGCAAACCGTTGCCCCAGTTCATCCACCACCGAGTCCAGCCCTGCGCCCTGTCCGCTTGCCTTCGCGTAGTTATACACCTGTAGCGCGGCAGCATAGGCTTCACTGCCCACCGTTGTATACGTGTCGTCCATCAGTTCTTGCAGTTGCGCCAGCGCTACCACAACGGGGTACATCGCCTCAAATAACGCGACATCCTTCCGCATTTCGTCCAGGTTAAACGATCGCGGCAAAAAGTCTGGGTTCTGCGTGGCGACTTCTAATGCCTTGCTGACAAAGGCGCGACTCTTATCGCCCATCTTGGGCAGTGCTTTGCGTTCGTCAGTGGACAGATCAATCAAAAACGGTAGCTTTGCTTTAATCGTCGCTACAGCCGCCATCACCGCATCCCGGTCTTTTGAGTCAAGCGTTGCACTAATTGAAGACACAGACATAGCAAATGACTCCCTAAAGGAATTTACAGGTTCTAGAGTGCCCAGAAGCAGGTGGGGGCACACGGCTGTGCGCCCCTACAGAACAAGTAAACGTGAGTAAAGGCTTATTGCTTAAAAGAAATCCCAGCAGAAGGGAGGCGTGCTTGCCCAGGCGTGGTCGAGGCGTTCCAGTAGCGTACGATCGCCCTCCACCTCCAATTCGCCCGTCCACAGCAAAGCGCGCGCGCGACGGAACCCGCAAAACAACTCAGTCAAATGATCAATAGACGTTTTGATTATCGTCGAGGCAGGCTGTGCCGTTGGGTGCATCTGTCCCTCTGCAAAGTCAGCCGTGATGGTGCGATCGCCCAACACAGGATCAGTGAGCTGAAACGTCAGCGTGAAAGGGGGCTGTGCGGCGATCGGGCGGAGGCGAAACGCTGCTTCTACGTCAACCAGCCGCCACATAAAGCCCGCATTAATCGTCCCCAACTGCTTCGACCAGCCAAACTCGGAGGGGATGACGGCAAGACTTGGATCGCGCTGCTGTTCTTGCAAAAGGTGGGGAAACGGATCGTCAACATGAGTGTTCCAAACGATCGTGGGAACCTGGTCACGCAACGATGCCAGAAACCCCAGAATGCCCCGATACGCAGCAGGCGTTGGCGCAACCCATTCCTGCACGATCGCAGCGAGTACTTTTTGCGGGGGTTCCAGTCGAGCAAACTGCACTACGACATAGCCCACAGGCTCTCCGGCTTCCGCATAGCAGTATACTTCGCGCCCCGTGACAGGCTTCACGCGAGACTGCCACTGCCAATCCCACCGTCGCAGCCAGCCATTATGCTGTAATGCTTGCCGCTGGTAAAGCGCTTGCAGCATCGGCTCATGCTGAAACGGGTCGTAGGGGACGATGTGCGATCGCTCGGCATACTTGGGCAAATGACGTGCAGAGACGCGATACTGGTGCGATCGTCCCACCCATGCCCAACCCAGCTTGCGATAAAAGCCATGCTGAAAGGGATACAGCATCATGAGGGGGAGCTGTTGTGCCTGCCCCTCTGCCAAGGCGTGTTCGACCATGAGCCGTGCTAGCTTTTGTCCCCGTGCGTGTGGCGCAACTGCCACAGCCGAAAGCCCCATCGCCGGAAACACCTGTCCCTCAAAGCAAAGCTCTAACTGCAACTGAGCATAGCTGCCAATGCCAAGCCCGGTCGCCCGTTGCTCAGCGATAAACAGCGATCGATTGGGCAACGCTAACCCCTGCCCATACCACTCCCGCTCAATCTCAGCGTTAGTACTCAACGGCGCAAAGGCGAGGCGATCGAGATTGACAATCTGCGGCAAGTCGCCATCCTCAGCCGGACGCAGGGTAATTTCGGATAAAGGGGGCATGGGTTCTGGCGCTCGTACCTGCTCATCAACGCTCTACAGAATATGCAGAATTAACGGATAGGTAAAGGGGCGATCGCGCGAAAACAAACAATGAAGCATGGCGACTACAGGCAAAATGATTGCGCCGATCATAATCACACAGAAAAGGATAACCGCCAACTTCGGTGCCAACATAAAGATCGGTATTAAACAAATAATGTAAAACCACAGCGTGATGCGGAAATTGAGTGCTTCCTTCGCGTTCGGTTTTACGACCTCATCGGGGTGCAGTTGCCACAGCAAAATTATCACTGCCAAACCGATAAGACTTAAAAACGACGATGCGTGACACAGCACCGAGAGCCGTCTTCTGGAACCACCTGGCTGCACCACCACCGGAACCGATGGTGAGAATGAGTCTCTTGCAGAAATCTCATTGTGCTGAGTGGTTTTGGTCGTTTGAGACACCCAACTGCAACGCCCACAGACCTGCCGTCCTGATGATAGCGGTGGTGCGATAGGGTTAGCACAATTAGGACAGGTGTCGTAAGTCATGCACAAAACGCCAAAGGCAGGGTAGAGTTTATTCGGTAGTAGCCGCTTTTGAGTGGCTCTTGATCTACAAAACGCCCATTCGTGACCTGCGATCGAGTTTGCCTCACCAAATTTTTCTTAGAACAAGAATTTAATAACCTCGGCGTTTTCCGTAGGGGCGCACAGCCGTGCGCCCCTACCTACGAACAATTTGTCGGTTTTATTTAATCCACGATCCTTAGACTGTGAGATGTTGCATTGTTCCAGCCAGAAGGTACAAAACCGACCTAAGCTGAAAATAATGATTAATGCTTTTCTGTTGTCGCTCAAAGCTTCTATGGCAGATCACATTACGCTTCAAGTCAATGGTGAACCGCGTACCTGCGACTACAAAACATCCCTACCCAGCTTTTTGACTCAACTCGGCTTAAATCCGCGCCTAGTCGCAGTGGAATACAACGGTGAAATTTTGCATCGGCAGTTTTGGGAGCAAACTGAAATGCAGACAGACGATCGCCTCGAAATCGTCACCATTGTTGGTGGGGGATAGAGAGGGCAAAAGGTATAAGGTAAAACACAGTTTCGCGGTTGGCGACTTAAGCTAGAACCAGCGGCTATCAATGAGGTTCAGATGGAAGTTGGTGTTCCCAAAGAGACAAAGGATCAGGAATATCGAGTGGGGCTGAGTCCCAACAGTGTGCGGAGCCTGGTCGATCGTGGTCATACGGTTTTTGTTGAAACGGGTGCTGGCGACGGCTCTGGTTTTGCAGACGCTGACTATAGCAAAGCAGGTGCCAGGCTGGTCTTACAGGCGGCAGAAGCCTGGGATCACGCTCTAGTCGTGAAGGTGAAGGAACCACTGCCCACTGAGTACCCGTATCTTCAAAAAGAACAAACGCTGTTTACCTACCTGCATTTGGCAGCCGATCGCGCGCTCACTCAGGCATTACTGGAGGCTGGAACAACGGCGATCGCTTATGAAACTGTCGAACTGCCCGATCAGCGTTTACCGCTTCTGGCTCCCATGAGCATCATTGCAGGACGCTTAGCCGTGCAGTTTGGGGCACGCTTCCTGGAGCGGCAGCAGGGCGGTCGTGGTGTTCTATTAAGCGGTGTCCCTGGCGTGAAGTCTGGCAAAGTCGTTATTCTCGGTGGCGGTGTGGTGGGCACTGAAGCCGCCCGCATTGCCATTGGAATGGGTGCCCAGGTGCAAATTTTGGATGTCAATGTCGATCGGCTGTCCTATCTTGAAACCCAGTTTGGCTCCAGGGTGGAATTGCTTTACAGCAGTGCCAGCCAGGTTGAAGCCGTGGTGCCCGAAGCGGATTTGCTCATTGGGGCTGTATTGGTGTTGGCGCGGAAGGCACCTGTGCTTGTCGCTCGTACAGTCGTACAGCAAATGCGTCCTGGCTCCGTCATTGTGGATGTGGCGGTTGATCAAGGCGGCTGCATCGAAACCGTCCATCCCACTTCCCATTCTCACCCGACCTACGTTGAAGCAGGCGTGGTGCATTACGGGGTGCCTAATATGCCAGGAGCCGTTCCCTGGACAGCAACGCAGGCATTAAACAACGCCACGTTGCCCTACGTCTTGCAGTTAGCGAACTATGGTCTAGAGGCGATCGATCGCAACCCTGCCCTCGATCGCGGACTGAATGTGAAAAACCACAGACTCATCCATCCAGCCGTGCAACAAGTCTTTCCAGATTTAGTGCTGTAGTTGCTGCACTCATCAGTGACGTTGGACGAAGCTTCTGAGCACAATCAGCGGTCGGCTTTCTGCCGCTCCAGCGCTTGGCGTGTATAGAATCCATTTGAGATCTCAGGAAGGGGCTGCAAGCCGCTTCAGCCTTAACCTGACAAAGCAGAGATCGATCGTTGCCCAAGCATTCAGGTCAGCCGTCGTTAATGTAATCCCATCCTCTCGTTTCAGGTTATAGCTTTCTGTAGAAGCATCTTGGCTGATCAGGTAAACGATGTTGTCTACCTGTACCCGGTAAAAATCTTCACTACTCTCTGCGGCAAATTTGAAAGTGGGTTCATCCCGACTGGCATACCATTGAAACAGTCGAGCAACACCAAAGACTTCGACCCCAGCGCGGCTGAACATTTAAGACAGACATCAATCGCTCCCCGTTTCGTTCCAGCCAGAAGATGTCAGTATTGGGAGCATAACCAAGAAAGTAATCGTTCAGGCTAGCGGTGTTAGAAATAGATGACGCTTTTTTTGTGTTCTTTGCTACTAAGCCTTAAAGCTCTAATAAGGGAGGCAATAGATGCATACTCTATGCCGCCATATGTAGCGGCTTCAATCAAGCACTTCTACCATCTGTAGATAAAAACTGTTGACGTACAAATTGCATCAGCTATACTTCAGTAAGTAGTACTATTGCACTTGTGTTCTTTGATTAGAAAAACTCCGTATGAGGTTCATGGACATGGCAAAGCGTCGTCTTTTTTCAGATGTGCAGAGGCTAGCTATTCTCAAGCGATCTGACTATCGTTGTGAAATTTGCTGCATTGCTCTGTCTCCCGAAAATTTTCATGCCGATCATAAAGTTCCCTATGCCTTGGGCGGAGAAACAGCAGTTTATAACGGTCAGGCTTTGTGTTCAACTTGTAATCTCAAAAAGGGAGGTCGCCTAGCGTGACGAATCATTCCTACTTCTATCAACATAGTTCTACAGTCATTCAACGGATTTACGACGGCGAACACACGAAGCTATACACACATCAAAGGCAAGCTCTACTAAAACTGCTCGAAATGGGAGCTTGTGATAAATTATCACCAGAAAAACGCTCGTTTGATAGTGGGGCTGCTTTTTTCTTGATAGGAGTAGGATGTGGTAAAACAGTAATCCTACAAGCCGCTCCTTATATTTTGGGGCGCTACATGCGAGGACGACAAGCTATCTTCCTATCCCATAACTGCACTTTGCGCCAAAGAATTATGGAAGATTTCCCTTTCAGAAAAGGACTGAGGGGAAAAATCGAGCCGATTTTTGAAGAGTGGGCTTTGTACAAATACGGATTGCTAGACCAGCACTCGCGCCCTCCAAGCATTCTTGAGTTAAAGGCTGAAAACTATACCGATGTCAGTTTCAATGTTGATAAAGTTGACATTCTTGTCGCAAACTGGCAGTTTCTTAAAAACTTAGTTAGCAGAGGTGACATCAGACCGAGTGATGTCGGGTTGATCGTTGTGGATGAAGCACACCATAGTGCAGCCTTCTCCTACAGTGCAATATTCAAGTACTTTCCAAATGCAATTCTTGTTTTTCTAACGGGAACACGCCATAGGGGAGACGGAGAAGAATTACCCTATGTACGCTATACCACTGAACAGTATGAAGAGTTAAATGGGCAGATTGTTCTGAGGAAGGCTCCGCGAACAGACTTTGAATTTACGATTCAAGATGCTTGGAAAGTTCAGCCTCCTATTATCAAGAGAATTACTTTCTCTCCTGCGAAATCAGATGGGTTTAAGGTTGAAGAAGAGGGGCAAGAAGTTGAGTACACAGTTGAACAGTTTTATGAAAAAGCCGAGAAGGAACGCGCATGGTTTCATAACTGCATTTTGGCAGACTCATTTTGCAAACCAGTTCTAGATCGGGCTGTTGAGATATTAGAGCTTAAACGAGGTGGGCAAGGCTTAGAGCAGAAGCGCCATCAAATGATCATTCGAGCATTGAACATTAGACATGCATATCGTTTACGTGAGCTTTGCCAAAGATATTCATTGCTACGAGATCGGGTAGGGCTAGTTCACTCGCCTAATCAGGAATTTGATCCAGAAGGCAGACCGAGCGAAATTTTCAATAAGTTTGCTACTGGTGAATATATTGCTCTGATCCACGTTTCAATGGTCGGAGAAGGTTTTAACGTTCCTTATGCTTCTGTCTCTGTGCCACTCTGCATCATGCGTTCAACTCAGAAAGCAGAACAAGAGTTTGGACGAATCATTCGCAAAGTGCTGGGAACTTATCCAGCCCCCCATGATTGGGGAGATTTACAAGCTGACAATCTCGCCGTTGTCGTAACACACGAAGCATTGAAAATCGGGGATCTCTTTGAGCAATTTGTTAGTGGCGATGAATACGTCACTGTTGATGATGAGAATGAAGAAGGCGTTAATCGAAATCGAATCCTGACTGATGATTACAGAGCAGGCGATACAATGTTACATCTTACAAATACTGACGGGTTGTCAAGTGGCGATGAAGTCATTGTCAAAACGCTAGATCACGAGGGAAAAGAGCAAACCTCAAGCTTCAATGTTACGAAAGTTTTGGGCAAGGGAACGCTGGAGGTTTTCCCATTGCTGGTAGATATTCCACAGGGTTGCCCTGCTCGAAAAGTTGCTGATAAGGAGGAAAGCAACGCAGAATTTATTGGTCATGTAAGACTCCGTTGGCACTTGAGAATAAACGGGAAAGATATTCCTGTGGAGGAATATCGCCGACAGAAGGCGTTAGAACGAGAAAATTTAATTCAAAATGAGGATGGTGAAATATCCACACCGGAAGGGGAGCGAATTAGTGATCTGCCTTCTCAATATCGACGAATGATTTTGGAACAGTTAAGACAAGATGAAGGGCAAATAGAACTGCCTTTTCAAGATTTGGAAATTTCTTGTCTTCCTGGAGAGACAAAGAAAGGAATGCAAGAACATCACTTAAAGCGTAT
>Ga0163155_10004724_pt1 | contig 13850 bp, 7 predicted proteins | sample OliLakLV19SP4G1_FD_148611 | JGI IMG/M metagenome (GOLD analysis project Ga0163155, IMG submission 148611) | Freshwater microbial mat bacterial communities from Lake Vanda, McMurdo Dry Valleys, Antarctica - Oligotrophic Lake LV.19.SP4.G1 | ecosystem: Environmental > Aquatic > Freshwater > Lake >...
GGAGCAAGGAATAAGGAATAAGGAGCAAGGAGCAAGGAATAAGGAGCAAGGAGCAAGGAATAAGGAGCAAGGAATAAGGAGCAAGGAATAAGGGATAAGGAAGATCGGCTTCGCTAAGTACAAGGATCCCGCCAAATGCACAGCATTTGCAAGAAACCAGTTGACTGATGACAGTTGACAGATCATTTGATCACAGATATACGGGTAACTCACCCCCTTCCCTCTTGTGGCAGTCGAAGTAATGGAAACAGATTTTTTGGGGAGAGAGGGGAGGTGTGATTAGTCAAGCTGATGGGAATATTGCTGGCGAAAAAAAGGATCACAGATCATCTGACCAGCGTCACATCACCCTGTAGGACGACCTCTTGTCCATCACCAAGCAATAGTCTGGCTACGTAGACAAAGACGCCCGGGTTTAGAGGCTTTCCATCTTTGGTGCCATCCCAGCCATCAAATGAATTGAGGGCGAGTTCGGTTTTGAAATAAACCATATTACCCCAGCGATCGAAAATGGCAAGGTCGTATACGTAGGTATTTTCCAGTTTGCTCGAGATAGCCCAGAAGTCATTAATGCCATCACCGTTTGGTGAGAATACATTGGGTGCATACACCTGGTCTAGCAAATTACTGTCAACAGTAACGATAATGTTTGTCTGGAGGATGTAGACACAGCTATCTGCATCTGTTATCTGAATCAATAACGTCGTGCTTTGATCATGAAATGCCCATGATGTAGGACAGGTTGCACAAGACAAGCTATCAGATGGTGTCCATTGGAAACTTAGGCCTGGCTCCAGAATGTCACCTTCGATGGAGATCAAGACACTGTCCCCTTGATGAAGGGTGTATAGTGTCGGTATGGTAAAGGTCAAGGTCGGTGGAGCTATGATGGAAAAGGTATCCACCCATACACATCCGTTTACATCGGTGATGATGATAGGATAATCCCCTGGATCAAGATCTGTGACTAAGGTATCCCCCATGATATCATTCGACCAGTCAATAATGAAAGGTCCGGCACCTGATATATTAAGCGTTATAGAGCCAAATGTTTCGCAGTTCCAATCGATAACCGATTGCACGATTATTTCTTCGGTCAGGGTGACAGATAGATCGATGATTGTATCACATAGGGTCACAGGGTCACTGTGTACAAAGGTATACTGCCCTGCGTCACTGATCCATTGTCCTTCAGCAAACAACGAATCACCGGGACATAATTGTTCCTGCAAGATCACAAATACACTTCCACAAGAAGCAGTAAGCAGAAAATTGAATAACACCGATCCACACACGGTATCTGTAAAAAAGTCCAGACCATACACCATATCGAATCCCGGTGGTAACATCGTACTGTCTATGAATACGATATAATTTGCTGAAGGATAGATACCACTGACAGCTCCATTGACATCTGTGATATCAGTAAATGGGGATACACTGATCTGACGATCCATGACGATGGTGATACCTTCCAGGACAGTATCAGCAGGAGAAACGATACCGTTGTGATCAACGTCTACCCATACAACTGCATTGATTTCAATACTGTCAGGGGCATTGATCATGACCTGGAATACAGAATCACATCCTGTAGCACTATTCATATGCATGACATATGTTCCTGTATCTGACCAGGTGCTGTCACCGAGAGTAAGCAATTCCCCTGGACATAATTCAAAGAACTGGTCTGGTCCGGAGACGGTACAGTTATTCATGAGCAACAAGGACACAACGACTGAATCATCACAAGTTGTAATCTGCGTATTGACGCTATCGATCACCACTTTCCATTGTGAGGATAGTAATGTAAGATCGATTAATGCAAGATACCCGGCAGCAGGATAGTCCTCAAATGCGAATTGACCACCAGGTACTGTTAGCGTTTCACCCGTATGCAGTCCATCATCAGAAATGATCTGAACAGGAATCCCCGGCAGCAACACATCACCTCCACTGACCATGCCGTCACCATCCTGATCAAACCATGTCTCCACAGTGATGCTACCTACGCCGGGATAAAGGATGACATCCAACGGATCAGAGACTGCTGTACAACCATTGAGGGTTGTGACCTCAATAGTATAGCTACCATCAACAGTGATCACAAAATTGGCAGGCCAGTTATTGCCGCCACTCAGGAAAATATTTCCATCCTGGTAGATCGTGTAGGATGCCACATTGGTTAACGGAGGCAGGCAAACATTCAGTGGATCGCAGGCAATAAAACATCCACCAGGGAGCTGGTCAACGGGAGCGGATGGGTTGATGATAATCGTATTGCTGATAGCCTTGCATCCATTTGGATTGATGGCATTGACCAGATATGCTCCAGCCTGCACGGCAGTGATAGATGTGCCTTCCTGACCATCTGACCACTCGTACATAACACCTGCTTCGGGATTGAGGACTTGTAAAATATTCGGATTAAAGCTGCAACCTGACCCACTCGTCAAATTGATGATGGGTACATTTGGCAGATTGAATATTTCAACCATAATCATTGTGCTGTCCGAGATACAACCACTCATGAGGTCAGTGGTCGTTACGGTATATTCATTCAAACCCGGGTTTGGCAGATTGGCACCTTCATTTGTAAACTGCAGTACCTGAGTAAATTCTCCTGATGTCCAGTGATATGAAACATTGCCGGAAGAAAAAGCTGAAACCTCAAACTCGGTACCGTAGCATATCTGAAGCGAGGATGACCATGGGCCATATGCATCAGGTCCATAGATTTCACGGGCTCTGATGATTACTTCAGGTTTAGGAAATACTTCTATAAAGACAGCCGGAGGAGCATAGGTGCAATTATATTGATCGCGAATCAGCACATTATACTGATTGCTTTCCGTCACCTGGATCTGCGGTGTTGTTTCCTCCGTACTCCATGACCAAGAAAGTCCTCCGGGAGGTGAAGTAAGTGTTGCTGTGTCACCTGCACATAACGGTGTGACAGGAACGACATCAATAAGACCAGCAAGTGTATTCGCTGTGATGTCAATCATAAAGGTGAATCCGCTTCTGCAGGTATGTATATCTGATGCTGCTACAGTCACCCAATAGGCGCCAGGCAGATCAAACGTGTGAAACACTGAATCAGAAACGGCCATGTTTTCAGGCCCGCTGGCAGGATCACCAAATAGCCATTGGATATCATACACTTGTCCTGGCAATTGAAATGCCATGGCTTCATCTTCACAATGGAAAGGATCAAACACAGGAGTGAGTATTGGTCCTGCGGAAATTTCCACCTGATGTTTTTGAGTGGTTGTACAACCACTGACCATCGTAACCGTCAGCGTTACTTCATACATACCTGCATCCGCAAATATATGGGATGGGTTTTGGGCTGTGGATGTATTGTCAGCCCCACTCAGAGGATCATCGAAATCCCATGCCCAAGCGCTGATGGTTTCACCGGGGATGAAGGTGGTGAGGTCTTCGAATATGATTGGAGCTGCCGCACAAATACCATTGAATTTGAAATCAGCTACAGCACGAACTGTATCCGTCAATTGTTCAAAATGACCGCATGTGGATGCATCGTATGGAAATCCGTTGAGTAGCCCAAACATGACAACGTGATAATAGCCTGGTTTCTGATAGGTATAATCAAGCACATCAACATTGATATCCGCAATGACGCCCTCACTGTTGCTTCTGATAAACCAACGGATTGATCCAGGGGTGATACCTGCTACAAGCGGTGTGAATTGATGAATATTACATGCTGTCTCAGCAGCTGCAATGGCGAAATCATTGGGTACAACTGCACACCCGCCCGGAAGGCCGGGAAAACCAAAACCGCATGAGGAGGGCGCGCAACAATTAATAAATGAAATTTTCTGTGAAACCGTCTTACAGCCATACTGGTTGGTCACTTCGACGTGATAGGCACCGAACGTAGTGACTGCAAACACAGGTCCTCCCGGACCGATCAATACATCATCCAGAAACCAGAGATACTGATAATCAGTACCGTCAGTATTTGCTACTATCTCTACACCACCGGGAATATTGGTACAATACGTTTCTTCAAATGCACTAGACAGGTGTACGATGGGTGCGGGGTATGCATCGATCTGCACAGATTTTTCATTGATACAACCAAAACCATCAGTGAGCATGACGCCAAAGGAGCCTGGTGATAACAAGACATTATTTGAAACGCTGATGAGGATATTATTTTCATCCACCCATGCATGAGTCATTGCTGGCTGGTCCGTTGATAATGAGACAAGTTCATTCGCACATGCTGCCGTTGGACCAAGGACATTGAAAGTTGGGAGTGCATGGACAAGAATAGTTTTGTCGATGATGGTACCACAAGCATTTAGTCGAAGCGTTGCGTTTCCGGATTGTGTCCAGAACACTTCAACGTTGCTGAGGTCGCTTCTTCGGACCTCACCATGATCGGCGGGAATGATTTCCCATGTATAGTCAGCACCACTGATGTAATCGGTGGTGAATGTATCAATGGCATTTAAACACGCCTCATCCGGCCCAATGATATTCAAGTCGGCAGAGGAGCCCAGGGTAAGCGTTACTGGTTCTGACCCGCAAGTCATGTATTGAATGTCGGTATGATACGCTAGCACCATGTATGGGGGGGTTGGTCCGAAGGCATGCTGAAAGGACTGACCATTATACGTCACCAGTGAACTTCCATCCGTGATAAACCATGTAGTGGCATAATCGCCTGCACTTTCAATGGTGAAACCATACAATTGTCCAGGGCATATTTTTTGTTCACCATGAATACCTAATGGCTTGGCAGGTATCGCTGTAACCTGAATCGCAAGTCTTGCTGTTTCTGTGCAATATCCGGCGGAATTATTTGTAGCCACCCATGTATATTCACCAGGAGGGTAACTAAAGTTGTGCAAGAATGTTGAGGATAATCCAGGAGCGGCGTAAACCACATTGCCATTGGCATCTTCGATATGCCAATTGACATTGGCCGGCGAAAAAACATTGAAACCTGCTTCAGCAAAAACAGAGGCGGATGCATTTTCACATACCCGCACTTCGCCTGTCAATCTGATTTGAGGCGTGATAGCAACATTTAATATATCATGTCCAAAGCATTCCAGGAAACAATTATTATAGTAAACTTCAACAATCGTTGATACAGGGGCATTGACATTATCCCATTGTACTGTTACCCCATTGGTATTCTGCCCACCGAGAATAGTTCCTGACGGCCCGATCTGCCAGTGATATTGCGTACCAGGAAAGTAAGGGGCCGTATAAGTGGAGATTTCTCCTGAGCAGACACTGGCATCACCATCCACTGGTCCATCCGGGGTGATGATCGGTACCCGGAAGATATTGGTAAAAGAGCAATACGTCATGGAGCAACCACTGACTGAAAGTTCAATAATGCCATCAGGGCCTTCGTGCCAGATGATTTCGATAAAATCATCTGTTGTCCCACCTCCATTGACTATGGTTCCATTTGAAGAAACAGACCAGATATATTGTGAGCAGCCTGACGGGGTTACTGTGTAGCGTTGACGAGTTTCGGGACAAACACTATTGACACAATCTAATGTTGGTGCCGGCGCAGGCAGTACTTCGACCACTATTTGTTTTTCATCCCCACAATCACATATACTGTTAGCGGTTAAAGTGACGGTATAGAATCCTTCTGCTAGATACGTATGCGCTGCATCAAATCCATTATCCTGTGTGCCGTCACCAAACTGCCAGGTGTACGATATACCATTAAAGGAGAGGTTTTCAAAATTAATTTCCTGTTTTTTACACACCGTGAGGGTGTCATTAGTGGCTGCAGGTGAGGTGTTGAAATCAGCAACCGGCAAAGGAAGTATATCAAAACAGAGTGAAACAGTACATCCCTGGCTGAAAATGGTTACTAAACCTGATCCACCTGCACCCCATTGAATCACTAATGTTGAAGAATTAGCTTCCAGTGTATAGCTCTCAGCCCCGGTGACCGTGTATTGAAGCGTACCGCCAGGGTAAAATATCGATGTCTCTGAAAAGGCACATACTTTGTAACAACTGCCTGGTGAGTCGGCATGTTCATAACACCCAAGAACCTCCGGGAAAAACTGATTTCCGTATACAGAAATGGTAATGCTATCCCCTAATATTAATCCGTCCACGGTTGTTGAACTGGCAATAAGTATATAGGTACCGGGAATAAGGAACTGGATCTGAGCAGAATACACATCACCGAAAATTAAGGCACCTGGATCAGGCACCAGCGTCCATGTAGTCCTGGTTAGTTGTGCACTTGTTTCGATGCTGTAGATATTAAATTCTGAGGAACAAAGATCTATGTCCGTAGGACCGAAAACCTCATAAAATTGACCGATCGCAGGTCTGGCAAAAGAAGTACAGAGGAATAAAAAGATGAATGATCGAAATTTCATAAGGATATGCGGAGTTTCAACAATAAAGATACAGAAGCAGAGATACAAGCCTGCCTTTTCTTGCTGCCTGCCTACTTCAATAATACCTTTACCCTCCATGATCAGATTTATCTGGGCATAGGTGTTGGTAAGCCGGTCACTGGTTTAATGCACGTTTTCACGTATGCGGCTTGAGTTCAGGTCCATTCAATTTAGTATTTTGCAGATAGAATACTGACTTATGAAACATTTGAAAATTATTTACCTTCTGGTTGCTGCTCCATTTTTGAGTGGGATGATACTTTCCTGTAAAGAGGATACATCATCAGCAAAAGGAGCCCCGTTTCACGTTCTGATCTATACCAAAACCAAGGCGTATCATCATGAGTGTATAGAACTTGGGAGCAAAGCGCTACAATCCTATTTTAGTAAATATGATATACTCACCACGGCTACGGCAGATTCTTCTGTCTTCTCCGCTGAGCGACTTAAAGATTTTGATGCGGTGATGTTTTTCCAAACAACGGGTAATGTGTTGGATAGCACGCAACAACTGGCATTTGAAAATTATATAAAATCCGGAAAAGGATTTATCGGCGTACATGCGGCATCCGATACCGAATATGAATGGCCCTGGTACGGCAAACTTGTCGGAGCTTATTTTGCCAACCATCCGGATATCCAGCAGCATGTTATTGAGAAAGTGGATACCGCTCATATATCTTGTAAGCATCTTCCTATGCGGTGGAAGCGAATGGATGAATGTTATAATTTCAAATCACTGCCATTACATGTGAATGTATTGCTCACCGCAGATGAAAGTACGTATCAGGGTGGGACGCATGGTGATTTCCATCCGATGGCGTGGTATCAGATGTATGATGGTGGCAGATCATTTTACACTGCATTGGGACATACCGTGGAGAGTTACCAGGATACTTTGTTTCTTGAACATGTGCGTCAGGGGGTGATTTGGGCGGCACACAAATGAAAAATGATGGTTCGACTACGCTCACCAACCGAAATGGTTCGACTACGCTCACCAACCGAAATGGTTCGACTGCGCTCACCAACCGAAATGGTTCGACCTGCTGTACTCATCCAAATGCTACACTTCGACTGCCTATCTCTCAGCCATGTTCTCCCGCGCAGTGCGGCGCAGCTCACCAACTATCCGCTCACCAAGCCGCAGGCGGATATGAAAAAATCAAAGTTGAGCTTAAGTTGACTTAAGCTCGCGTGATACGGATCAAAAAAAGCTTTCGCCAGGGAACAATTATCGATGGCAGTTTTTAACTGCTGGAAAATGATTGTGTCGTTTCGACTCCGCTCCACAATAATTATTTCATATATTCCGATCCTTCCTTATAGCGGCCGAAGGCCGCTATAAATAAAGTAAAGTTGAGCTTAAGTTGACTTAAGCTCGCGTGCTACGGATCAAAAGAAATCTTTGCAATTGCAAAATTACCGATGGCCGTTTTCAACGGCATGTAGATATCTAAACCATTTCAACCACCTCATTCGAAATTCTTTCAGATCTTTCTATTTCAAATATGAAACTGAAAAAACTTCTTTTCTTCGCGCTCCTCCTCCTCCTGCTCGCCGCTGCAGGCCTGCTCTGGCTCATCGTGCCGGTGGCCAATGGCTATACGGCAAAATATCTCTGCTCATACACCTATACATCAGGACTGGATCCGAAAAGGGCACTGGAGCGTTATATCAAACCAATGCATTTACTTTTCAGGGGTGTTGTACCAGAAATGGATACTGCCCGAAAAGAAGTGACGGTGCGGTACTTTGGATGGCTGAGGCCGCGTACGGCGGTGTGGAGAGAGGGATGTGGATGTACATTACTGGTCAGTAGTACAGCCGAAGAATTACATACCCGTCATGATAATTCGCATATCGATCACAAAAATTTAAAAGTCGATTCATTAAATATTATATGGCCTAGAGGGAATATGGTGAGTCGTGATAGTATCAAGGGGGATATCAATTGGCATGCGCTTGATGAGCTACTCGACGACGCCATGCAGGAGACCACAGATGATCCTGCTACGCAAAACAATACGCTTGCGCTGGTGGTAGCTTGGAAGGGACGAATCATCGGAGAGCGCTATGCCGAAGGGGTTGAGGTAAATACACCACTCCTCGGTTGGTCTGCCACCAAAAGTATTACAGGTGCGCTGACAGGAGTGATGGTGAAAGAACATGGTCTTGATATACATGCTCCGATCGATATACCGGATTGGGAAGATGATGTCCGTAAAGAGATCAATATTGATCATCTGTTGCGGATGGAGAGTGGTCTTGACTTTGATGAAAACTATACACCACTGGCAAATGCCACGAAGATGTTGTATGCAAGTGCAGACATGGGTGTATTTGCTAGAGCACGTCCGCCTGCTGCAAGGCCGGATATGCGCTGGGTCTATTCAAGTGGTTCGTCCAATCTACTTGCTGATGTTTTATACACACATATTGGCGGCACGTCTAAGGCGCTGCATCATCTTGCCTACGATGAATTTTTCAATCGCCTTGGCATCACTACGGCAGTGTTTGAGCATGATGAATCGGATGCTTTTGTGGGATCGAGTTATCTCAGCATGAGTGCGCGTGACTGGCTGCGTGTCTGCAAGTTGTACATGGATGATGGTGTGTGGAATAGCGCGCGCATCCTGCCGGAAGGTTGGGTGAAATATTCACTCACCCCTACACCTCATGCACCTGATGCATGTTATGGTGCGCACATATGGCTCAATGCAGCTCCTGATCCTGCTGACAGGAAATTGCCGGGTCTGCCGGCAGATACGTATTACTTCAAAGGATTCCAGAGTCAGTGGATCGTGGGTATTCCTTCCAGGGATCTGATGGTAGCACGACTAGGTGTGACGAACAGTCAAGAGGGGTGGAGCCCGGAGGAAGTGATCATGAAGGTACTAGAGGTGCTGGAGCAGAAGTGATACACAAGGAATGATAATCATGATCCACCCATTCAGGTCACAGGTGCCCGCATTGCTAATTTTTGTATTCATCCAAACAAGGCCTTCCACAACAATTTGTCTGGGATGGGGTTATAGTAGTCAAACCTACCTTTTATGAAAAAGCCAAACCCAACGGACGATCACAAGCCGAACCCATCCAAAGATACTGTGGAAGGATATCCGAAATACCCTGCAAAGGACGACATCTATAGTCGTGCGAAAGAGGAAAAGGACATAGATCCGGCTGATCTCTCCAAAATCAAATCTTCAGAGAAAAAATGGGAGATCGATCCGGATGAAGAAATAGAAATCGATGGTGACCTCCCGGGAGATGATCTTGATGTTCCCGGTGCTGAACTCGATGATGATCAGGAAGACATTGGTAATGAAGATGAGGAAAACAATTACTACAGCATCGGAGGGGATAACCATGAAGATCTTGAAGAGGATAATCAAACCTATGATTTGGATGAGGAGGATGAATCGTAAAGGGTGAGTTGTCAATGGTGAGTTGTGAATAAAAATGACCTTTGACCGTGGGTCAAATTATTGATACAAAATGTAGAGGCGCGATTTATCGCGCCTTTATTATGTATAACGCTTCCTTGATTAATCGTGTCGCTGCCTCTTGTTTTTCACCCAAATCCTCATTCCTTATCTCACCAACGTCACATTCCCCTTGATCAGTGATCCGGGCATCAAAAGCCCGAAGGCGTTCGACGCTAAAACAGCAGGAATGAGCGTGCGGCTTTTAAAGGTGTTATGAATATTGTATTTGCGCAAACAAGTGAAACGCAAAAGCATATCAAGTCGCCCCACTCCCCCATCCCCCAAATAAATCCTACTTTAGCCGTGTAAGGTGCAATCACTCCTAAAGCCGCACCAATTAAGCAAATGACCCAAACCCGCAAGCTCGCCGCCATCATGTTTACCGATATCGTCGGGTATACCGCACTGATGGGTTATGACGAACACAAAGCATTCGAGTACCTAAAGAAAAACAGAGAAATTCAAAAACCACTCATCGCGCAATTCGATGGTCGATGGATCAAGGAACTAGGCGACGGCGTGATGGCCAGTTTTAATACCGTATCAGAAGCAGTGCAAGCTGCTATTCAAATTCAAGAAGCATGTAGTGCAGCTAATGACTTTCAACTGCGTATCGGTATTCATCTCGGGGAAGTGGTGTTCGAGAATGAAGATGTATTCGGCGATGGAGTCAATATTGCTTCACGGATTCAATCTATGGCGCAACCCGGAAGTATCTATATTTCAGAGGCAGTGCATCACAATGTTTCCAACAAGCAAGGTATCCAGACCAGGTTCGTGAGCGAAGAAACACTGAAGAATGTAAAGGAACCCCTGAAGATTTATGAGGTCCTCATGACAAACAATCACGTTCCGATGGCTGAACATAAAGCCGTACAAGTTCGACCTAATAGTATTGCCGTGTTACCTTTTGCCAATATGAGTAGCGACCCGGAACAAGAATATTTCAGCGACGGATTGACGGAAGAAATTATTTCAGACTTGTCCGGAGTTAAGACACTGCTTGTGATCTCCAGGAGCTCTGTGATGACATTGAAAGGCACGCAGAAAAAGATGAAGGAAATCGCCGCTGAAGTTAATGTTCGCTATGTACTGGAAGGCAGTGTACGCAAAGCCGGCCACACGATTAAGATTTCAGCTCAACTCATTGATGCCATCAACGATATACAGCTATGGTCAGATAAATACACCGGGACACTGGATGATGTCTTCGATATCCAGGAGAAAGTGTCGAGGTCTATTGTCGAAGCCCTCAAGTTGAAATTAAGTCCGGAAGAAGATCAACAACTGGCAGAGCGACCTATCACAAATGTAGATGCATTCGAGTGTTACCTGAAAGCGAGGCAGGAAGTATTCCGTGGTAGCAGGGAGTCGATGGCGTTTGCGATGAAGCTGATCCAGGACGGCCTCGATATCGTAGGACCAAATGATTTACTGTATGCCATGTTTGGATATATTCATCATTTTTATTTCCGTTATTTCGACAAGAGCAACAGGTCGCATTTGTTGCAGGCGAAAAAGTACGCGTATATGGCGTTCGAATTGAACCCGGATTCCGCACTCGGACATGTCGTCAATGGATGGGTGCTTTGGTCAGAGGGCCATCTGCAAGAATCTTGTAATGCCATAAAGAAAGCATTGCTAGTCGAACCGAATAACCTCGATGCCCTGTTTGGGATCACCGAAACCTATCTCTATGCTGGAAAGAGCAAGGAGACCATGTATGTGGCAGACAAACTAGTTGAGATCGATCCGCTGACGCCAATGAATCAAATCATGAAAGCATCCTTCTATCTGGATACACAACTTGCAGATGGGATGCCTTTTTTTGAGAAGGCTTATTTTATGGATCCAGAGAGCCCGCTTACACAGTGGATGCTGGCCTCTGCCTATTGTTGGGCTGCAAGATATACTGATGCTTATCCTTTGATCGATCAGTTGGAAAGGAATGCGCCGGATTGGGCATTTACGAAGCAAGTACTATTTCTCAAATATGGCCTGCAGGGCGACAAAGTAAAAGCATTGAACTACGCTACGGATGACCTTGAGACTGAAGCCCAAAACGATCATCACTTTGCTTTTCACCTGGCAGAATGTTATGCTGTGATCGGTGAAAATGAGAAAGCACTGGATCTTTTGGAATATTCAATGCAGATTTTTTATCCTTATGTTTTTCTCTCTACTAACCCACTGCTGGCCGATATCCAAGGTGAGGAACGGTTTCAAAAAATGATGGAGGAGGCGAAGGTGAAATCTGCGGCATTTGAGATTTGACTAGAATAGTCTGTTACGCATGCATGTTTGCCTGCCCATTACAATCCATTGTATCCGAGCACTGAGGATAATGAAAGGAGCGGTAAAAAGATCTTGAATTTTTAATTGAAATTCCTATTTTTGATTTCGTAGATATTCGTGTTTTCTTCCATTTTCTGAAAAACGAGATACAGTGTTTAGCGATGAGCCCTGCGGGCCAACTGTTGAGTGTATGGCCCGTACGGGCCAAAAAATAAACTTTCAAAACACTGTGACCACCAGCAATACCAAGTCGTACCCTTTTATAAAGCACTATACCTTGATCTATAGAATTAGGCTGTGCTAATTAAAGTCAATTGCTCATATTGATTTGATGTATCTTGGAGTTGTGCAATCAGCACCATGATTTTAACCCTTAGCTGACATCAGCGAATCTTTAGAGTTTTGCTTTGAAACAGATTACCACTTTATCCACATGTTGATACTACGAATTATTCTCTATATTTTTTCCGTCATTCTGATCATCACAGTGCTGTTGCCGCTTTGGAAAAAGGACATTTGGATTGTCAGGATATTTGATTACCCGCGCCTTCAAAAATTTTCAATGATTGTAGTGCTTTGCTTTTTCTGGTTGTTCTATGTGTATAGGGGAGCTGCGTGGTATGACTACCTTTTGTTTGCCATTTTATTAGGTTGCCTTTTTCACCTCCTGGTGCTCATACTTCCATTCAGTCCTTTCGGTAAAAAGATGATTGGAAAGGCCGCATCAACAGACGACAGCCCCATCTTCAATGTGCTGGTCAGTAATGTATTTCAGGACAATCAACAGTATTACAAAATGTTGCAATTAGTTCAGCACAGAAATCCTGATATTATATTTTTGCTCGAAACCAACAATGATTGGCTGGAAGGAGTGAAAATATTGCGCCAGGATTTCCCCTATGCTATTGAGCTACCACTCGACAATACGTATGGGTTATTGTTTTATAGTAAATGGCCTATCCTTCGTCAACAGATAAACTATCTGATAGACAAGGAAATTCCATCCATTGTGGCCGAAGTAGCCTTTCATCATCATTCGATTAAAATTTTCGGCCTTCATCCCTCACCACCCGTACCTCAGGAGAATACGTATAGCACTGACCGCGATGCCGAAATACTCATGGTGGGGAAAATGACTAAAAAGGAAACAGGACCTTGTCTTGTGATTGGTGACTTGAATGACGTGGCATGGAGTTATACGACAGAACTCTTTCTCAAAATAAGTGGTTTGCTCGATCCGCGAAGAGGCCGCGGCTTGTACAGTACCTTTCACGCCAGGTATCCTTTTCTCCGTTGGCCCCTCGATCATTTTTTTGTGAAAAACATTTTGACCTAGGAATGAAAGTGGAAAAGGATGTAGGCTCAGATCATTTTCCCATCAGTATCAGTCTGCTTATTTCAAATAGGCAGATGAGTAGTCCTTTAACAGGGGATGCCGATGATACGAAACTGGCGAATGAAAAAATTCAGGCAGCACTGGAGGATGATCCGAGATAGTGTTTAGCGATGCGCTCTGCGGGCCATCTATTTAGTGTACGGCCCTTACGGGCCACTGTTTAGAGGGTTTGGTGTGATTAAACTAAACTTTCTAAACGCTGTGCCCACCAGTACTATCTGTCAAACCCTTAAACCATTATAC